>Ga0255092_1000249_pt1 | contig 23742 bp, 37 predicted proteins | sample Colum_Yuk_RepC_8_2_FD_188454 | JGI IMG/M metagenome (GOLD analysis project Ga0255092, IMG submission 188454) | Freshwater microbial communities from Columbia River, Oregon, United States - Colum_Yuk_RepC_8d | ecosystem: Environmental > Aquatic > Freshwater > River | place: USA: Oregon...
GTCAAGATGGAGGAGCAGTGCGACATCAAGCTGAGAAGTACGACCGAAAAGAAAAACGGCGGCAAAGTGTATTTTAAGTTTAACCGAGCGGCACTCTACCGCACCGATCTATCAACGACGATGGCAGCGTTTTCGTCAGCGATTACCTCCAGGATTATGAATCCTAACGAATGCAGATCCAAGCTTGATTTAAATCCATACGAGGGAGGCGACGAATTTATTAATCCTGCCATCTCTCTGCCTACCGGCGAGCAATCTCCAGGCGAAATGGAAAGCGATCCAGCAGACACGCAAGAGGATGCACAGGAGGATTCAGCACAGGAGCAAACCTCGGAAACAACTGCCATGAACAACAAGGCAGTTGAGGAAACGCTGCGATCTTTGATTCAACGAGAGGCCAACAACGCGGCGAACGCAGCCAAAAAGCCTCATTTTGTCGCGTGGATCAACAAGAACTACGCCAAATGGGAGCCAAAGCTAGCCGAGAAGGTCGAAGCGATCGGACTAGACCGCGATCTGGCCAGGACTCACTGCGAGGAATCGGTAGCGATTTTGGTGCAAATAGCCACCGAAACACCACCGGAAAAGCTGGAGGAAACCGTCAAAAACACCGTCAAAACATGGCAAAACCGCGTATTTTCCTTTCAAGGAGTTGAATAAATGATCGAAATCAAAAACGAACTCAACGAGATCCTGCTTTCTGGAGTCGTTGGAGATGGATGGGGTGAAGACCCGATCACGCACCAGGCAGTTGATAAAGCCTTGAAGGCGTTCGGAGGTTCGCCTATTACGGTTCGCATCAACTCGCCAGGCGGAGCTGCGGACGAAGGTATCGGCATTTACAACGCACTCAAATCGTACAAAGGCGAGGTCACGACCATCAATGATTCGCTCGCGGCATCGGCTGCAAGCGTCATTTTCCTCGGCGGTTCCAAGCGGATCATGAGCCAAGGAAGTCGGTTGATGATCCATCGAGCTTTGGCGTTCGCTCTTGGCAATGCCGAGGAATTGCGAAAGACGATTGCGGCTTTGGAATCCTACGACAAGAGCCTGATTGATATTTACTCGCAGTACATGGACAAATCAGCATCCGATATTGAATCCATGATGAGCAACGAAACTTGGATCAACACCGATGAGGCTGTATCTCTCGGACTGGCGACTGAAATACTGGATTCCAATTACACCAAAAAGAAGAAGCCGCAGTCGCAATTTAATAACGCAAAAGCGGCATTGATAAAGTCGCAGTTAGGAACTCGGTTGACACAAAGAGGCTAGCTGCATAAATTGAATGCGTCGACCTAAAGTGTCGACATCTCTGCAACATCTTTGCAACTGATTAGCGGCAAAGGCAGCGAACGTAACTTTCCAAGTTTCGTTGGCAGTCTAGCCGCTATCTGCGTTTTCACGACTGCCAAAGCATCTATTTTTGGAGTCGTCTCAATGAAGAACTCGCACGAACTAAATCAGGAAATCAAAGCTTTGCAAGCTCGCGTACAAGCAATGAGCAACCAAGCAAAGGAAGAAAACCGAGACTTTACTGCTGAAGAGCAAACCGAAATTGACAGCATCGTCGGAACCGATTCCGCCGAAGGCCGGATCTCAGCACTTATTCGCGATCGAGACCGCCAGGCCAAGATCGAAGCACATGTCGCATCCGTTGCTAAGGCGATGGACGACCGAGAAAGTCAACCATCACGCAAGATTCCAGCACGAGCCAGAGCACATGGCAAACTGCAAGCTTTCAAGAGCGAGCAAGACGCTTACGACTCCGGTCAGTACGTTCTTGCCAATCTCTTTGGCAACAAGCGAGCCAAAGCTTACTGCCGCGACAACGGCATCAAGGCTGTGATGACCGGCGGAGATAACACCAAAGGTGGATTCCTCGTTCCAGAGCCAATGGAATCAGCAATCATCGAGTTGCGAGAGCAGTACGGCGTTTTCCGCCAAAACTCCAATGTTTGGCCGATGAGCGACAGCGTCACCATCGTTCCAAAGCTGGCTGGAGAGGTAACCACCTACTACGTTGGTGAAAACTCGGCCATCACCGCTAGCGACGCGACTGTTCAGCAGATCAAGCTGGAAGCCAAAAAGCTAGCCAGCATGACACTTGTCAGCTCGGAGTTGAACGAGGATGCAGTTGTTTCCGTTGCTGAAATGATTTCTCGCAGCGTCGCCTATCAGTTTGCAGTTGCTGAGGATTCCGCCGGATTCCTCGGAGACGGCACTAGCACCTACGGCGGCATCGTCGGACTTGCTGGAGCACTTGCTGCCGGATCGCTCGTTACAGCGACCAGCAACCAAACGTTCTCGGCGTTGACGTTCGCCAACTTTGAATCGGTGGTCGGTTCTTGCAAGATGTGGGCTGGAATCCAGCCGAAGTGGTACATCAGCCAAGCAGGTTGGGCCGCTTCGATGCAACGGCTCGCTAACGCAGCGGGTGGTGTCACGATGGCAGAACTTGCTGGAGGAATGCAACCGCAGTTCCTCGGCTATCCAGTTGTCATCAGCCAAGTTCTTACCAGTGCTCTGACCGGAACCACTGGATTGCGTGCTTGCTACTTCGGTGATCTGCGATTGGGATCGTATCTCGGCACTCGCCGCGGCATCTCGATCGCTGTCGATTCGAGCCGCTACTTCGAGCAAGACTCGATCGCCATCAAGGCGACACAGCGATTCGACATCAACGTTCACGATCGAGGCACTGCATCCGCATCCGGGGGCATCATCGGTCTCGTCTTCGGCTGATCCTAACCGCCTCTCCTCCAGGTGGTTTGCCGCTGTCTCTTCACCGAGGCAGCGGCTTTTCTCAACAACTTAATTTTTCCGACACAGGGATACACAGAACATGAAACATCTTCAGTCCGTAAAACGAAACGTCATGCTCGCACCTATTACGGCTGCGACCACCGCCAGAACCGCAAACCTCGATTGTGCTGGTGCTGATTATGCAACCATCACCATCGTCCTCGGAGCCGAGGCTAACACGAACAGCACGAACGTTGCCGTCCGTTTGCTCGAATCCGATTCGACAACCGCGACCACGTTTGCAACCTTCGACTCCAACTTCAACCGGACGCTCGACAACACGGCAGCCATCGTTGCTGCGTACAACGTCGACCTGAAGGCACGAAAACGGTATCTGCGAATTGAATTGACGCCAGACACCACCACCAATGGTGCTGTTCTTTCTAGCGTCATCGGTTCGCTTGATCTCGAAGTTGAGAACAGTGCGAACAGCAGCAACGCGGACGTTTCGGTTGTTGGTTAATTCAAGAAAACCTGGAGGAGACAGGCAGTTATGGCAAACGTAAAAGTCCAAGCGATCATGACCGCACCGCGTGCTGAAATCACATGGTGCCGGAACCAGATCGAGAAGGCAATGAACGAGCTACGCATTCCGCTGAGCGTCAGCGGTGGCGTTTACTACGGGCAGTGCATGCAGATGATGCTAGAGGACGCGATCGATCAAGGAGTCGAGTACGCCATCACCGTAGACGGTGACAGCGTCTTTACTGGCGATCAAGTCCACCACCTCATCAGCTTGGCAGTCCAGGAAGACATGGATGCACTGTGTGCCATGCAGCTTCGGCGAGGCAAGCCACACATGCTAGGCCATCGATTTGGCGAGGTTTCAGGCGTTTGGGACGGATACCCGATGCAGGTCGACACCGCTCACTTCGGATTGACAGTGCTCAACCTCAAAAAACTCGCTGCTGTCGAAAAGCCTTGGTTTTTTTGCCAGCCAGACGAAAACGGCGGTTGGCGAGGCAACAAGATCGATTCCGACATCTGGTTTTGGTGCCAATGGAAAAAGGCAGGACTGAAGTGCTTTATCGACTGTGCAACGAGGATCGGACACGTTGAAGAAATGGTCGCCATTTACGACGACGACTTCAAACCTACGCACATGTACCCGCAAGAGTGGAGGAAGTATGCAGACGAGAGTAAAGCTCGCACGCATGTGGATGCGTCATGAGCCTGGATGCGTTGTGGATGTTACGAGCGGAGTTGCAGATTACCTAGTTCGAGCGAGGATCGGAGAATATGAAATTTCAAGCCGAACTAGTGACGGGTCCGACAGTGGAACCGCTGACACTCAACGAAGCGAAAAAGCAGCTCGAAATCTCGACCAGCGACACGACGCACGACGTCCAACTCGCACAAGCAATCCAAGAAGCTCGTGAACAGTGGGAGCATGATACCGACAGCGTCTGCTGCTACCAAACATGGAAAATCCGAGTCCAGTCGTTAACCGATAGGCTTGCACTTCCGAAGCGTCCAATTCAAAGCATTACATCCATTACCTACTTCGACGGCAACAACGCTTCACAGACGCTATCTGCATCGTTGTACCAACTCCACATCAACGAGTTCAGACTAGCTTACCAAGCCACCTTGCCAGCAACATCAGCACGTTGGGACGCCTGGACGATCAACTATCGATGCGGCTACTCACAGGACGCCACGCTCGTACCGGCAATCGCCAAACGCGCCATGCTGCTGCTTGTCGGCCATTACTTTGAGAATCGTGACATGCTCATGTCTGACGCGATCCAGACCATGAAGCCTTACGAGTCCTTGGTGATGAAGTTCATGAGGTCAAACTACCCATGAGCGGACGACCACGCAACCTAAGAGTCGGAGCCATGAGGCACCGATGCACAATTCAGCAACCTACGGAAACGATAGACTCAGCCGGTCAGCCAGTGGTTTCCTGGACAAACTATGTTGCGGATGAGCCCTGCGATTTTGTGCCGACAGGCGGAAACGAAACGATGCGAGGACGCCAGCTCGAAGCAGGTACTAAAGCCATTTTCCGAGTTCGTTACCGATCTGGATACGAACCTGAGATGCGAATTGTTTTCAACTCAACAAACTACGGCATTACCTACGTTAACCAGGTCGACGGTTTGCGGCGGTATATCGAATTGGTGTGTGTCACATGAGCATCGAAATCAAAATTAACGAAGAGCTTATCCGAGCGATGGAAGCGTTCGACATCCGTTTGCGAGCAGGTCCGCTGGATCGCTGCCTGAAAGCATTTGGCGAACCTATTGCACGGCATGCCGAAAGCATCGCACCTCGAAGCCGTTCGACAGGAACTCGCGAAAAGTGGTCTGCCAAGTACAAGAAAAATGCAGCGTATCAGAACAACTCCGGCGACAACTTTGGCGTCAAGGTTTTGAAAAGTGCTGTCGGCGTTGTGATAGGTGCAAAGTATCCAAAAGGAAACAAGCAACAGTTCGTTCATCCATCGCGACGCGGTGACAGCTACAGGCGTCATGTCCTTTGGGGAAAGAAGGTGCAAACAATCCGATTCCCGCGTGCAGAACAACCAATCATGAAGGCTTTACGAGCCACCCAATCCGCCGCCGAAGCAGCATTCCGCACTCAATTTGAAAAAGAAATCAAGGAGCTGAAACTTGGCTAAAAACCTCCGCGTATCCACGCTCACCATCGCCAACGGTGCTACCACCTCGTCCACGCTGACGCTCGAAAACAATCGAGTGCCTTTGGCGGTCATTACTCCATCGGCCATGACTGGATCAACGCTCACGTTCCAGGCCAGCGACGACGGGTCGACGTTCTATCCATTGTTCAACGAGGGCTCATCGTACTCGCTCACGATCAGCACATCAGTCGCACGCCATTACGGACTAGCACGGCAACCGATGGAAGGCGTTAAGTACTTCCAGGTCGTAAGCGGTTCCACAGAAGGTGCATCGCGAACCATCAAAGTGATCAGCGGGGAATAGATGTCGGCAATCGGTGAAGCGTTCAGAACCAAGCTACTTTCGTATTCAACGGTCTCCACGATCGTCGGACAGCGAATGTATCCAGACGCACTGAAAGTCAACGCACAGACGCCTGCCATAGTCTACTACGTCATCAGCACCGACCGCGATCACTACGTCGGAGGATTAACCAAGGCCGCACACGCACGAATACAGCTCGATTGCTACGCAACCACACGCACAGCCGCGTCTGCGTTGTCAAAAGCGATTCGAGAGACCGGAATTGACAGCTACCGCGGCACAACAAGCAACTATTACTTTGCTGGCGTCGAATTTGACTCCGGCGATGAGTACCTACAAGAACCACCGACCGATGGAAACCAGGAACATCGGTATATCGTTTCGTTTGATCTCTTGGTGCATTACAAGGAGCCATAGGCATGCCAGCACTCACCGTACCAGATACCGGACTCGGAGCCACCATCAGCGGCACCGGATTGATTACCACGCTGATTAAGAAGATCGGCGATTACAGCATCGGTACCGAACAACTTGAAACCACCAGTCTATCGACGACTGGTATGAAAACGATTCGACCAAGCGATCTCCGAAACAACCCAGAATTAACAGTTACCTTTTATTGGACTGGCGCGGCACCTCCAATCACCACAGCGATGATTCCGACAGCGGAACCATACGCTGGCATCAGTGCGACCATCACCTACCCAGGAGCCGGTTCGCTCCAGGGAACTGTTTTCGTCAAGTCCGTCAAGTTTCCATCCTGCGAGCAAGGCAAGATCATGGAAGGCGAATACACCATCGTCTTCGATGGTGCAACTGCTCCTTCCTTCACAGTGGCGTAATAACCAATGATTACTTTGCAAAAGCATCTGGCAATCAATCTCCAAGGCGAGGAGATTGAAATTACCCAATGGCAGATCCTCGACAATGGCGTTCTCATCGGCTATTTGCCTCACGCTGTTGATTCCGAGATTCTGCCGTTGGCAAACTTTCCTTGGCATCGCAGCGACGAAGTCGTAAATGCGTGTGCTGATCAACGCAGAATTTTCTGCGATGAGCAATCGCAGGTTTTGCCGCCTCAGACACACTTAAAGAGCGTCATTGAGGCGATCCAAGCACAACTTCAAGACGAATCGGACGAGGACGATGAATAGAGACGAGTTTTTCGCGTCACTAGCAGCACCACTCAAAGAATCGGTTGTTTGCGTCGATGGACGCAACTACCGACTCCGAGAGATGACCGAGGATGCTGGAACGCAGTACGAATTGATGCTCCAGGACAAAGCGGGCAAGTTCGATTTCAGCCGAGCACGTCGATCCATGATCGCACTCATGCTCGTTGATGACGAAGGAAATCGAATTGTCGACGACGAGTCGCAACTGAAGGCGATGCCTCGATCGCTTGCTGGAGTTTTGTTTGAAGAGTGTCAAAAGCTAAATCGGTACGATCCTGGCGAAGTCAAAGGGCTCGTAAAAAACTCCGACGAAGCCGACGGTTGATGCTCGCCGGTCGGCTGGCGTTGGAATGGGGCATCGTCGACGTGCGAGGCTGGTTGAAGTCGCTTCCAAAAGGTGCCTTGGACTTCTGGGAGGCGTTTGACCAGATCGAGCCAATCGGCGAGCGTTGGGCACAGTCGGCCATGATCGCACACCAGGCGGCATTCGGCACCTACTGCCAGGCCGGGAAAGAACCACTTCCAATCGAGGACTACATGCCACCGCGGTGGAAGCGGCCAAAGAAGCGAGTCGAAATCGCGTTGCCGGCGAGCAGCAGCGACAACCAAAAAGCGTTTGGCGGAATGTTGAAATCTCTAGGACTGGAGAAAGCGAAGAATGGCCGGAACGATCAACGCAGCTAGCCTCAAGATCGGCATGGACATTGACGAGGTGCGTCGAAACGGCTCGTTCACTCGCAGCGAACTTTCTCAGATAGCACAAATTGCACGGCAGTCCGTTACTCCGCTCGAAACATACGAACGCAAACTCCAGCTTCTTGATAGAGCACTGATTGAGGGCCAAATCAGTGCTGCTAAATACAAGCAGATGCACGCGACCATCAAAGAGCAGATGGAACGAAACGCAGCGGTCAACGTTCAGCATTCAGGAGCGATTGGATCGCTCACGTCAAGTTTCGGTCGATTGACAGCTGGATTGACGGTTGCAGCAATTGCTTACAAAGGATTTCAAGCGGCACAGGATGGTTTCAATCTTGCTGCAAAAGCCGAACAGGTAAAAGCACAGTTTGAAGTGCTAACAGGATCGGCGGAACAAACTAAGCAATTGATGAAAGACTTTGAGAACCTAGACAAAAACTCACCGATTAACGTCGCGGCGTTTCAAGAAGCTGGCAAGATTCTGCTTGGGTTTGGTGTTTCTGCTGCACAGATTACTCCAACGCTAGATCGTCTTTCCGAGATCAGCATGGGCAACGAGGAAAAGTTCCAATCGCTTGCTCTTGCGTTTGGCCAGGTATCGGCAAACGGTCGCTTGATGGGTCAGGAAGTCCTGCAAATGATCAACGCAGGATTCAATCCGCTCCAAGAAATCAGTCGCACGACGGGTATTTCTATGGCGGAGTTGAAAAAACAAATGGAAGCAGGGAATGTGTCGGCAAAGATGCTGGCTGATTCGCTGAAATCAGCAACCTCCGAAGGAGGTCGATTTAACGACATGAATGAAAAAATGGCAGAAACGACATCCGTAAAAATGTCGAAGCTTGCCAACGAGTGGATGATGTTCAAAAAGTCTCTTGGTGAGTCAGTGACTCCAGGAGTTAATAACGCACTCGATGGAATCACAAACACCATTGAAGGTGCCAGGTCATTTGGACCTTGGTTCAAAGAGTTTTGGGCGAATCTTACTGGCCAGGCCAATAAATACAATCGAGAACGCGAAGAAGCAAACGCATCGGAAAAGCGACTAGCGGATTTGCTGAAAAAAGAACAAGACCAGCTAGAAGAGAACAATCGAATCGCCAAGGAGCGTGCAGACCTAGCAGCGAAAGAGGCTGCCGACCAAGAGGAAAGATGGAAGCAAGAAGAAAAGAGGATTGAGGCTAGAAAGCAAGAGTTTTCGCAGACAAACTCAAAGGCATTTGAGGACATGAAACGTGCTCAAATGGGAGAAGCTGGATTTCAGCGTGATAAGTTGCTAAATCCTGGATTTCAAATGTCCGAAGGAGATCGCATTCAAGCCGCAGAGACGCTCGACACGATGGCGGAAACTCAGCGTCTTAAAGCGATGCGTCAATTGGCAGAGGAAGGAGAAGCGAGAAAGAAAAAACTGGAAGACGAGGCTAAGGTATATGAACTTCGGCAACGTGGATTGCTTGCAAGTGACGAGGATCGAAAGCAATGGGTTGATACTGAAAACTTCCTGAAGCAACAGCGAGCGAGCGAATCAGAACGTCTTGCGGCACGCATCACAGAATTGAAGCGTCAACTAGTTGACCGTCCAGACCTTCTTCAAGGTGCAGTTGCTCGTGCGAACACCGAATCTCAACAACGACTTCAGCAAATCTACCAATTTGGTCAAGCGTCATTCAAAACCATCAGCGACAAAAGTCGCGATGGGTTTGCAGCACAGGGAAGATCGCTCCAAGAAAAATTCAACCCAGCGATCGGTTTCAGGGATGAAATGCAGCGTTTGGAAATGTTGCGAAATCAAGGCAACATCGACGCGCGAACATTCAATCAGGCGAGCATGCAGGCAGCATCGCAATTCCAGCAAGCGATGAATCCAAACGCAATAGCATCCACTATAGCACCTGCTCTACGTTCCGGTTCTGTCGAAGCCTACAAGTTCATCGCACAGCAAAACGAGAAATCGAAGCAAGCTGCCGAGGCCAAGAAGCTGGCAGAAGACCAATTGAGGGAACTTCGAAAGATCGCGGAACAAAACACAAACGCACCACGTTTGGCGATGGCGGGAAGGAACTAACATGCCCAGCGAAATAGTTGGCGAGAAACGTAGCGGTTCTGGATCGGTCAAACAGGGATCAAACAACACGCTAGTATTCACATCCAGCGTCACGTTCTTGGTCGTTACCGACTCAAAGTCAGTTACCCGCGAAGAGGTGCTTCTCCAAACTCCAGGTCTACCGATTGTCGGCTTGCTGTACGGCCCGTACCAACTCGTCTGCACGTCGAAGTCCTGCACTCGATCCGAGGTCAATCCGCTCTACTGGGACGTAGTGTGCGAATTTGAGAGCAACAAAGAGGATCAGAAGCAAGATCCAAACAATCCCAGCGACAATCCGACAAGCTGGGTTCCGGTGTTCAAGGTCGATTCGTTCACAACTAAAGAAAAGGTTATCACAGAAGACCGGACCACACCAACGCCTCAGAAAATAGCCAACAGTGCCGGAACGGCTTTTGAGACACCGCTCACCGAAACGAAATCGCTCGCACAATTTTCATTTGTGCAGTTTGAGAATCCAGCACAAGACTTAAAAACACTGATGGATCGCAACGACTGCGTCAACAAGACTACGTTTGCTGGACGAGCTGCACGAACATTGCTTCTGGAGCTGTCAGGTGCGGAGCTAGGATACTTTGGTGGATTCCAAGCATGGCGAGTGTCCTACAAGTGCACCTACGATCCAGACACTCACGATGTGAAGATGCTGGACGTTGGTCCGACAAACCAGTTTGGCCGAAGGTGTTTTGATTTAGACGGATTAACGCCAATCATCGGCAACCTTGACGGTGCCGGAAATCAAGTCGCTGCTGGAGATCCTCCAGAAGAGCTAACGTTCAGAATCAAAAGAGAAATCGAGTTTTCGGATTTCATTAGGAGTTAGCGATGGCCGACGAATCCGAAACGATGTACGCCTTCAACAAAGCCGACTCTACCGAGCTGCTTCGCACCATTGGCAAACAGGGATCATCTGGTGCGTCTGGTGCAAATGTTCAGAATCTTGGCTTTGACGTCAGGCTCGGAGTCACAACGAGTACTGTCACTGCCAGGTCTGGGACAACTCTCGGAAGCGGAAGCGTTCAGTGGAAAAAGATCGATGGAAGCTACGTCGTTTCAACTCTCACTCTCGATCAAATTGGAGGCACAGCGTCTGGAACTACGGTGTTAAACACCGGAGCCGCAATTTCTAGCGGTGCCTACGTTATTTGCTTTAGAGTAGGAGACAAATGGATAGCGGTGGAGGTGTGTAGCTGATGGGATGCTTTGGATGCTGCACCTGCTGCAATTGTGGAACTGCTGAGATCGCTGAATTGCCTCCGGTTGTCAGCAATGTAAGCCAGGATCTCTTGGTGGACTTCGCAAGTTTGTACACCGATCAACCGCTGACAAGCAAAGATCCATACCCATGTCCAGACGATACGCATAACCATCCTTGCACCAAAAAGTTTGACATAGGATCGTTTGTGTACGGAGGCGATACTTACTATACGGCTTGGCAACGCGGTATGACTGAAGAGTGTAACCTCAATACCTGCTCCGGAACTAAAGACTGGTGCTGCCGAAGAGCTAGATTTTATCGGATTAAGTCTGTGCTTAACTCTTTCGTTTTGCATGTTTTTCGATGCAAAGCACCTAGTCCAACATGCAGCACGGCTCCTGGCGACGCAAATGCATGCCGGTATCTAGTCACCGCAACAATGAACATCACAACAACGGTGCAAAGTGCTCTTTGGACGCAATGCACCAACACGTCATGCTCGGAACCATCGGATACAGACTGCACGTCGCTTGATGATTTTCCAGAGGACTACGACATCGGCTATCCAGGAACTTGGGGAAGTATTACCAACGGAACAACGACGACTATCGATATCACTCGCTCTCGTTTATACACAACTCTTAAAACGGCAGGGGTCATCAACTTTAACCTGTCCACATCTAAAATACAGGAGCAGTGCTGTGTCGATTGGCCGACTGCAAGTTCAACTTGCAAGACAAATTTAAAGTGCACTGCCGACCCTGATGCGGTAATAACCATCGTTCCAGGTTGTGAATCTTGCGGATCATGCACAACAACAACGCTAAACTTTAACGTAGACGGTGGAGATTGGACGTTCACAATCATATGAGTACCGACGCTGTCTATTTGAATGGCAGGCCGATTGGCACGAACGTGGATTCGTCTCGCGTTTTTTTGGTGCATTGGAACGAACTGCACACGATGCAAAACGATCCAGTCAGACTTGCAGATTGGGAATCTCAGATACCTAACTACGAATGCAAATGCCGCGAAGGTTACGAGAAATTCAAAGAGATCGACCCGCCAGATTTTGCCAGTCCAATGGCGTTCTTTCACTGGACAGTGCGAATCCACAATGCAGTCAACAAAAAGCTAGGAAAACCAGAACTGACGCTCGGCCAGGCACTCACACTTTGGCGAAACGTTAGACCTTGGTCCGGTAAAACCAAGGCTGTCGTCACTGTAGCCACAGGCCGCGAGTTCCTTGACCTGCTTGAGATAACCGGACCAACCATCAAAGCATACGCAGACCGCTGCCGAGCCGACTTTATCCAACTGACAAACGCGACGCGAAAATGGTGGGGACTCGAGAAGTTCCGCACACGGCGTTTCGCCGAGCAGTACGAAGAGGTGCTGTTCGTGGATGCGGACTGCATTATCAAGCAATCGTGTCCGTCGCTCTTTGGACAATCGTGCGATGTGTTAATCCACGACGATGCACCATATCTCCATAGCCTAGATTGGTTGCGATCGGAACGCAGAGATGTCTGCAAAGCCATAGGCATGGATTACGACGACAGCGACATCTGCCTCAATTCTGGAGTTGTCTATACACGCAAATCAGCCGCTTTAGTCTGGACGGAACCACCAGAAAACATCCCGACCAGTCACTGTGCAGAACAGATTATCGTCGAGCAACAGGCGGTCAAGCACGGATACCAGCTGCTGGATTCACGATTCAACTGGCAGTTCTACTTTCCGAACTTCTGGGACGGAATCGACGACGCACACATCATTCACCTAGCGACTTGCAGAGACAAGCTAGAAACGGCGAAACGCATCCTCACCTAAACACGGACGGATTGAGATGGCGAAAAAGAAACTAGGAAATAAACCAGGGTTACCTTACACTTCCGCTCGCCTTTACTTGGAGGAACTTTGCCGCAAATTTCCAGACGCTCCGAATCTTGGCCTCGCCAAACGAGCCAAGGCCGAACGTCCCAATAGCTTTGCAACCGTAGAGAATGCTCGAAGCATGATCAGAGCGATCCGCGGTGCACTAGGCAAACGCAAAAGCAAAACCGCGACGCAGCCACGAAAAAAGGGCGTTGCAGGGACTGTGCCATCTATGCCGCCGAGCCTGGCGGTTGCATGGGAGTCGGTCGAAATCGACGCTAAGCGTGTCGCAATCCTCAGCGACGTCCACATTCCATACCATGACGAGATCGCTTTCGCAGCTGCGGTAAAGGAGCTCAAAAAGCAATCACCAGACTGCTTGCTCATCAACGGCGACTTTGCCGACTTCTACCAAGTCTCTCGTCACCAACGCGATCCGCATCATCGACGCTTCAGCGAGGAACTCAAGGCGGTAATTTCTGGCCTAGAATGGCTGCGGCACCAGTTTCCAAAAGCACGCATCCTTTACAAACTAGGCAATCACGAAGAACGCTGGGATCACTTCATCTGGAACCGAGCACCTGAAATCTACGACCTTGCCAACGTCAGAATTGATGAACTCGTCAAGGCGAAGCAGTTTGGCATCCAGGTAATCGGCGATCAGAGACCAATTATGCTTGGCAAGCTGCCCGTGCTCCACGGCCACGAGTTAGGCAAATCCATTTTCTCGCCAGTCAACCCAGCTCGCGGAGCGTTCCTTCGCACCCATCACACCGTCCTGGTCGGTCACTCGCATCAGACTTCATCCCACGCAGACACAGACATGTGGCACTCGGAACAATTTATATGGTCCACTGGTTGTCTTTGTAATTTAGTGCCAGAGTACGCGAAAATAAACCGTTGGAATCACGGATTTGCTTTCGTGGAAATATCCAAAGACAAGACATTTAACGTCAGAAATATGAGGATTGCAAAAAATGGTGAAGTTAGAACTGCGTAAGAAATCGAAGCCAACTCCAGATAGCATGATCCTCGGGCAGAAGTTTGGACGCCTAACAGTTGTCGAAAAAGTTCGTGTAAATAACGCCTGGAGGTGGCGTTGCAAATGTGAATGCGGTGGAGAAACCAAAACCACTGCGAATAAACTTCAAACAGGATGGACTAGTAGTTGCGGTTGCTTTGCTGCGGACCAGGCCAGAAATCGACGTGGCGACAGACGATACAATTGGAAAGGTGGCAAGTCAATTGACGACGGTTATGTGCGATTGCTTAAACCTGAACACAATCGCGCCAATAAAAGAGGCTATGTTTATGAGCATTTGGTGGTAATGGAGAATTATCTTAATAGACCATTGGATAAACATGAAACCGTTCACCATTTGAATGGCGACCGTGCCGACAATCGAATCGAAAATCTTGAGTTGTGGTCTACTAGGCAACCAAAGGGGCAAAGGATTCCAGACAAGGTTAGTTTCGCAATTGAGATCCTTACTCAATACGCATCGACCGACGACATCAAAAAACTTACGGAAGCTTTGCGTCTAAGAGGTGCATGATGCGAATGCGACTTCGCGGCAGATACTGGACGCTCCACCGAGGCAATCCAGGCCAAGGCAACGACGGACTCTGCGATCCTGCCAGCAAGACCATCACTGTCCGCAGCACGCTACGCGGCGAGGTGGAGCTAGACACATTGATCCACGAAATGCTCCACGCATGTCACTGGGACTTGGACGAAAGTGCCATCGAGGAAACCGCCACCGACATTGCTAGAGCGTTGCACCGCATAGGCTACAGGCTGGAGCGTTAGGACTTAGCCTCGTGCATGACGCAACCAAAATCAGCCCTTGATCGCAGTTTTGCAAAATATCCGCTACCATCGATGACAACGGCGGTCTCTTCCAAAACGTTTTCAGGATCTCTACTAAACTGATCGCAGTCCGACGCCTGAACCACATCATGCAAAATCCGCTGGCACTCTCGGAATGACTTCCCTTCGTCCTTTGCGTTACCCCAGTGTTTGCAAGTCACGCACTGTCCGTTGCTCATGATCTCTCCTTTTGGTGTTTCTCAACCGACTACGACTTTTCGTCCAAACGCTTCAGGTACTCGCAGATTTTGAAAATAACGATAATTGTTTCGAGTGCTACACGAACAACGATTGTCGAAAACACAAAACCCATCAGCGATACAAGAACTGCTCCTACGATTGCTGGAATCTGTCCTCCAGTTTGAGCGTTCGTTAAAACTGCCGATAAGACAACCGACAAAGCACCCAGAGCCAACCACAAAATCCAAAGCATAGACAGCAGCGACGGAGTAATTAGGAAGTCAAAGTTGTAATCCATGAAAGACGTCTTTTTAGGCTTTGTGGCCGCTTTTTGGCTTGCAGCCCACGGAGCGTCCTGAAACGCAGCTCGACGATCCTCGGGAGGATTCCACAGCGGCGGAGGCGAATTTGGAACCTCGACTGCTGGCAAGTCGTATGGCTCCGGCTCTTGCTTAGGTGGCTCCCCAAAGACCAATCCAGCAATCCCAGAGGCTTGAGTCCGAACTTTATTCGTCGTCGACTCCACAATCGTCGACTTCTCAATCTCGCCATTGGCCGCCATACGTTTGAGATCCGCTGACCCAACCTCGACTGTACCTGTCGGCAAATACACTTTCCAAGCCATGATTCATCTCCGAGCGTAAAAATGAAAAAACAAAACCAACATCACGCAGCAGGCGGTTCCGGTGGCAATCGTCCAGCCTTGATTGCCGAGCTGTCGATGTAGTGCCTGCGAACGGTTCGTGTGCCAGAAGTGTGACCGAGCGACTCCGCAGCTGCAGATTCACCTTCGGACTGATATATCTGCGTCGCGTGACTCTTTCTCAGGACTCCCAGTCCTTGCCCACGCATCCGGCGAAAGCCGAGCCTAGCAGCCGTCTTGAACAGAATCAACTCAATTCTTCGCACTCCCGACTTTGAAAGAGGAAAAACGTAGATTCGAGGCGGTCGCTCAATCTTTTCGAGCAACTCGCAAGCGGCATCTGAAAGCCTCGCCGTGTGAGCACGTTTGGTCTTGTGTTGCGTGATCGACAGCGTACCGCCTCCCAGGTCGACATCCGTCCATCTAAGCATTCGAAGATCCGTGGGCCGTAGTCCGGTGTCGTACCCAACACGCACCCATGCACGCAGAAACGAGGCGACGGTCACGCCGCATTGTAGCTTTCCGGTGATTTTTTCGCAGGCGTCAATCAGAAGCTTAATTTGAGACAAAGACCAAGACTTAACAACCTTTTGCTCGTGCTTTGGCCGACGCAGTTTGCGAGCGTTAAACGGCTTTGCCAGGTCCCGTCCAACGGCAAAGTTCCAAACCACAGTCAACGCAATCCGGTAGTTGATGATCGTGGTCGACGTTTTTCCTTGCTCCTTCAATCGTGCAAGAAATCGATTGACGTCGTCTTCGTTTAGATCGGACACATTGGCAATCTTGCCGAGGAATAGCCCATATTTTTCGACCGCTCGTCGGTATTGAGCAATCGTGCAGGGCTCTAGATCGCGTTCCTTCGCGATCTGGATAACCAGGTCGCTGAGAATCATTTGAGGCGTTCCGTTCGGGTTGATGGGCGTTGGCGAAAGATAGGTTTCGCATTGCGGCAGTCTAGTAAAATCCGCTGAGTTTTAACCAAAAAAGCACCGGATTGCTAATTCGGCGTAGGGTTAACTCCTTACCGCAGGTTCGAATCCTGTCCTCTCCGTAAGAAAACCTGGCTCGGTTGGTCCGCCGTTTGGGATCAGCGTTACCCGAGCCGGGTTTTCTTTTGGTTGAAACTGTGGCAACAATTACTACAATAGGGGCATGGTCATGACACTGCAAGGAAAATCGGACACGTTTTTTTCAACCGCTGAAGCTGCGGCTTTTCTTGGTTTGACGGAAAAGACCATACGCACCTACGTTGCCAGAGGGAAGTTGAACCCTCTGCGTGTCGGACAAACCTTGGTTTTTCCCAAGAAAGAATGCGAACGCTACAACCTTGAAAAACTGCCTCAAGGAAAACCCAAAAAAGTTCGATAACCCTATTGCAACTGTCTGAACGGTTGCTACAGTATCGGGACCAAGTGAGAAGTAACGCTCAAGCTTGGAACCTAATTCAAACGGCTTCTTGATCGAGTCTCGATCAACCAGCCATTTCATTGGCTTAATGGTGCCTGCCTAGTTTTTGGCAATGGATGCACCGAAAGGAATTCACGCATGCTTGTTTTAGCACGCGACGTTGGCGAATCTATTCGCATCGGCGACGACATCATTGTTCAGGTCGTCACTTCTTCCAGCGGCAAGCTGAGGCTTGGCATCACCGCTCCCAAAGACATTCCTATCCATCGAGAGGAAGTCTACGCAGCCATCAAAGACGGAAAGGACTCCGATCATGACAACTCAAGCTGCAATTGATCGCTGCATTGAGCACTGGATTGATGACATCGTCGAGTCGATCGACTGCCACTGGTGCGAACGTCGCGGCTTAATCGCTGACGATTGTTGCTGGTGCGGTGGGACTGGATCGATTTCGCTGGATCACATCGATTTTTACTGGCTTGAATGCGAGTTCCTGAAAGCCAACTTGTTAAACGATCGTCCAAGTTGGATGCAGTGCGGTTTGTACTGGCTGTGGAATCACGATACCTGCGAGCAGGTGTATTGGCTGGTGACCGAGGGGCAAGCGTTTCGTCTGCATCCTGAGCGAGTTTATGCGGTTGCTGCCGCGATGAATCGACGTGAGCGTGATAACCGATGGCGTGTGCTGTGTGAGTTTGTGAGGTTCTTGTTTGGAATTGGAGGGAGAGATGGGAGTCGAAAACGATAGTTACCACGATGATACGTCGAGAATTAGCAACTCGATGCTATCGGTGCTGAAGAAAAGCCCGCAGGAATTTTTGCAGCGATTTTTTACGGACACGATGGAGAACGATCAATCGGAGTCCATGCTGCTCGGCGAGATGGTCCACTGTTTGGCTTTGGAGCCAACAAAGTTCAATGATCGGTTTGCGATTGCTCGCAAGGTGGATCGGCGCACCAAGGAAGGCAAAGAAGACTGGGTCGCATTTGTGGTCGAGTCGGAAGGCAAGACAATCGTCGACCGCGAAATGTACATCACCGCTTGCGAGTGCGTCGAAAGCCTATCCTGCCACGATGTCGCCAAGCACTATCTGGTTGACGTTCCGAGAGGTGCGATCATCGAGCAGCGGATTGATTTTCGATGGCTTGACGTTGATTGCAAATGCAAGCCTGACATGGTTCTACCGGAGCTGGGGTTGATCATCGACGTTAAGACGACTCGTGACGCTTCGCCAGCATCGTTCAACAGAAGCATCGGTGATTTTGGCTACGCACGCCAAGCCGCGTTCTACAAGCTGGCTTGCCGCGAAAAGTACGGTGAAGACTTTCGATTTCAGTTCTTTTGCGTCAAGACGTCGGCACCGTACGAGTCTGCTGTTTACGAATTAGACGATGCGTCGATTGCTGTCGGCTTCGACGAGGTTGAGCAGTTGCTTACCGAGTACAAGTCGCGAGTGGCCAGCGATAACTGGATTGCGAACTGGTCGAGTGGTGTTGTGAACTTGTCGCTGCCGCGTTGGTACGACAAGCATGTTTTTGCCTTGGAGGGTGTTTGAGATGAGCGTTGTGATTGAGAAAGAGTTGGTGAGTGCCGATGACGTTTCGATGGGCTTTGGATCAGAGCGGAGTTTTATGCTGACGCAGCGAGCTGCAAAGCTGTTGGCGTCCTCCTCGCTGGTTCCAAAGGAGTTCCAAAACAACATCGCGAACTGCGTTGTCGCTTTGAACATGGCGAACAGGATGGGTGCAGATCCGTTAATGACGATGCAGAATTTGTACATCGTCCACGGCAGGCCAAGTTGGTCGAGTCAGTTCTTGATTGCGACCTTCAACACTTGCGGTCGGTTTTCAGCGTTGCGATACCGATGGACGGGTCAAGCTGCCACCGACACGCATGGATGCGTTGCCTACGCCATTGAATTGAGCACTGGAGAACTTCTTGAAGGTTCGGAAATCACGGTTGGCATGGCGAAGCGTGAAGGCTGGTACGGAAAGACTGGCTCCAAGTGGCAATCAATGCCGGAACAGATGCTGCGATACCGTGCTGCTGGCTGGTTCATTCGAGCCTATGCACCTGAGTTGGCGATGGGACTGCATACGTCCGAGGAAGTGGCCGACACCGTTGAGGGCGAAGTCGTCACCAACACTGCTGCACCGCGTCGCGTTGGAAATCTGACGAAGGCGGCACCGATCCTGCCATCAGAGCAACAAGTTGAAGAACCTGTCGAGGTGTAACGATGACAACGCCATTGCTTGATTGGGCAGAGGCTCGGGTTAGCGATCCGGTGACATCCAAGGTTGCTGCCGAAGAGATCGCACCAAAGATTGGAATGCTTGAGCAGTTGTTCATCGCCTCGCTGATGGAGCTGGGCGAGGCTACCGCCAACGAGGTTGCAGCCAGAGCGGTACGGAACGGTGCACTCAATCACGAATCGATTCGAAAGCGTGCAAGTGGGTTGCAGTCGAAGCTGGTCATCTACCAGCACGATCAACGCATTTGCAATCACACAGGCAAGCTGGCTCAAACGTACAAGGTGTACCAATGATCTATCCAAGCAGCAGACGGTACGGACTGATCGCACCGATCACACCGCATGACGCGAGACGGATTGCGGAGTCGTTGGCGACGAGTCGGCTGGAAACGATGACCAGAGAACAGATGGCACTCGTCGCATTGTGGCGAGAACCGAAGAAGGTGGACGAGGTTTGCGAGCAGCAGACGCGAAGGATTGAAGAGGTTTACGCACAGTTCCCGGTAGTACAGATCCGGTGATTCTGACCGACGTAGTGTAATCCAGGAAACACACTGGGCTGAGGTTACTGACCAGACGCTCCAGAGTTGCAGGTTCAAATCCTGCCGTTGGTCTTGAGGAGGGTGATGCGATGGAAAACGAGATTGATTGGGACCGCTGGCCGGTCACGGAAGTGGTGTTGGTGGTTTCAGTGTTTGTTGCGGTGATGGTGATGCTATGGCTGGTCGGTTGATCCGGTTTACTGAAAAGACGATTGATGAGCTGATGGATGCGATGCTCTATCAAGCACGCGATCCGATGGATTCCGCTGGTGAGATGTTTTCTCGCTGGTGGAGCAACAATCGAGAGGATTACCTGCACATCGGTCGCAACAAGTGTCGTGATTATTACATGACGCTTGCACGACGGATTCAACGTGAGTTTATCTCGTCTCGGAAAGGCCGCTGCGGAAAGTGCGGTGCCAAGATTCTGACGCTGAGATGTCGAGCGTGTGACTTGCTGGAGGATATGCGTTGTGAGCGAAACGGATTGCATCGAGTGGTTTGAGGAACGCATAGCGATCATGACGATCGATGGAGAAGCGAAGGAGCGAGAAGCAGTGCGGCACGCTTGGGCCGAGCTGCGAAAGATGGTCGGGCCGGATCGGATTCCGGAACATGTGAAACGCAGGATGCGTGAGGTGATGGGTGGTTTTGAGGAGAATTCTAAATGATTGATTTAACGCCTAATCCGCATGTGTTACATGCAATGATGAACTCACCTTTATCGTGGCATAACGGATTGGCTGAGTTGATTGACAACTCTTACGATCACGGTGGAGCAACTCGCGTTGAAATCCACATCAATGGCAACGTTGTTAGCATCGCCGACGATGGCAAAGGAGTCGAAGATGTAACTGCATGCTTTCGATATGGAGATCACCGAGTATCAGGAAAAGAAGGTATCAGCAAGTACGGTGTTGGTGCAAAAGACGTTTGGCATGCGATGGCAAATGTGATGCGGGTGATCACTGTAAAGAATGGCATTAAAACGATTGCCTCCGCTGATTGTGAAAAGATGGCCGGTCATTCATTTTCCATGGATGATCCAACGCACGAAGAGACGACTGAAACACCTGGGACAATTATTGAGTTGCATCTGAGAAAGGGTAAACGTAGGCCAAACGAGGATGCAATTGAAAAATTGAGATGGATGTTTACACCAGGAATCAGAAAAGGTTTTCAGATTGTAGTCATCAAGCCATCAGGAAATCGCCAATTAAAACAGACGCTCCAGCCGTTTGAGCTGCCATTATTGAATGACGTGATTGAGTCAAATTTTGACATTGATGGGAAGGGTGTTTACATAAGAATTGGAATAGTCGCCGACGGGCATAAGATGGTAAACGGTCCGTTTTGGTTAATACGGCAACACAGGATTATCTCGGCAACAAGTTTGGGTGTTAAAAACGGTTATGGATGCAAAAGGGTTGGAGGTGAAATCCATCTCGGAAAAGAGTGGTCGCTTGCAAAGCACAAAGATTCCATTATGGAAGATTCTGATCTTTTGCGAGACGCAATTTTTGAACACATTGAGCCGGTGTTGAAAAAAGCGGATAGCATTGCTGAAACATTTGAATCAGCAGCGTTGAGGAATGATTTGGCAGAAATGCTTGATGCGGCGATAGGTAACGCCGAAGAGGTTCATGGATTGTCGAACAAGAAGCAGAAACGAGACAAGGGATCGTCAACAGGGACGGTTTTGCCAAAAAATAGCGGAAGGAGACAAACAAAAACTAAAAAGCCCAAGCCAGATCAAGGTCCATATATTGATGAGTCAAACAGTGCTAAAAACGGTTTGGCAAAAAAACACGGACCTCGAATTCAATTTGACTGGAAGCCTTTTGGTGATGAGCGTTGCGGAGAAGTTGATGCGCTAGGAAAGTTTATTTGGCTCAACTCTGACAACAAGTACGTTGCGAGCTTGATACATGAGAGCCGAAAGCCGGAGTTGCTTTTGCTCATCGCTTCGATACTTGCGGATCATGATTGCCGTCATGAGGGAAATGGGCAGAGCCTACTGGCTTTCAACTACGCAGACTTTGCACTTTCATTTGGTTCCATCATTAACGAATTTAAGGAGACGCAAAGTGAGCAACACGCAGACGCAATATGAAATCCATCCTGCCGCAACGATTTTTCCAATGATGGATGAGGCATCTTTTACCGCTCTGAAAAACGACATTGAAAAGAACGGATTAGAAAAGTGCATCACTTTTTACGAAGGCAAGGTTTTGGACGGTCGCAATAGATTGCGAGCATGCCAGGAGCTTGGGATTACTCCACAAGAGGAAGAAATCGAGGACGATGGCAGCGGACAATTTGATCCGTACCAATGGGTGCTCTCGATAAACTTACATCGTCGCCATTTAACGGAGTCGCAACGGGCAATGATTGGCGGCAGGATGGCGAGCATCAAGGTTGGCGAAGTTGGCAACGGAAGGAAGGTAGGTCTGCCAATTGGCAGACCTACAATTGAACAAGCTGCTGGCCTTTTAAACATCGGAGAGCGATCCGTTGCACGTGCAAAAAAAGTTCTTGATGCAGGCTCAAAAGAGATTATCGAAGCGGTCGATAGTGGCACACTTCCAGTAGCGTTTGCGGCCAAGGTGGTGATCGAAGAGCCCGACAAGAAGACGCAAACCCATCTATTCAAAAAAGGCGGCAAGGCTGCTTTGAAAGAGCATATCACCGAGCCGTCGCCGTTCGTCGATGATGCACAGGAAAAGTCGGAGTGTGCTGTTAATTCCTTAAAGAAGCTATGGAAGAAATGGGATGCAACACAACGCACTGCTGTGCGTGTGTGGATCGATGAACACTACATGGACATCAAATAGACAAACTGAAGGCGGTTTTAACAAATGAGCAATTCACGTGATTATGGAATGCGTAAATGCGACCGCAAAGGATGCGGGAAGACATTTCACGCAATGACAGGAAACCAAAAATATTGCGACGTTCACAAGCAGTCGCACAAGAAAAGTGAAAGGACTGTGAGCGTATCCCAGCAGCTACTGCAGCTGGCCGCGAGCGACGTTGTAAGCGAGGATCAGCGACGCGCGTTGGTGTTGCTGGTGGCGAAACATTATTCGTAGTTTGGGAAGCACGGAGGCATAACATGGCCGGTGATTGGATCAAAATGCGTTGCAACCTAGACACCGACTGGCGGGTAATTCAGATCGCTTGCCAGCTCGAAATGTCGGAGTTGCACGTTGTCGGATGCCTCTGGAAGCTGTGGACGTGGGCCGACCAAAACACAGCAGACGGTAACGCTGTGAGCGTTACAGATGTAACGCTCGACCGTTTCACTGGTGTAACAGGGTTTGCGTCAGCGATGCGCAACGTCGGTTGGCTGACCGGCGAAAACTACGAGATTACGTTCCCGAATTTTGTCGAGCACAACGGTTCAACCGCCAAAAAACGTGCAAAAACACAGCAAAGAGTCACAAAACACCGTAACGCTCGAAGCGTTACAGATGTAACGCTCAAAGCGTTACCAGAGAAGAGAAGAGAAGAGAAGAGTATTACACACACACACACAGAGGAAAACTCTGTTCAAAACCTGGACCTCCCCGAATGGGTGGTCGATCCGTGGACGCGGTTCCTGGACACGGTCTTTGCCGTCACCGGCCGACGCATGCCAGCAACGACCCAGGAGGCAACGCTGATGGAAGTTTTGAGGCGTGGCGAGTCCAAGGGAAAGTCGGATCTGGAATTTTCGATCCTGAAGCAAGCCAAATCGCTTTTGGACAGCTCGAACGACTTCCAGGCACGTGCGGCCGGGTCAACCGCTCGGAGTGCGTCAAAATCAAAATCTGAGGCCATCAAGGAGTTCTGCAAATGAGCATGACGATCGACGAAGCCAAGCGGTGCATCAAGGACGACGTGTTTCCAGCGTTACCTGATGTGGCGGACTGGATGCTGACGAAATCGCCACAGCCAGAACGAACGCTTGACCTGTGGGCTAAGGCTCTGACGAGAGTCGACCGCAACGAGGTGCAGCGTGTTATCGATCTCTGGTTCATTGGCACGGTGCGG
>Ga0255092_1000251_pt1 | contig 23634 bp, 17 predicted proteins | sample Colum_Yuk_RepC_8_2_FD_188454 | JGI IMG/M metagenome (GOLD analysis project Ga0255092, IMG submission 188454) | Freshwater microbial communities from Columbia River, Oregon, United States - Colum_Yuk_RepC_8d | ecosystem: Environmental > Aquatic > Freshwater > River | place: USA: Oregon...
GCAGGTTGCCCGTCTGTGAACTGTGGATGTTCCCCTTGAGCGCCTCCGCATTGTAGAGACCTCGCACGAACACGGTCTTCTGGCGGAAGTCGTTCAGCGGAGCCAACACCTGGCCCAACTCCATCTGTGCCCCCTCGCCCCGGGCCCACCATTCCTTGGAGTGGAACCCATTGCCGGAGAAGAGCACCGCCATGCGGACGGGCGCCTCGCTGGCCGGACGCTTTCCCGCCGGCGGCGTGTCGCCCCAAACCGTGAGGGATTCCATCCAGGGCAACGCCAGGGAGACGCCGACGCCGCGAAGGAACGTGCGCCGATTCAGTGAATGTTGGGGCATGGTCGTTGGTTCTGGAGGGTTGAGGCTATTCTTCGGGTTTGCGGTCCATCCCACGGATTCGCACAAATTGGGAGCTCGAGACAATGGTTTCAACGGCGCCCTGAACCCGGGCCTCCCGGGCAGAGAGCTTCCGCTGCAAATCGGTCAACAAGGGCTCGTCCGAAAGCATCACGCCGCGACCCAGAGAATAGCCCAGGAGCTTGCGACTGAATTGGCGCAGGAAAGCCTCCTTGCGCTGATGCGACAAATACCACCGCAACCCAGCCGCGCCTTCAAGCATGGTGCCATCGGGAGCCTTGGCTCGGACATCGATGGCCCGGCCGCCAAGATCCCGTTCACGGAAGCGGCCCACCGCATCGAACGATTCCAGCGAGAAGCCGTAGGCATCGATGCGACGGTGGCAGCCCGAGCACTTGGGGTCCGAACTGTGTTTCTCGGTGAGTTGCCGCACAGTGAGTTGATCGAGCGACTCGTCTTCCGGCAAACGCGGCACATCCTTCGGCGGCTTGGGCAGCTTCTCGCCGAGGATCACCTCGCTGATCCAATTGCCTCGCAAAATGGGGCTGGTGCGCGAAGCGCCCGATTGACGCGCCAAAGTGGACGCCTGCCCCAGAATGCCACCGCGCCCCAGCGGCCGAAGACCCGATACCCGCCGCCATTCGTTGGAGTTCGCAAAGCCTGTCGAAGGGAGTCCGTAAAAGCGCGCCAAGTCCGCGTTCAAAAAAGAATGGTCGGCATCGAGGATGTCGAGCACCGGCCCGTTGTTCTGGAAGAGGTCGGTGAAGAAGCGAACCGTCTCTTCACGCATGGCACCGCGAAGTCCGCGAAACTCGGGGAAATGCCGCTCGCTCTTCTCGTCCAACGTCTCGAAGTCGTACAAATGCAACCAAGCCAGAGCGAACTCGGTGGCCAAGCGGCCAATCTTGGGATCCTTGAGCATCCGCCGGGTCTGGGCCCGCAAGACTTCCGGCCGATGAAGGCGCCCTGCGACGGCCTCGGCCATCAACTCGGCATCCGGCGTTGACGCCCACAGGAAATAGCTCAGCCGCGTGGCCAACTCCACGTCACTGACCCGCGTGGAGACCACTCCGGGAGCGGGTTGCTCTGCCCGGTACAAGAACGCCGGCGACACCAACACCCGTGCCAGCCCACCGCGGACAGATTCTTCGTGGGTGAGACCGTCGCCCCGCAGTCGGACATAAAGGTCCCCCAGGGCGTCAATTTCGGACTCCCGCAGCGGTCGGCGGTAGGCCTGAGCCGCAAAGGCAAAGAGCGATTGCAGGTGGGCGGGCTCGGTGTCGGTCAACTGACGGCGGAACTCGTCGGCCCGGCGGCGGATAGGCTCCCCCATCGGAGTGAAGGCACTGGGATCGGCGTCCTGCGTGGCGAATTGCCACAACTGCTCAAAAGCATCGACCAACTTGAACGCGTCTTGACTGACGTAATGCAACTCCGACCACAGGCGCTCCAGTTCGGCCGTCTCCGCCGGAGTGAGCATCAAGCGCCGCAGCGCGTCGTCTTCCCGATAGTAAAGGGTGAGCGTCACCACCTCATCGACAGGCACGATCTTGGTGTAGCACAGCGCGGCCGGGAACAGCGCCCGGAAGCGTTCCAGCCCCTGTTCCCAATGACGACGCGCAGCACCTCCATCGGCCACCAACACCGGAAGGTCCGACTGCATGGGCAATTCGCCGTCCGACCAAGTGCCCTTTCCGCCCTTCGTGCTGACCGCTCCCGGCACCAGCGCCAGCGAGACCGGACGCTGCGGTAGGATTTGCATCTGAACGCTCGCCTCAGGCCCCGCAGACGGATCTAGTGCGGCCGTGGCCACCAGTTCGCCACCGGCCGCCCATTCCGCCGGCAAGCGAACCTCCACCACTGACGGGGCCTTCACACACAAGTCCTGGGGGGCCACCTGAGAGCGGGAGGCGGAGATGGGATTCTTCCCAAAGAGGGCCGGCTCGGGCCCCGGACCCTCTTGGGACGACGACGCAGAGACCGAGAGCGTCGGCTCCGGCTGCTGCACGAGGCCACGCAGAACGGCCCCAAGCAACGGTCCCTGAAGGGAGGTCCACTGACGTCGCAAAACCGCATCGGGACTGTCCTTGCCCAGGCCAGCCGACACGGAGGAGAACAGCACTCCGAGATCCGCAGCCAATCCGCGCTTCTCTGCCGTCGATGCGGCCGCACGCCAGCGGGCCAGCAAGGATCCCTCGGGAATGGAAGTCTCGATGGCGCCGCCTCGGGCTTCGGGTTCACTGAAAAAATGCCAGACCCCTGGATGGCCCATCCGGTCGGCATGAGGATTGCCAGCCAAGATGGCAGGCGAAACGTCACCCGAGAGGCTCCAAGTTTGCGCGGCATTCGCAGTATCCGACAACTGGAGGTCCACGCGGGTGAGATCGCAGGAGTGGTTACCATCCCGCGGCCCCACCGACAGGCAGACCACATCGCCCACGCCCACCGTCACCGGGGGCAGCGGCCCGAAACGCACTTCCTTGGCACCTTGAGAGACACCGGAGGCCAACGTCTGGCGCGTGGCTCCGCGACGAAGTTCCACCACCCAACTCACCCCATTGCCGCACTCGGTGTGGGAGTGCTGCACCAAGCCCTCGACCTTGAAGGTTCCCGACACCGGCCCCCGCCATCCCACGATCACGCGACGCGACGGAGACGGATGCACAGCGACACTGTGGGGCCGCATGAGGCCCGGCACCCGGACCTCGCGATCCGAGGAATTGGCCGTGACACTCAAGGCATCCGCACCGGTCCAGCCCTGGATGAAGGAATACCCCTGCGCACTCTCGAGCGTGGACGTGATGAGTCCCTCAATGCGCGTGCCTCCAGAACGCATTCCCAGCGCCTCCAACCACGCGGCAAACACCTGTGGGTCGAGATTCTTGGAGCGGGCCAGCGCGGTCAGCGCCTCGCCAGAAGGAACCTCGGTCAATTCGGCCGCGGCATTCAGACACGCCGCCGCCTGAGAGAAGAGCGGACCCCGGGTTTGATCCAAGCGACGAATGACCGAACGCAGCCGACTCAGCGGGACATCCGGCCGACCCGAAACCACAAGGCGCGGATTGGACCACAGCGCCACATCCGAAGCCGAACCATCTCCTGCATCGGAGGTGACCAAGAAAGCACGGACCTCCCCGGAGGCATCCGGAGCCGGCAGCTTGAAGCGCGTCTCGCGAGCGGTAGCCAGAGGAGAAATCGGCACCTGCCAAGCGCTGGGGCCATCCCGCTTGCCGATATGACCCACCGTGGTGAATCGCCAGACCGAACGCTGCCACGACTCCACCACGGCGGCCACGGCAGCACCCTCACCCGGCTTGGCCTCACGCCAACGCGCCCGGACCTGGTCCAAGAGCGGCGAGGCTTCGGTTTCGTTCAACGCCTTCCACAAGAGGCCGAGGTACTGGGCATTGAGCCCGCGATGCCGGGCCACGGCCTCGAGGTCCTTGGCACTCCGAGAACGACCTACGGCCCGCAGTTCCAGCGTGGCGTCCAAATACCGGGCCAGCGGCAACACACCGCCGTCACGCGTGTCGAACTGGATGCCCTGGAGATTGACCGAGGTGCCGCCGCCATTTTGGGTGTAGCGCCCGTAGAACTGCCGGATGGCCGCGAGGCGTTCTTCGGTCCAGTCACGCTGAGAAGTGCTCGAAGAGAACCGCACACCATCGGGAAGCAGGACCGCATGGCGAGCCACCTCCTTGGCCGCATCGAGGTATTTGGTGACCAGCGAGGGCGACATCACCAGCGACTGCCCCACGTTCATGAACCCCTCGCCCGAAGCCGAATCCACCGGAAATTCACGGGCCGGATCGAGCGAATCCACGCCGGTCAAATCCCGGATCGTGTAGGTGTATTCGGCATTGGACAAACGCCGCAGGACGACCGGTCCGGGGTCCCCGGCATTTTTCCGGGCCCAGCGATCCAGCATCCCACGCACTCCGGCCAACAATTGCTCCCGAGCCTTGGCGTCCATCGCCGGCTGATCCTTCGGAGGCATTTCCAGAATGGAAACCTGCTCCAGCACTTGCTGCCAAACCTTGGAGTCGGTCGACCCCGCACCCGGCTGGAGTACTTGCTCCAAATCGAGGTCACCCTTGTGCTTCGCGGTGGAATGGCAATTCAGGCAATGACGGTCGAAGAGCACCCGCGTCTTGGCATCGATCCCTTCGGCGGCCGCGGACCCTGCCAGTGCCATCGATGCCAGTGCGGTCGCTGCAATCCATCCCAGAGTGCTGCCCACTCGGCGCACCGATGACCGCACCGGATATCGGACCGGGTATGTCTCCGGTTTCGGGAACCCTGCCGTTATCACTTCTCGTTTCATCCTGTTGTTCAATCACCCACGCCCACAGCGGACCACGGACCCGTCAAATGCGGATGAAGAGACGCTTCTTCCACAACCACCAGCACATCGCCCAAAAAATCGACAGCACGGCCGCTCCCTCAATAGCCGGTGAATACACACCAAAGTAATCGACCCAGAACGTCTTGCCGAGGTGGGTCCGCAGGTTGTCGCGGAAAAAACCGTCCCAGAGATGGCTGGTGACGTACATGAAGATAGAATTCATGCCCACCACCTGCAGCGGGAAGGTGAGCCAAGACTGCTTCAGACGATCGGCCACGAGATAGAAACCACTGAGGAGCAGGCAGCACCAACCGCCGCTGAAGAGCACCCAGGATGGCGTCCAGATGCGTTTGACCACGGGGGCGATGCCGGTCTGGTCGAGGATCCAACCCGCGCCCAACCCGGCCAAACCCACACACGCGATCCGCACCAACCGCCGGCCGATCGGAATGTCCTCTCGCCGCAACCACCCGCCCACCAATAGACCGCAAATCATCGTGCCCAACGTGGGAATGAAACTCAGCGTCAGATAACCACCCCCGTTGTACAGGAACGTTTTGGCCCGCGGGAACAAATTGAGGAACCACACCTCGAAGTGGTGGGCCGGATTGGCGTTCTTGTTCCAGTGGGCGGCGAATCCGCTCAGACCGTGCTGCTTCATCCAGTCGGCCGAGACACCGACTGTGGCGGGATCGAACTCCGGACCGGGCAACGGCGCGGCCGCGAACCAAGCCCAGTAGCCGATGAGAATAGCCAACAGTGCAACCACCTGAGTCCGCACACTCCGCCAGGCCAGAAGCCACAGGAAGGTGTAGCCCAATCCAATTTGGGTGAGCGTGTCCTCGAAGGTGAAATTTGTCTGCGAGGCATGCGTGGAGCGCAGCGCAATACCCAGCGCCGACAAGGCCAGGGCGCGCCACAGCGTGTGGAAGAGCATCCGCAGGAAACCTTGATCGGACTGCTGGCGCGAAGCGATGGACCACGGCAAGGCCAGACCCACCAAAAAGGAAAAGGACGGTTGGATCAGGTCATGGAGCGTGCATCCCTGCCACTCCACATGATCCTGATGGTGCGCCAAGAAATGCCACACACTGTCCGCGGGCATCTTGTCGGCCACGGCTCCCAGGCGAACCATTTCGCCCGCCATGAGCAACATGACGAACCCACGGTAGGCATCCATCGACGCCAAGCGCTGCGGCATCGCCAGGGATTTCCCGGAACCGAGTGAAGGAGGCATGACGTCGTTGTGACAAGGTTCTCTATCCGGCGCAATGCCGATGGCAATTCTCGGCCCCTTTGGGCGTCGGCGAACGTGCTTCGAGCCAGCTCCTGAGCCCGCTTCTGAACCCACTCCAACAGCCTGTCCCTCTTTCAAATCTCCCCAGCCCAGCATTGGCGGCCTCGTCCGTCAGAGGCACCCTATGGCGGCATGGAACCGGTCCTCCCCGAGACGTTGGCCGAGCGGCTGTTCACCGACAGCCCCTTCGCCTTCCGCTTCGGCATGCAACGACCCAGCCAAGATTGGTTCCGCTGGGAAGATCCACGCCAGGAAGCCCTCCGGGATCGCCATCATTGGTTGTCCCAGGAACCCCAACGGCATCTGGCTTGGACCCATGAAGCCGATCCGGTGCTTCGCGAGGCGATGGGGCTGTTTCCTTCAACCCCATTTCATGCCGATTCCGCCACCGATGGATCAGATCTGCTCAAGAGCCTGTCCCTCCATTGGGAGCCAGATGTTCTATTGCTGCGGCGGGATGCTGCTGGAGAGTTCCGTTTGGTGGCTGGATCGGTGTGCTTTCCGTCGGCTTGGGATCTCCGGGAGAAAATCGGTAAAACGGTCGATGCCATCCACGCCGGAGTGCCCACCCTCAACGAAACCTTGGGCGCCCGAATTCGTGCATTCCTCGACCGACTGCCTCCGGGACAAACCTTCGAGCGCGACAATTGGGGATTGGCCGCCCACGGCGAACGCAATGCCCACCCGGACCGCGCCCTTCCCCGCATGACGCCTGAGTCGGCTGTGGACTCCACTTGGCTGCGGCTCGAGCACCAGGCCTTTCGCTGCCTTCCGGACAGCGGCGGACTGCTCTTCGCCATTCACCTCACCGTCCACCCGTTGAAAGTGGTTTTACGGGCTCAGGGGGCCCAAGAACAACTGGCTTCCCTGCTGCGCTCCATGCCCGCTGCGATCGCTGCCTACAAAGGGATTCCCCCTCAATTCAGCCGCGCTGTTCTCTGAGAATTCCGACTGATTTGCGGCCTTTCTGCCGCTTTAAACGAACACCCCATCCTTATTACATAAAAGGAAACGCATGATGCTGCGAGTACGTGCGTTGGAGGAGCTTTCAAGCCTGAGCTGTCCAACAACAAACCCGATGGGGAGTGGACCCAGGGCTAAAAAACTTCACGAGCGATACCGTAGAGGAGAAGAAGCAGGAGCCCCAACGAGAGAAGGAAACGGCGTCGGGCGATCTTGCGCTCGTAGCGCAGAGGCCGCAGACCATGCACTGAACCGGCAGCCATGAGATTGACCAAGCCTGACGGACGACGGGGTTGACCTCCCCAGCGCTGCATCCAACGCTGCCAAACTTCGACCAAGTTGAAACGATCCGTGGGGACGGAGTGGCCCGACCGCGGGCTCGACACACTGATCGGGGTCGGAGCCGGGGTGGGCCGATCCGAGGGAGTGTCAAAGGCCGGACGGGTGTCACGGGCACGGGGTGGTTGGGGACGGGCCTCCGGAAGCGGACGGGCGGAAAGGTCCGAGATGCGCCGTTGGATGGCCTGAATCTCGCGGTCCAATTCGGCCTGACGAGCCGACATCGGATCCTTTGCTTTGGTGAACCAACCCATGGTCTTCGAAGCCTTCGCTCAGCGCTTGAGCGCCAGAACCACGGCGAGTGCGAACACACCCAGACCCAACAACGCCACAGGCCAGTTGAAAGCCAACCCCAGACGGGCCAACTGGGCCGTGCTCAGTCCGGCCAGCGGTGAGACCGCGGTGGAAGCCGGAGAAGTCTGTCCCGGCACCGAGGATCCGCTTTCCAACACCGGCCACGCCAGACGCGCCTGATTCCATTCCATGCGGGCATTTTCGATCGCCGCCAGGGCTCGGGCCAATTCGGTCTCCCAGGTGGTATCGGTCCAGGTTTGTTCATTGAGGCCCTGGACGTTGGTCAGCGCCCCTCGTAATCCGTCCAACGTCCGGCCCATCTGGACGGCATCCCGGCGGAGGTTCATCTCGGCCTGCTCGAGCAGCGCTACTCCGCGTAGGAGATTCTGCAACATCTCCTCCCGTCCCGTCTGGAATTCACCCCGACGACGGCGCATCTCCTCGATGGCCGCCTTGGCCCGTTCGAGTTGCTCCTGCGCCTCGCGCAACTTGGCCAGATCTTGCTGGGTGGCCGTCAACTGGCTGTCGAGTTCCTCGCGGGTCGGAGCCCGTCCGGAGACCGCGGACACCGACTGGCCCGCCGTCGCGAGACGTGGTGAAGATCCGCCCGGGGTGCGCAGGTCCGTATCCACAAAGTCAGTGCCGTCGAGAGCCATAGGTCGTGCTCAAAAATTACAGGGACCCATTGCCGAAGCAACGCGGACGTTGCCGAGACCAGCACAAATCGGTGCCCCAGGCCTCGGCGGTCATGACCGTCGCCCCAACGCCTCACCACCAAAAATGAGGCGCCGATCCATCGGTGCGGACTTGCTGCTGGGCGAAGCTGCGGAACTCGGCATGCCCATCAAGCATGAGCACATTGCCGCCGGCCGGAAGTTGGCCGTTGAGGTGGGCTGAGCTGTGCCCGGCCCAGCCGCCATCCACCTTGGTGAAGTTGCGGCCGCCACCCGTTCGGTTGGGCGAGTTCGACAAGGTGGCATCGGCGACAATGACCCGGGAAGACGGCCCCGGCTCGAACTCCTGACCGGCCACCATCCAGGGCTTGGGATTGAAACCTTCCGTGATGTTGGTGGCCTTGATGCGGCCCGATCCCTTGAACGCCACGGCATAACCAATCACGCGGTATCCGTTGGCCGAATCGGCAGCCATCTCGTTGGTCACTCCCGTGGTGAACGACCACAGCTGGTTGTTGTTTTGTTTTTCGAAACCCGGGCAATAGAGAATGCTCCGTTGCCCGCCATTCGCCACGAACGCATTGGCCGCCTTGGCCGGGAGATCCCAAGGCCACACGGCGCCACTGCAGTCGGGAAATTGATCCCGGTTGTCGAAGGCATACATCCGCACGGCCAACCCCAGATTTCGCAAATTGCTGGAACACTTGGTCACGACGGCCTTGCTCTTGGCCTTGGCGAGGGCGGGCAGGAGCATTCCGGCCAGAATCGCGATGATGGCGATAACCACCAGGAGTTCGATCAAGGTGAACGCGCGACGGGAAGAGCGAAGGACCTTCATGAGGCAAAAAGGGACAGGGGTACGCTGAAAACCATGCAGAATTCCCGAAGGCTAGGCAATGAGTGAAACTCTCGGCTTAACTCTCTGGCAACCCTCCGATCGAAGTTTTTTGGGCCCATCCTCACCGCTTCCCTCGGCCGCTGGCTGGCTGTTGATCAAACCTCCTCGCTGGGCTCTCCAGCAGCGGGTCCACTCCCCGCTTGAGACCGGCGGGAGTCTGGATATGCTTTCTCGACATGAAGTTCATCTCATCGCTCACCTTCTTCCTCGTGATCACCGCCGTGCTGAGCGCGGGTATCGCCCTGACGGCCAGCGGCCACAAGCTGGGTCTGCCTCTGCTTTTGGGTGGAACTGCGGTCTTCGGCGGGTTGTTCGTCAAATATGGCTGTCTCGACCAGCACTGAGCGTCGCAACGATCCCCCTCAGCGTCCCCAACCGGGTCGCGACGAGGGGCTTTACGCTGGTTAGGGATGCACCGAGACAGCGGCACACCTCAGAATCCCATCGGCCGAACCGATCCCACTCCATCGGTCCGGCCAAGATTGCCGTCTAAGGCCTGTCCGATTTTGGACAACCACGGCGCATGAACTATAGTCCGGAGTCCTTCCGCCGGCTCATCCAGCACCTGTCGTCGAACCGCTTCCCATGCCCTCCATGCTTTCCCGCCCGGCCTTTCCGCTGGCTGTGACCTCAGTCCTGATGGCTGCAGCCTTGCTCGGCACCGGCTGCAATCGACAGAAGCCCATCACGGTCGTCACCGAAAACGCCCAGCGCCGCAACCTCACCGAACTGGTGACCGGCAGCGGCAAGCTGCAACCGGTGGTGCAGGTGAAGATCAGCTCCGAGGTGGCCGGTGAGATCATCGATCTACCCGTGAAAGAGGGTCAGAAGGTCCGAAAAGGCGATTTGCTTGTCCGGGTCAAGCCCGACCTGTACGCCGCGGCGCTCAGCAGCCAAGAGGCCAGCCTGAAGTCAGCACAGGCCGACTTGCTCACGGCCGAGGCCAATGCCCGCAAGGCCGAGGCCGAACTCAAGCGCAACGAAGACCTCTTCTCCCGCCAACTCATCAGTGGGTCCCTCTTCGACGAGGTCCGCACCGGTGCCGAAGTCGCCCGAGCCAACGCCATCGCCTCCACCCAACGGGTCGAGATGGCCCGAGCCAGCCTGAAGCGTTCCCAGGAAGACCTGGCCAAGACCACCATCTTCAGCCCCATCGAAGGCACCGTCTCCAAGCTCAACTCGGAGCTCGGTGAACGCGTCTCGGGCACCGGTATGATGGCCGGCACCGACATCATGACGGTCGCCGACCTCACCGAGATGGAGGCCCGCATCGAAGTCGGTGAAATCGACGTGGTGCTCATCGAACCCCAGTTCAAGGCGAGGCTGGATGTCGATTCGTTCAAGGACCGCAAGTTCGACGGCCAGGTCACCCAGGTGGCACGCTCGGCGAAGACCGCCGCCGTCGGCACCCAGCAGGAATCCACCAAGTTCGAGGTGCGCATCCGCATGGCCGACAAGGGGCTGTTCCTGCCCGGCATGAGCGTGACAGCCGACATCGAGACCCGGTACCGGACCAACGTGGTCACAGTTCCCATCCAAGCCGTGACCACCCGCCTGCCGGGCTCGTCGGCCAGCGAACCCGTTCCCAAGAAAGCGCAGTCCAATTCTGAGGAGGACAAGGGACAAATCGAATTCCTAGCCGGCAAGAAAACCAAGGACACCGTCAAACCGGTGGAGGTCGTCTTCATCAAGGAGGGCGACAAAGCCAAAATGTTGCCCGTCAAGCGGGGCATCAGCAATGACTCGCACTACGAGATCCTCGAAGGCGTGAGCGAAGGCCAGGAAATCATCACCGGAAGCTTCAAGGCCGTCTCCAAGGAACTCAACGACGGCACTCTCATCCAGCTCGAGGAAGCCAAGAAAGACAAGGCGACGAAGCCCTGAACCCGGTCGATCCAGGTTATGTCGCTCATCCGAATCCAGAATCTCGCCCGCCGCTACGTGATGGGCACCGAAACGGTGCACGCGCTGCGCGGAGTTTCCGTGAACATCGAGCGCGGCGAGTACCTGGCCATCATGGGGCCATCGGGCTCGGGCAAGTCTACCTTGATGAATTTGCTGGGATGCCTCGATACGCCCAGCGACGGCAGCTACGAACTCAACGGGAAAGACGTCGCACGGATGAGCGACAACGAACTGGCCGACATCCGCAACCGCGAGATTGGTTTCGTCTTCCAGAGCTTCAACCTGCTGGCCCGGGCCGACGCCTTGCACAATGTCGAGCTGCCCCTGATTTACGCGGGATCGCCCCCGAAGGAACGGCGTGAGCGCGCCCGGCAGGCCCTGGTCAATGTGGGGCTGGGCGAACGCATGCACCATCGGCCCAACGAGCTTTCCGGCGGACAACGACAACGCGTGGCCATTGCGCGGGCGCTCGTCAACACCCCGTCCATCATTCTGGCCGACGAACCCACGGGGAATCTGGATTCCAAGACCGGCGTCGAGATCCTGAGTCTTTTCGAGGAACTGTCGCGCCGGGGCAACACCATCATCGTGGTCACCCACGAAGAGGACGTCGCCTTGCACGCCCGCCGGGTCATCCGCATCCGCGACGGCCTCATCGCCGCCGACGAGATCAATCCGCACCCGAGGGCGGTCGTGGCCCCCATCACTGCGTCGGCACCCGCTTCGACCTCATGACCCTGTCGAGCGAACTGCGCGAATCGGCCCGCATCGCGGTGGCGGCTATCCGGGCCAACAAGCTGCGATCAGGCCTGACCACCTTGGGCGTGGTCATCGGCATCCTGACGGCCACGCTGGTCGGTACCATGATCAACGGCATGGGCGAAGCGTTCACCCGGTCGGTTTCCTCCATGGGTTCCGACGTGCTCTTCATCGGCCGCTTCCCTTGGATGAGCTTCGAGGACTACCGAATTTATCGGAACCGTCGGGACATCACTTTCGCCCAGTACCGCGAGCTCGAGTCGCGCATGACCACCGCCGCGGTCATCGCCCCGCAATGCGAGGCCTATCAGGCTTCGGTGACCTACGAACGTCGCCGCGCCAAAGGCGTCTGGTTGCTGGGCAACACCTCGGAATCCTTGATTATCCGTGGCCTCACCGTCGCCAAGGGTCGATGGATCAGCGCCTCGGACGTCAGTTCCAGCCGCCCCGTGTGCGTCCTGGGGTCTTACCTGGCCGAATCGTTCTTTCCGAACGACAACCCGGTGGGAAAGAAGGTCCGCATCAACGACACGCCCTACGAGGTTGTCGGGGTGATCGAGAAGATGGGCAGCATGTTGGGGTGGAATCAGGACAATCAGGCCGTCATCCCCATTTCCCGCTTCCAGGAAGACATCCAGCGCCGGCCCGACTACGTCATCACCGTCAAGGCCCGCAGCCCGGACACCGTCGTCGAGACCTTGGAGGAAGCCCGATCCCTGTTTCGCAGCATCCGCAAGATCGAGCCGGGTCGACCCGACGACTTCGCCATCAACCAGCAGGAGGCCATCACCAAGTTCTTCGACGGCTTCAAGGCCGTTCTGGGCACCTTCGGATTTTTTGTCACCGGCCTTTCCCTGTTCGTGGGCGGCATCGGCATCATGAACATCCTGTTCGTGTCGGTGGCCGAGCGGACCAAGGAGATCGGCATCCGCAAGGCATTGGGGGCCAAGCGCCGGTCCATCCTGACGCAGTTCCTGATGGAGGCAGCTGGAATCACGCTCTTGGCTGGCCTCATCGGTGTCGGGATGGCATGGCCCATTTCCTGGAAGATCGGGGAAATCGCCCGGGCCAATGGCTCCGTCTTCGAGGCTCAAATGTCCTGGTGGATCGTCGCCCTGGCGATCTTCGTCTCGGCGGCCACAGGCATGGTGGCCGGATTCATTCCGGCCTGGCGGGCCAGCCGCATGAACCCGGTCGACGCCCTGCGTTCTGAGTAGCCATGAACCCCGGACGCGAGCTCATCGAGATGGTTCGAATGGCGGCCAACGCCGTGAGGACCCATGTCCTGCGCTCGTCGCTGACCATCCTCGGCGTGTTCGTCGGCGTGTTCTCCATCATCGCCGTGATGACCGGCATCCGGGTACTCCAAGCCAACCTCGAGGATGCCATGAACGGACTCGGCGCCAACACCTTCCAGTTTCAGCGCTTCCCGGCGATCAGCTTCGATGATGCCGATTGGGAGAAATACTTGCGGCGGCAGCGCTTCCGCATCGTGGACCTCAACCGGCTCGAACGTCGGGTCACGCTGGCGCAGGCCGTTTCGGCCAATGCCAACTTCGGATCCAGCGAGGCTTCCTCCCGCTACGCGCGAACCAACCCCAACATCCCCGGGAACGGGATGACACCCGATTCCTTCACCACCCAGAACCTCACCTTGGGCGAAGGCCGTGGGTTCAGCGCGGCCGATGACGAAAGCGGCCGATTGATTTGCGTCCTCGGATTCGACCTGGCCGCCAAGCTGTTCCCACGGGGTTCACCTTTGAACGAGTCGGTGAAGTTCCAAGGCATCAGCTACAAAGTGGTGGGTGTGCTGACCCAACGCGGCGCGTTGTTCGGCCAAAGTCGCGACAACTTCATCGCCATTCCGCTGGGCACGGCACGACGCCTGTACGGTGAGAACCTGTCGGTCCAACTCCAAGTCCAAGCCCCAAACCGCGAAACCTATGCCGAGATGGTCGAGCAGGCACGCGGTGTCATGCGGGCGATGCGCCGGGTCGCGCCAGGCGACGACGACGACTTCGAGATCGTCTCCAACGAATCCGCAGTGAGCCAATTCCGCAGCCTGACCTCAGCCATCCGCCTCGGCGTGGCCGCCATCAGCAGCATCGCCCTGATCGCCGCAGGTATCGGCATCATGAACATCATGCTGGTGAGCGTCACCGAGCGGACCCGCGAGATCGGCATTCGTCGCGCCATCGGGGCGCGCAAGCGCAGCGTGATGCTCCAATTCATCGCCGAAGCCGTGTTGTTGAGCGAAGTCGGCGGCGCCTTGGGTGTCGTCGGAGGGATCCTCTTCGGCAACTTGCTTTCCTTCGTGGTGAAGGCCCCGCCGGTGATCCCCTGGGACTGGGTGGGCATCGGTCTGGCCATTTGCTCGGCCGTCGGGATCCTCTTCGGCACCTACCCCGCCTGGAAGGCCGCCCACCTCGATCCCATCGATTCGCTGAGATACGAGTGACGGGGACCGCGACGGACGCCGTTCAGCTCTGGCTCAGACGCTTGACTGGAGCGTCGTGGAACAAGTCGTGGGCTTCCCGAAGAATGCCAGCCAGACGATCAGCGAACGGGCTGCGGCGGATCGCTTCGTCGAGCCGTGACCAGTCGAGTTTCTCGACGTGTTCGCCCGGGAACCAGTGATCGGCATTGCCCAGCATGTTGTAGCGGAACTTCGCCCACTCGGTCAGCTCCAGAGGCTTCGCATAGGTCCAGATGCGGAGGATTTCCACCAAATTGACCTCGCCTGGCACGCCCACGAATTCCGGAAGCCCGGCCCACCAGCGGCGGCACCACTCCGACCCCAGCACGCGTTCCATTTCTTCACGCAAACGGCGGTCGATGGACTCCACCGCCTGGGCCGCCTGCTCGTAGTGCTGAAGGCCAGCGATGTGCTCGTCGAAATCCGACGGTTTGGCCGCACCCAGCGACAGGGTATGCACCTCCGGACGGGCCAGGCAGTAGAGGTCGTTGAACTGCATGGGCGTCAATGGCGCACACAACGAACGCATCTTGGGCAACTCGAGGTAGAGTTTCCCACCCTTGTCATTCGGACTGATGATGAAGACTCCCATGTCGCGCTGGGCCGCCTCGGCCACGCAGACGCGGTTGAGGTCGTTCACGAAGTACCAGTGCAAGTTGACGTAATCGAACTCGTCGCTGCGGATGGCCTCGGAGATCACATCCGGCGTCGCATGGGTGCTGAAGCCCACATGGCGCACGCGCCCCTCGCGTTGGAGCTTCCGGCAAACCTCCAGGCATCCGCCCTTGCGGAGCGTTTCGTCGAGGTGTTGGCGGTTGTTGATGCCATGGATGGACAGCAGGTCCACGTAGTCTTGCTTCAAGTACGCCATGGAAGTCTCGAAGGTCTCGAGGAACTCCTGCGCCGTCGGCTTGGGCATGACCTTGGTCTGGAGGATCATCGACTCGCGCGAATACTTCGCCAGCACCGGCCCCAGCTGCATCTCCGAAGAACCGTAGCCGCGGGCCGTCTCGATGTGATGGATGCCCAGTTCCATGGAGCGGGCGATGGTCGCCTCGAGATTGGCTTGTCCGGCGGCAGGCACCTGGTCCCACGGAATATCCGACCACGACTGCTGGTAGCGCATGCCACCGCACGAGAAGACGGGCATCTGGATTCCGGTCCGGCCAAAACGACGGTACTTCATGGGCGGGCAGGATGCCCTCGACAGTCTTACACGGCAAACCTGGACACTCGGATAACCGTGCTTCTTGTCCGGACGGATCCCGCCGTCGGAATCCGAGTGACGGACCTCTACTTGACCCGGGGATCGACCGGGAGTTCCGTAGGGGGACAATCGGACACAATCCCTGCCCCCCGAACGCCATGATGCACGAAATCGAATACGAGATCCGCGGAGATGACCTTCAATATGTCGAGGTGCTACTCGACCCCATGGAAGCCGTGGTGGCCGAAGCCGGCGGCATGATGTTCATGGAGGAGGGCATCGAGATGGAGACCATCTTTGGTGACGGATCTTCCCAGCAAAGCGGATTCATGGGAGCCCTTCTCGGAGCCGGCAAGCGGCTGCTCACCGGTGAGTCGCTTTTCATGACCGTCTTCCAGAACCGCTCGCCTCGGAAGTCCCGCGTGGGCTTCGGAGCGCCCTACCCGGGCAAGATCGTCGCGGTGAACTTGGCTCAACTCGGTGGCGAACTCATTTGCCAGAAGGACTCTTTCCTCTGCGCCGCCAAGGGCGTGAGCGTGGGCATCGCCCTGCAACGCAAGCTCGGGGCAGGCCTCTTTGGTGGTGAGGGTTTCATCATGCAGCGCCTCCAAGGCGACGGATGGGCCTTCGTCCACGCCGGCGGCACGCTCATGGAAAAGGTCCTGGCCCCAGGCGAGACCCTGCGCGTCGACACCGGATGCGTCGTGGCCTACCAGAACACCGTGGCCTTCGACATCCAGTACGTGGGCAAGGTGAAAACCGCCCTTTTCGGCGGAGAAGGCCTCTTTTTTGCCACGCTGCAGGGCCCGGGCAAGATTTGGATCCAGTCGCTGCCCCTGAGCCGCTTGGCCAACCGAATCATCGCCGCCTCACCCGCTGCAGGCGGAAGCCGTCGCGAGGAAGGCTCCATTCTCGGCGGCTTGGGCGGCCTGCTCGACGGCGACAACAGCTGAAAACGCGTCGCAGTAGACCGAATTTTACCCATCAAAACTCACCCGAACGGCGGCGGAACACCGTCCTCCGTCATCGTATTGTCACCGACACGAACGCTCGGTGAGGCTTCCTGCACCTTGACGTTTGTCCCCCGGCCGGCATTCTGACCGGCCCTACTGGAGGGAAACGGCCATTATGCAGCACATCCGAAACATCGCGATCATCGCCCACGTCGACCACGGCAAGACCACGCTCGTCGACTGTCTTCTGAAGCAATCCGGAACCTTCCGCGCCAACCAGGCGGAGACTCAGGTCGAGCGCCTGATGGACTCCATGGATCTGGAAAAGGAGAAGGGCATCACGATTCGCGCCAAGAACGCGGCGTTCAAGTACAAGGAAAACCACATCAACATTGTGGACACTCCGGGACACGCCGACTTCGGCGGTGAGGTCGAGCGTATCATGAACATGATCGACGGCGTGCTGTTGGTCGTGGATTCGGCGGAAGGTCCTCAGGCCCAGACTCGATTCGTGCTGCGCAAAGCTCTCGAGGCCGGTGCCAAGCCCATCGTGGTCATCAACAAGATCGATCGCGACAACGCCAACCCGAAGAAGGTGCTGGACCTCGTGTTCGAGCTCTTCATGAGCCTCAACGCGACCGACGAGCAGCTCGATTTCCCCTTCATCTATTGCTCGGCGAAGATGGGCTATGCCAAGAACGAGCTGACCGACGTCTCCGACACGATGGAGCCGCTCTTCGATGCCATCGTGAAGCACATCCCCCCGCCCCGCGCCAAGGCGGGCGAAGGTTTCCAGTTGCTGGTGGCCAACTTGGACTACAGCGACTACATGGGCCGTATCGCTTTCGGCAAGATCGTCGAAGGACACCTCAAGGTGGGCGATCCTGCCATTTGCCGCCACGGCAACGGCAAGATCACCAAGGGCAAGATCACCATGCTCTACCACTTCGAGGGCATGAAGCGCATCGAGATCAACGAGGCCGGTGCCGGTGACATCGTGGGTGTGGCGGGTTTCGAGAACGTCTTCATTGGTGAATCGTTGTGCGACAGCGAGGCGCGTCCGGCTCTGCCGTACATCCCCATCGATCCGCCGACCATTCAGATGGAGTTCGCCGTCAACGACGGACCTCTCGCCGGCCAAGACGGCAAGCTCGTCACGGCCCGCCACATCTGGGACCGCCTGGTGAAGGAGATCCGGACCAACGTCGCCCTGCGCATCGCGCAGACCAGCGATCCGAAGATTTTCTCCGTGGCCGGACGCGGCGAGATGCAAATCGCCATCCTGGTCGAGCAAATGCGCCGCGAAGGCCACGAGGTGCTGGTCAGCCGGCCCGAAGTTCTCTGGAAAAAGGGTGAGAACGGCGATCCCTTGGAGCCCATCGAAAAGGTCTTCGTTGAAATCCCGAGCGAAAACCTGGGTTCGGTCATGGAAAACCTGTCATTCCGCAAGGGGCAGATCACCAACATGACCCACACCGGCAATCTCGTCTCGGTCGAGGCGCTGGCTCCGATGCGCGGCCTGATCGGTTTCGAGACCGACTTGGTCAACATGACCAAGGGCATGGGCGTGCTCAGCCACCTCTTCCACGAGTACGGCGAAGACCGCGGCGAGATCGCCGCCCGCAAGAACGGCTCCCTGGTGTCCATGGACGCCGGCGAAGCCACCTCTTACGCGCTGAACATGGTGCAGGAGCGCGGCCGCCTGATGATCGAACCGGGTGACCATGTCTACATCGGCATGATCGTCGGTGAGAACGCCCGCGAAAGCGACATCCCGGTCAACCCGGTGAAGGAAAAGAAGCTCACCAACATGCGCTCCCAGGGCGACGGCAAGGGCATCCAGCTCAGCCCGCCGCTGAAGCTCAGCCTGGAGCGTGCGCTCGAGTACATCGACGTCGACGAGTACGTCGAGGCGACCCCGAAGAACCTGCGCCTTCGCAAGAAGATCCTCGACGAGAACCAGCGCAAGCGCTCCGAGAAGAAGCGCTCGATCCGGTTCGTGGAGGAATAATTTTTCGCACCAGCGGATCACCGGGTTTCCTTCGAAACGTCGATTTGTCCCTCTCACCCGCCCCTTTCTGGGGCGGGTTTTTTCATGCCGCCGATGGTCCAGATCCTCGGTGACTCGCCACCAGGGTGGCATGGGCGGCCTGCAGTGTGGGTTCCAAATCCGCGTACCGATCCCGCAATGCGGCGATGAGTCGGAACAGATCAGGACTCTCCGGCAGGCCTGCGGCCAATTCCACCTCCAGAGCGGCCCGTTCGAGATCGAGCAGGCCAAAGATGGATGAACCTCCTTGGATGGAATGGGCACACCGGGCCAGATGCGGGCAATCCCGATCGCTCAAAAGGCACGGCAACCGTTCCATCCGACCGCGGGTATCGATGAGATAGGCGTCGAGGATTTCCACCAAATCCGCCGGGCCGATCTCTTGAAGGAGATCTTGAACCCTTCGACCGAACCGCGCGATGTCATCGGTGGACGGCATGCGGACAATCCCCGGCGATCTGCCACCCCTGGGTCAAGCAGGATCCCCTTCCCCCGCTCGGGCTATCCTCTCGTTCAGTTGGAACGATTCCGTTGGGAGGAAAGGGATGACATGACGGATTCTTTGGCAAGACGAGGCAAGAGCGAGGCGCAGGCTGATGGGAGGCCCCTGGTTGCGACCCGGACCGAGCGAATAACGAAGCTCTTGCAGAAGAAGGCGAAGCCAGCGCGACCGATCCATCTCCAATCATTCCCGATCAGCGCAAAACACTGTCCAGCCACGCATAGGCTGCCTGGCGCTCGGCCTCCGGGAAATCATGCCCGGAATCCGGCGTCCTGAGCACCAGGCGTGATTCTGCCGCGTGCAGAGCAAACACCGGAGCCGCTGCCGCGAATGCCTTGCGAACGCCGGTTATTTCGAAATTGTCGTCCCGGACCGGTGAGTTCGAAAACACCCCCCGCGGAGCGATGGCTCCTAGGACCTCGTAGAAGTCGAACGGAATCCGATGGGCGTCATTGCCATAGACCGTCCGGATTCGAGGCATGTACCGATCACTGGTCCAACCGGCCACCTTGCCGCCGTAGTAGTGATGAAATGGAGTGAACCCACAACTGGTCACGACGGCCTTCAAGCGGGAATCAAAAACAGCGGTGAAGAGCGCATTGTGCCCTCCGAGGGAATGGCCGATGACGCCCATGCGCCCGGCATCCACCTGCGGCAACGACTCCAGAAGATCCACCGCACGCAAGTTGTTCCAGACGGCCTTGATGGAGCCGCTGGCATGGTGCGCCCCCTGCTTGGCGAAATCGTAGGGGTATTCGCCGAAGGAGGGGTAATCCGGAACGAGGCACACATAACCGCGCTCAGCCAGTTCATGGGCGTAATGCAGCGACGCACGGCCACCCAAGCCGGCGGGCTCGTCCTTGCCCATGTCGGTGGTCTGATGCAGGCAGAGCATGGCCGGCGCCCGGTGCCGTAGACCGTGAGGGATGAGCAGCCAAGCAGGCACCCGGTCGCCGAGTTCCGGGGTGAATCGGATTTTGCGGCGCAGGTACTTTCCCGAGGGAGTCTCGCCACACTCCTCCAGGTCGAGCGGGACCCGGGCTGCCGCGCCGGGCAGCGGACCCATGGCCTGCTGAAGACCCGCCCGGATGTGCGAAGCCCGTTCCGCCCAGTCGGCCGGATGGTTCACCGGACGAACGGAGCCGGAGGCATCCCGAACTTCCAGCAACCGGGAATGGTCCGGGTAAGGAATGGCCTTCGGGGCGTTCGCCATCGGATCCACAGCCCCACTGGCCTGCAGGCCCGCTGCCAACGCCAAGGCTGCCCGGGAGACTCGGGGCGGATGGTAGGCGTTGGTGAGAGCATCCATTACGTCTGTAAACCATAACGCAAAAACCCGGGTGGCATTCATAAAAAAAGCGGCGATCCCGAAGGATCGCCGCTCGTGTGAACCGATCAACCGGTTACTGCTTCAAGCGGTAGAACGCCGAGGCAGAAGTCACGGTGAGGGTAACGGAGTTGTTGGCAACGCCGCTCACCGGGCTCCAGGAGGCATCCGAGAGGGAGGCCTTGGACTCCAAGACGTACGGCTCGGAACCCGTCCAGGAGAGGGTCACGGAACCATCCGTGTTGCGGGTGAGCTTGATGACCGGACGGGTCGGGGCCGGAGCAGCCGCGCCAATGAGGACCGGGAGGCCATCCGGGGTAGGCACACCGAGCGCCACCATTTCCGCATCCGACAGCTTGCCGGAACGGATCTGGACGGAGCTGACGAACATCTCACGACGCTCGTCCTGGTCACCGTCACCAAAGAGGATGGCAGTGGTGGACAAGGAACGGCGGGTGTTGTCGAGGCTCTGGTTGGCAGTCCAATCGTCCTGCTTGATGCCATCGACGAACTTGGTGACCACCGGAGGAGTGGCCGCCATGTCATAGGCTGCAACGACGCGGTGCCAAGCACCCGCGGTGAAGGCTCCCGTGCCATTGTAGCCGTTGCCACCCTGGCCGAAGTTGTTGCCTTGCCAGAACAGGTCGCCGTCGTCGGTGTTGGCCGACGAGCTGGTCTGCCACAGCGAGGCGGCACCCGGACCCGTGGTTCCGACGAAGAGGTCGAAGGCCAAGGTGTATTGATTGACGCGGCTGCCACCACCGTTGGGGTTGATGCGGTGGTTCATCACGTAGCCGATCTTGTTGGAGAGATCGCCCGGAACGCGCATGACGCGGACGTCTTGGCCGCCGATGAGATCGACACCCAGTTCGCTCGCGAGACCGAACTTGGTGCCTTCCTTGGTCAGGCCGGCATCACCGTCGAGGTAGGCCAGCGGAGCGCCGATGGACGCACCGAGATCACCGAACTCGAAGTCCCACTGACCGGTCACCGTGCTGGTCGGCAAGGCGATGGGAATGCCCGAGGCGGACGGGGCACCGAGGAGCAGCAGCTCAGCGTCGCTCAAGCGACCGGCACGGACCTGGATGGAGCTCACGAACATCTCGCGACGCTCGTCTTGGTCGCCATCACCGAAGAGGATGGCCGTCGGGGCCATCGCGCGGCGAGCGGCGTCCAGACCTTGGTTGGCAGTCCAGTCATCCTGCTTGATGCCGTCCACGTACTTCACCACCACCGGCGGCGTGGCCGCCGGCCGTGAAGGTGCCACGGCCGTTGTAGCCACCGCCGCCCTGACCGAAGTTGTTGCCCTGCCAGAACAGGTCGCCGTCGTCGGTGTTGGCGCTCGAGCTGGTCTGCAGCAGCGAGGCTGCACCCGGACCCGTGGTGCCAACATAGAGGTCATAGATGATGGTGTACTGATTGACCTTGCTGCCGCCACCGTTGGGGTTGATGCGGTGGGCCATGGTGTAGCCGATCTTGTTGGACAGATCGCCCGGAACCTTCATCACGCGGGCATCGCCACCCGGGAGAGCCGGCACGCCGAGCTCACTGGCCAGACCGAACGCGGTGCCGGTCTTGGTGAGGCCTTCGGCCCCGTCGAGGTACTCCAACGGCGCACCGATGGAGGCACCGAGATCACCGAACTCGAAGTCCCACTGACCGGTCACCGTGCTGGTCGGCAAGGCCACCGGGATACCGGCGGCGGTCGGAGTGCCCAACAGGGCAAGCTGGGCGTCGCTGAGACGGCCGGCGCGGACCTGGATGGAGCTCACGAACATCTCACGACGCTCATCCTGATCGCCATCACCGAAGAGGATGGCCGTCGGGGCCATCGCGCGGCGAGCGGCATCCAGACCTTGGTTGGCGGTCCAGTCATCCTGCTTGATGCCGTCCACGTACTTCACCACCACCGGCGGCGTGGCGGCCATGTCGTAGGCCGCTGCAACGCGGTGCCAGGCTCCGGCCGTGAAGGTGCCGCGGCCGTTGTAGCCGCCGCCGCCCTGACCGAAGTTGCTACCCTGCCAGAACAGGTCGCCGTCGTCGGTGTTGCCCGTCGAGCTGGTTTGCAGCAGCGAAGCCGCACCCGGACCCGTGGTGCCCACGAAGATGTCATACACAATGGTGTACTGGTTGACCTTGCTGCCGCCGCCGTTGGGGTTGATGCGGTGGGTCATGATGTAGCCGATCTTGTTGGACAGATCGCCCGGCACCTTCATCACGCGGGCGTCGCCACCGGGCAGAGCCGGCACGCCGAGCTCGCTGGCCAGACCGAACGCGGTTCCGGTCTTGGTGAGGCCTTCGGCCCCGTCGAAGTAGTCCAACGGTGCGCCGATGGAGGCACCGAGATCACCGAACTCGAAGTCCCACTGACCGGTGACCGTGCTGGACGGAACCGAGGCCGGAATGCCTGAGGCCGAGGGTCCACCGAGCGCAAAGCACTCGGCGTCGCTGAGCTTGCCCGAGCGGACCTGGATGGAGTTGACGAACATCTCACGGCGCTCGTCTTGGTCACCGTCACCGAAGAGGATGGCTGTCGGGGCCATCGCGCGGCGAGCGGCGTCCAGACCTTGATTGGCGGTCCAGTCGTCCTGCTTGATGCCGTCCACGTACTTGGTCACCACCGGAGGGGTGGCGGCCATGTCATAAGCCGCAACAACGCGGTGCCAGGCTCCGGCCGTGAAGGTGCCACGGCCATTGTAGCCGCCGCCGCCTTGGCCGAAGTTGCTTCCCTGCCAGAACAAGTCGCCGTCGTCGGTGTTGGCGGTCGAACTGGTCTGCAGCAACGAAGCCGCACCCGGTCCAGTGGTTCCGACGTACAGGTCATAGATGATAGTGTACTGGTTGACCCGGGTGCCGCCGCCATTGGGGGCGATGCCGTGGGTCATCACGTAACCGATCTTGTTGGAGAGGTCACCGGGGACCTTCATCACGCGGGCGTCGCCACCCGGGAGAGCCGGCAAGCCCAGTTCGCTGGCCAGACCGAACGCGGTGCCGGTCTTGGTGAGGCCCTCGGCCCCATCGAGATATTCCAAGGCCTTGCCGGTGGTGGCGCTGAGGTCGCCCTTGTCGAAGTCCCACTGACCGGCCACCCGGGTGGAGGAGCCACCGGTGGCGACGATGCCGAAGGACCAGTTGTTGGTCAGGGTCACCGAGGCCGAGTCGGTGAAGCGGAGGCTCACCGGGTTGTTGGCCGTGGTGCGGGAGGCATTCGGATCATACTGCAGCTCGATGCGGCTGCCGGTCTTGACCAGCTTCTGCGGGGTCACCGTCACGCCATTGAAATCCAGCTTCAC
>Ga0255092_1000257_pt1 | contig 22855 bp, 21 predicted proteins | sample Colum_Yuk_RepC_8_2_FD_188454 | JGI IMG/M metagenome (GOLD analysis project Ga0255092, IMG submission 188454) | Freshwater microbial communities from Columbia River, Oregon, United States - Colum_Yuk_RepC_8d | ecosystem: Environmental > Aquatic > Freshwater > River | place: USA: Oregon...
TTATCGCCCCCCGTATCACGACATACACGCCGCCCCCCGTATCGCGACATGCACGCCGCTCCCAATGAAAATTACTACCCGCGGCCGGAAGGCATCGGCTACCGTCTCCGCATGCAACTGGCAGGCTTGCCCGTTATGCTTCACCGGGATGCTGCTCACCACGCAATCGCTCGGCGCTTGCGCGGGCGGCAATTCAGACGAGCGATGTCGGAGAACCGCACGGCGGTCGGCGCTGCTCTGTAATTCTGCGGGATCCTCCGGCGAGCACGCGCCAGCGTTGCGCGGGGTCCCCCCCAACGAAGCGAGCTGACTTATGTCCTTACTAAGCGACAAGACTGCCATCGTCGGTATCGGTCACACCGAATACTCGCGCGACTCCGGGCGCAGCGAGTTGACGCTGGCCTGCGAAGCCATCAGTGCGGCGATCGCCGATGCGGGCCTCACGCCCGCCGACATCGACGGCATCACCAAGTACACGATGGACAATAACGACCCCATCGACATCGCGCGCAATCTGGGCATTCCGGAACTGCGCTATGCGGGCGAAGTGAACTACGGCGGCGGCGGCGGTCCGGTCGGCACCATCCTGCAGGCGGCGATGGCGGTGGCGACGGGTCAGGCCAAGGCCGTCGTCGCCTTCCGCGCGATGAACGAACGATCCGGTCGGGGCACGCCGCGCTTCGGTCAGGCCTCCAGCGCCGAGGGCGCGGCGGGCCTGCACAGCTATCTCTCGCCCTACGGGCTTTTCAGCCCGGCGCAGATGGTGGCGCTTGCCGCGCGTCGGCACATGCATTTGTACGGCACGGAATCGCGACACTTCGGCGAAATCGCGGTGACCTGCCGGCATCACGCCAATCTCAATCCGGACGCCATGATGTACGGCCGGCCGATGACGACCGAAGACCACCAGCAGTCGCGGATGATCGCCTCCCCGCTCCACCTGCTCGACTGCTGTCTGGAAACCGACGGCGGCGCGGCGGTCGTCATTACCACCGCCGACCGTGCACGCGATATGGCCAAGCCGCCGGTTTACATCTCCGGCATCGGCTTCGGTGCCGGGCACTGGAACCATCGTTCGATCGTGAAAGACATGGACTCGGTCCACAGCGAATCCACCGTCATCGCCAAGCACGTCTTCCGCGACGCCGGCATTACGCACAAAGACATTGACGTGCTCTTCATCTACGACCACTTCACCCCGCTGGTGCTGATGGCGATCGAGGACTACGGCTTCTGCAAGCGCGGCGAAGGCAAGGACTTTGTGATGAACGGCCGCCTGCGCTGGCCGGATGGCGAACTGCCCATGAACACCAGCGGCGGCAATCTTTCCGAGGGCTATATGCACGGCATGCAGAACACCATTGAGGCCGTTCGGCAGTTACGCGGCGTGGCGCGCTGCCAGGTCAAGAACGCCCGCCATGCGTTTGTCTCGGCGGGTAACGCGGTGCCCACATCGGCCATGATTTTGCGAGGTTCGCTGTGAGCACCACCGAAGCTTTCCCCTACCCCATCCCCGAGTTTGGCACCGAGCCCTACTGGGAAGCCGCCAATCGCCGCGAACTGCGCGTGCAGCGCTGTCTGGACTGCGGTCGGTTGCGCTGGGAGCCGGCCCCGCTGTGTCTTGACTGCCAGTCGCAAAAGCACGAATGGGCGCTGCTGTCCGGCCGCGGCACCGTGTATTCGTTCACCGAGATCACACACCCGGTGCATCCGGCGGCCTTCGCCAAAGTGCCGTACATCGTGGTGGAGGTGGAACTCGCCGAGCAGCCCAATCTGCGCATGTTGAGCAATCTCCTCGGCACGCCGGCGGCACAGTTGCAGATCGGCGCGGCGGTTGAAGTTGACTTCAGCCCGCATCCCAATGGCCAACTGCTGCCGGTATTTCGACTGCGACAGACGTAAACATGCAGCGCGATCGGATCATCCAGCTGCACCAGCAGCAGAAGCTCAGCGAGGCCTTGCCCGCCTACCAGGCCTTTCTGGCAGCGCATCCTGATGATGCCGGCATGTGGACCAATCTGGGCGTGCTGTTAAGAACGCTGCGCCACTACCCGATGGCGATAGCCTGCTATCAGCGCGCGCTGGCCCTGCGCCCACCGGATGCCGGCATCCTCAGCAATCTGGGCAACGCGCTGAAAGACTGCGACCGTCTGGATGAGGCCGTGGACTGCCACCGGCGCGCCCTTGCGCTGGAGCCGACCAGCACCACCGTGCGCTTCAACTATGCCATTGCGCTCCGCGAGGCCTGCGATTTTGACGCTGCGCGCATCGTGCTGGATGACTTGCTGAAGGAAGACCCCACGCGTGCCGTCTGGCAATGGGAACGCGCGCTGGTCAACCTGCAAGCGGGGCATTTCACTCAGGGCTGGATCGATTACGAAGCGCGTTGGCGCACCGGCGAATTGCCGCAGCTCGACTGGGGCTGCCCGCGCTGGCAGGGCGAAGACCTGTCCGGCAAACGCCTGTTGCTAACGACCGAGCAAGGCTTTGGCGACACGATTCTCGCCGCGCGCTTTATCCCGCTGCTCGCCGCGCGCTATCCAACCGGGGCGCTGCAGCTGGTGTGCAAACCCGAACTCCAGCGGGTACTCGCCGGCCTGCCGGCGCAGCTGCTTGATGCCATGCCCGGCGCCGGCAGCGCCGACTACTACTGTCCGCTGATGTCGCTGATGGGCGTGCTGGGCATCGACGATCACAACGTGCCGCCACCCACGCCGCTAAGTATCCCCGCCGCGGCGCGCGAAAAATTTGCCTGGCTGGACGCGCACGCGCCGGGTCGGCGCAAGGTCGGCATCGTGTGGAGCGGCAGCCTGACCTTCAAGGACAACGCGAAGCGCGCGGCCGGGCTTGAGCAGTTTCTGGCGCTGGCCGAATTGCCGCATTTGCAGTGTTACAGCTTCCAGAAAGGACCGCGCGAGGAAGACTTGAAAACGCACGCTGCCACGCCGCTCATCTGCGATCTGGCCCCGCAGCTTGCTGACTTTGCCGACACCGCGGCGGCTGTGATGCACATGGATTTGATCGTGATGACCGACAGCTCGCTGGCGCATCTGGCGAGCAGCCTCGGCAAGCCGGTGCTCAATCTGCTGCAGTACAAGCCCTACTGGCTCTACGGCACCGACGCGCGGATGAACGCGTGGTATCCCGCCATGCGCGCCGTCCGCCAGCAACAGCCCGGCGAGTGGTCGACGGTGTTCGCAGCGGCACGGGAGATCCTGTCCGCGACCTAGCCGCTAGCTTATTGGCACATCTGGCCGGTGTTGGATTTGTTGGCCACCACGCCGCCGCGCTGGCCGCCGGCGGCGTCGACTATTTCGACGCTTTCGCCGTCTGACTTGTCGTCTTCCTGCTCGTCGCCAGCCGCCGCGCTGTCGCCGACCACGGGCTCCGCCAACTGGTCTACGGTCATCGTCTCGGCCATCGCCTGCACGCTCCCGACCACCGTCTCGATGCTGGCAGATGCCAGCGCGCTCGCATCAAGCAAGGGGCTCGCCGCCGCGACCAGACCGGTCGAGACCACATTTCCCAGCCCGGTGATCGGTCCCTCCGACAGGAAAAACGCGTTTTGATGCCCGAGGTCGAGCGCCCCGTTTGCGCCAACGACAAGACTGGCGTCGCCGGCCGTCGGGTGATTACCCTGCGGCCCCAGCGCCCCGCCGAAGAGCAACGTCGTACCGGGGAGCTTGCTGAAATTGAGATCGTTCACGAAATACGGCCCGTTGCCGTCAGGCGCGTCGGGCATGGTGTTTTCGATGTGTACGGTCTGGCCCGGCGAATAGGCTGCGAATTGGGCGAGAAAATCCTGCCGGTTCGGATCGATGCTCGCGACGCCGGGGCCCAGATCCACCTGCGTGTCGGTCAGAAAAACCACATACGGCACATCCGGATCCTTGAACGTCAGACCGCCCGCAAACTCGAGGCCCAGGCGTGCGGCGAAGAAGGCGTTGGGGCTTGAGGTCGGTGAGCCGTTGAAGGCCGGCAAGGGCAGCGTGATGCCCGCGGTGGCGGCGGCTTCAGCCAAACGGAGCAGCGACAGCTTGTCGCCCAAACTCCCGGGCAAGGTCCCGTTGCCCACGAGCACCGGCGTTTCGAAGCGCGCCGCACCGTTGGCCACCGTGACCGCCAGACGCCGCGCGACCAGTTCGCCGTTTACCGTGAGACTCCGGAACCGCAGATCGCCATTCGCCAAAAAGCTGGCGTGGTTGAACACCAGCCCATCAACGACCGGATTTCCTGCACCGTCTGCGCTGAGCTTCGCGTAGGTGTAAACCGTGGCGTCGCCGCGATAGGCGCTGTTGTCGAGTTCGACGCGACCGCTGAGGGTTTTGCGTGTCGACGGCGCCGGCAGCATGCTCAGCGCGCTTTGCAAACTGGTAGAGGGCAGCTGCGCGAGGCTGGAAAAATCGGTATTCGCAAAAGAAATCTCACGCGCGGCGGTGTGGACCGCCAGCCCGGAACTGGTGCCAAGCGGCGCGATGAGCAGCCGGTCGGCACTCAGCAAGCCGGCCTCGCCGGTATTGAGCACGCCACTGTCAAAGCTGACAAACAGGCTGCTGTCGCGAAGCTTGCTGTCGGCTATCACTGAGGCCGCAATATCTATCCCGCCGCCAAAGAGCTGCACCGTTGCCTCACCCCGCTCGGCGTAGGCCCGCAGCTTGGCCTCGATATTCAAGGCCCCCCCCTGCGAGACACTCTCCAGCGGGCCCTGACCCGCCAGAATCGAGACCATGGCCGGGCCGTAGTCGGTGATGGCCGAGACGGCGTCGGCCACGTTGACGGCGCGCCCCTGCAACGCCACGGTCGCTTTCGCGGCCTGCGGGTTCATGCCGGCCGGCACATCTACTTTCGCGACGACCGGGCCCGAGACCTCGAGTCGCCCCCGGCTATTGACCACCTGCACCGTGCTGAACACGTTGGAATAAACCGAGATGCCGTCGGTCAGGCTGAGAGTAGCTGGCGCATTGCCAGCGCCAGTGCCGCCCGCAATATCAACGGTCGCCGCACCACGCGGGGCCACCGCGCGCACCGCGCCCAACTGCCAGCCGTTCGCCCCCAGCACGTGGACGCCGGCAAACTGGTCGGCGGAATCGGTAGCCGTTGATGGGCTTACCACGCCCCGACCACCGGCGACAGCCACCAGACCACCCGCGATCGTGCCGCCTTGCCCCGCCACGTTGACCTGCGCATCGCTGCCCCCGAGGGCCTCGAGCTTGCCGGCCACATCGATCGTGCCGCCGGTCATGTTCTGGATATTGATCGACGCATCGAAGGCACCGAGTTGCCGCGCGCTGATGTCGCCGTTCACCGCCACGCCTTCCTCGCCCGAGAGCAAGAGGCTGGTGTCCTGATTGCCTCGACCGGTCACGCTGATGTCGTCGTTGAGCGCAAGCGTTCGTCCGATGATCGACAGGCTGGCACCCGCAGTCTCGCCAAGCACCGACACCGGGCCGCCGATCTGCACCGCACCGCCCGCGGCAATGGCGGTAGGCCCGCTGGCGACGGTGGCGCTGGCGTTCCCGTGACTCGCGACAACGCCAAGACCATCCGCGACCGCAATATCACCCGCGTTAGCCGCGGTAATTTCCAGCAGTGCAAGGTTCCCTCCGGTCGAGTTGAGCCGGCCGTCGACGGCAATACCTCCACGCTGCGTCCGAATACCAAGGTCGGCGATGTCACGCCCGATGGCCGTGACATCGCCGCTAACGCGGATCCCGGTACCAACAGGCGAGGTGCCGTCGGTGTCGAGCAAAATGCCCGCAAGCAAGCCGTTCAGCGCCGACACCCCGCCGCTGCCCAGGACCTCGATGGCCTCAGTGCCGGGGGACAGCTGCTGGCCATGGGCCAGGAAGCTAATCAGGGTTTGCCCGCCATGCTCGGCCGACAGCACCTCCGCCAGCACATCGCCGCCGATGTGGATTTGATTGGCTTCGATCTGCGCGTTGGCGAAGGAACCGGCGCCGCTGCCAGCCCCGTGCACCAGACCCGCTCGCACCCGGAGATCCTCGCCGAGCATGATCAGCCCCAGCGGATTACTGATCTGAAATTGCGCCTTGCCGTCATCACGCAAGGCAGACAGCGAGACCGTGCCGGCCACGCCCACGGCCCCCACCCGATTGCTCACATTGATCGATGCATCGCCCACGGCGTTGCCCGCGAGCAAATCACCGCTCAGGGTGATACCGGTCGCGCCGGTCAGCAGGATGCTGGCAAGCCCGGCATCGGCGCGCGCCTCAAGGTTCCCCAGCACGCTGAGCGTCCCGGTGCCCGTGCTGGTCTGCGAGAGATTGACCAGCGCACCTGCCGTCACCCCTTCCGCCGCTACCGCGCCGTTGATGCTGATGTCGCTCTCTGCAAACACCTTGACCTCGGCGTGATTACCGCTGGCCAGGAGGCCCTGCAGGCTCGCTTGATTGCCCTTGACCGTGATGAGGGCGTCCTGACTTGCCGTGACCTGCACATCGCCCGTGATGGTCACCTGCCCGCCCAGCTTGGTGCCATCGCTGCGCGAAACATTGAAGAGGCCGTTGCTAAGCCCGTTGATAATGACATCGCCAACAATCGTGGCGTCGTCCTCGGCCAGCACCTGGATCTGGTTGGCGGCCTTGAGTTCGCCGCCCAGGTTGACCGACGCGCCTTGCACGACAATGTCCGGCGTCGTCAGCGTGACCGTGGCGTCGGTCGCCTCGAGCTTGCCGGCGGTGACCCTGCCGCTCGGGCCTAAACCGGCAGCGAGTTCAATTTTTCCTGCACGCACGTCACCAAGCTGGATTTTCCCTGCCCCCGATCCGCTGGCGCCAACGCCCGCGATCGCCTGGAACTTCCCGGCGAGGTCAAAGCCCACGCCGGCAAGATTGATGTCGCCATGGTTATTGGTGGTGACGCTGGGCAGCCCGGTGCCATTGAGGCTGAATACGCCGCCCGAGGAAGGCGCGCCGGTGACCGTGCCAATAGCAATCGTGAGGTCACCGTCCGCATCGGCACCCACGACCGAGCTCACGCCTGATGCGTTGATTTCGTCGGTGGCAATCAGCAACACGTCGATGCCGGCGTTCAATTGGCCTTCCACAAAGCCTTTGCCGACCGTCACGCTGGTGGTTCCACTGGGGGCACTTGCGTTGTTCTGGAGCGAGAGAAAGGCCGGGTCGATCAACAGCGCGCCGCCGCGTCCGGGGTCGACCGCTGTCTCACCCACCGTCATGCCGCCCTGATGCGCGCTGATTTCAATAAAGCCGCCCTGCCCGCCGTCGGCCCCGCCGGTCGCGCGCACCCGTGCGCCTTCTTCTACGACCAGATTCTGTTCACCAATCAGCCGCACCGTGCCGCCCTTGCCCGCACCGCTGCCCGTCGCCAGCACCTCGGCGCCGTCGGTGACGATGACGTCCTTATCCGACACCAGCGCCACCCGCCCACCGTTTGCGCCGCTCGCGTCCACGATGCCGGTATTGACCACATCGCCGCCGCTACCCCGCAGCACAATCGCGCCGCCGTCGCCTTCTTCGATGCCCGTGGCCCGCACCACGCCCGCGTTGTTGACCGCAGTCGCGACCAAATCAGAAGCCACCTTGGCCGTCATCAACACGCGGCCACCGTCGGCCAACAGCTCGCCCGTGTTCTCCACCCCGGCCTGCGCGGCCAGGGTTTTTTCGTCCACCGCAAAATTAACGAGGCCCGTGTTATCCAGCTGCAGCGACACCTTGCCGCCCGCCGCCAGCGCCACCGTGCCTAAACGCGCTTCGACCACGCCCTCGTTCGCCACCCGGTCGCCGATGAGCACCGCGTACTGGTCCGCACGAAGCTCGCCGGCGTTGCGGACTTCGGCATCGCCCGCGCCGGTCTGCTTCGCAAACACGTAGCGGCCGGCCATGAAATCCGCATCCCCGATGTCCAGCGTGCTGGCGGTGAGACCGGCCGCATCGACCTTCGCCCCCTGACCGAAATAAACGCCCTGCGGGTTGACCAGAAACACCCGGCCGTTGGCCGAAATCTGCCCCAGAATCTGCGATTCCTGCCCGCCTACCACGCGGTTCAGAATGGCCGAGGTGCTGCCCGGCTGCACAAACTGCACGTACTCCTGCCCGCCCACCGAGAACGAATGCCAGTTGACGATGGCCTTGTCGCTGCCCTGCTGCACGCGCGTGGTCTGCGCATTTGGCCGGGTGACGTTGACGATACCGGCGGCGACCTGCTCGCCCTGTGGTCCGGCGAATGCCGCGCCCGGCAGCAGCGCGAGGCTGGCCCAGGACGCCAGCGGCCAGCGCGCATAGCGGATGGCGGCGGCGAGGGGTTTGATGGTGTGGCGCTTGAGGGCAAACATCGTGAATTCATTTCGGTCGCCGGGGCGACACTAAGTGATAGGTCAGCACGTCGCCTGAATGGCGGAACGCAACGCGCCGTTGCAGCCACGCCGAGACGCAAAGCCGCACACGCGACGGAAAACCGCCGGCACATTGGCCCACGACAGCCATCCTGCCTCGCACCGGGAGCCGGCTTGAGACGCGCATCGACGATACCGGCAATTGCCCGATGCTCGTCCGTTTTCGGGGGATACTTTGCATCCGAAATAGATGGAATCTGGTGCCTGAAAACGCCGCTTTCGTGGCGTCACGCGCAGTCCGTGGCCCGCACATGCCGCGGGCCACGGCAGCGGCCGCCCGGGACCTGATTCCGCTGAGCGCGCCGGCGCGCGTAAACTCGAATACCCCTGACGCTGGAGGCGCCCCGCCATGCCCCATCTGCCGCAGCGACTCGCTGCGCTCGCTCTGCTGCTCACCGGCCTGTCCTGCGCCGCTGCCGAATCCTTGCCGGCGCGGCTCGACGCCGCCATCGTCGGGCTCGAACCTCAAATCATTGAATGGCGTCGCGACTTCCACGCCCACCCCGAACTCTCCAATCGCGAAACCCGGACCAGTGAACGGGTTGCCGCGCATCTCAAAACACTGGGCTTGGCAGTCACCACCGGGATCGCCCACACCGGCGTGGTGGCGCTGCTGAAAGGCGGCAAGCCGGGCCCGGTGGTTGCACTCCGCGCCGACATGGACGCGCTCCCGGTGACCGAAGAAGTCGAACTGCCGTTCCGCTCGAACGTGAAAGCCGAATACGGCGGGCAGCAGGTCGGCGTGATGCACGCCTGCGGGCATGACGCGCACACCGCGATCCTGATGAGCGTGGCGCAGGCGCTGGTGGCAGTGAAGGACGAACTGCCGGGCACGGTTAAGTTCATTTTCCAGCCGGCGGAAGAAGGCGCGCCGGCCGGTGAGCGCGGCGGCGCCTTGCTGATGCGCGAAGAAGGCGTGCTGGACAACCCGAAGCCGGATGCCATTTTCGGACTGCATGTGGTGTCGGGCACCCCGACCGGCGAGATCCGCTACCGATCGGGCCCGTTCATGGCCAGCAACGACTGGCTCAGCATCAAGGTCAACGGGCGGCAGACCCACGGCGCCTGGCCGTGGAACGGGGTGGACCCGGTGGTTACCGCGGCGCAGATCGTGACCGGCCTGCAAAACATCGTGGCGCGTCAGATTGATATTTCCAAAGAGCCGGCGGTGGTGACGGTGGCGACCGTCAACGGCGGCATCCGCAAGAACATCATTCCCGACGCGGTGGAAATGACCGGCACCATCCGCACCTTTGACGAACCCATGCGGCGCGACATCCACGCCCGCGTGAAGCAGATCGCGGAGGCCATTGCGTTGGCCAATGGCGCGAGCGCCGACGTCACCATCGACACCGCAACCACGGTCACCCTGAATGACCCCGCGCTGACCGAACGCACCCTGCCCTCGCTGGTGCGCATTGCCGGCAAGGACAAGGTGCGCGTCAGCCCGCGGGTCATGATTGCGGAAGATTTTTCCTATTTTCAGGAGCAGGTGCCTGGCGTGTTTTTCTTTGTGGGCGTCACGCCGCCGGACGAGGACATGAGCAAGGCAGCGTCCAATCATTCGCCGCGCTTCTTTGTAGACGAGGCCGCACTCGTCACCGGCGCCCGCGCGCTGGGCGCGGTGGCGGTGGATTTCTTGAGCGCCAACGCGCCGGCGGCGCGCTAGCCCATCCGGGCTTATTTCTTCGCGATATTCGCCGCCGCAAACTGCGTCGGCCAATAGTCGCAGGCCGCGAGACCCTCTAGCGCAAGCCCGTAGGGCAGTTGCTCCAGCATCGCGCGTTTGACCTGCATCAGCATGGCTTCGCGGGTCAGGCGCGTGGTCAGCGCCGGGCGCTGGCGAACGAGGCGGGCCAGCGCCCATGCGCGGTCCAGCAGCGCCGACTGCGGCATCACCTCATTGACCACGCCCAGATTAAGCGCCTCAGCCGCGGACAACTGCTGCCCGGTCATCAGGAAATAGCGCGCGCGATTCAGGCCCAGCAGCATCGGCCACACCACGTGCACGCCGTCGCCCGGCACCAACCCGCTGGGATAATGCGGGGCATCCTGAAAGACCGTGTGGTCAGCGGCCAGCACGATGTCGCATAACAGCGCGAGCTCGGCGTGCACCGTCGCCGGGCCGTTGACGGCCGCGATCATCGGCGCCTGGATTTCCAGCAGATTGGTCAGCAGGCGTTTGGCGTCCGGCAGCACGTGCTGGGCCCAGATTTCCGCCGTAACACCGCCGCCGCCCAAGTCTTCCTTGTGGATGAAGGTGCTGCCCGAACCGGTAAAAATGATCACCTTGTTTTCCGGATCGGCCGCAATGTCGGCAAAGCAGTAGCCCAGTTCCTGATGCGGCGCGAAGCCCCAGACGAGGTCCTGATCCTCGCTGTGCAGCGTCAACTGCAGGATGCCGTCTTCGCGGTGGAACTTGATGTGCTCATATTTTTTTGAGTATTCATCGAGCGTCGGCAGAATCATGCGCCCCTCCCCGTTATAGTCTTTTTTTCAGCTTGTTTTAAGCGCTGTGGCCTTAGCTTGCGCCCAATAGACCACCGTCCACCGGCAGCACCACGCCCGTCACATAGGCCCCGGCGCGCGACGACAGGAACAGCGCCACGCCGCCAATGTCGTCGCCCTCGCCCATCCGCCCCAGCGGCACCGCACCGATAATTTTCTCGCCCATGGTGGCGACCATCGGCGCCATCATGTCGGTGGCAAAAGGCCCCGGCGCAATGGCGTTCACCGTGATGGCCCGCGCGGCGAGGCTCGTTGCCAGCATCCGCGTCAGGTGATGCAGCGCGGCTTTCGATGGCGCGTAGGAGAAGTTTTCGAAGGCCGGCATGTGCATGCCGTCGACCGAACCGATGTTGATGACGCGCGCCGGATCGCTCGGACTCGCGGCCTGCTCAAGCATCGGCAACAGCTTTTGGGTGAGGAAAAACACCGACTTCACGTTGAGATCCATCACCTTGTCCCAGCCCTGCTCGGGGAAGGCTTCGATCGATGAACCCCAGGTCGCGCCCGCGTTATTGACCAGAATGTGTAGCGCCTGCTCGCGCTCGCCGAACACGCTGGCCAGACGTTCCACTTCGCTCATTTTCGACAAGTCCGCCGGGAGCGAATGGCATTCGCCCAGCGCGGCCAACTCGGCCGCCGCCTGATCGCAAACCGCGGCCTTGCGCGAGGAGAGGTAGACCTTGGCGCCCGCCGCGACTAGCGCCTTGGCGATCATCAGGCCGATGCCGCGCGATCCGCCGGTAATCAAGGCCACCTTGCCTGCGACAGAAAAAAGTTCGCTCATCTCTAGCGGTCCTTGTAGTGCGGATCACGTTTTTCGACGAAGGCGTGGAAGGCTTCCTTCACGTCTTCGGTGTGCCCGCAGAGTATCTGCTGGCGATCTTCCAGCGCCATCGCCGCGTCAAGACTCGGCGCATTAAGATTCTGGTTGATGCCATCCTTGGTCAGCCGGAGCCCGAGCGGCGAGGTCTTCAGCATGTCCTCTGCCATCGCGCGGCCGGTCGCTTCCAGCGCATCTTCCGCCACCACCGACGACACGAGTCCGGTACGTTCCGCCCGCGCGGCGTCAATAAAGCGCCCGGTGAGCATCATTTCCGAGGCCACCGAACAGCCCACCAGACGCGGCAGGAAATAGCTGGTACCAACGTCGCAGGACGTCACGCCCAAGCGGATAAACGCCGCATTGAAGCGCGCGGTGGGCGTCGCGATGCGCACGTCGCTGGCCAGCGCCAGCGCCATACCGCCACCGCTGGCCGCGCCGTTAACCAGCGAAATGATTGGCTGCGGAATCTTCCGCATCAGTTTGATGACATCCGCCACCCGCTGCTGCACGCGCAGGCCTTCCACCGGATTGGCAATGTCCTTGGACAGGTCCACTTCCTTGATATCAAGCCCGGCGCAAAACGCGCGCCCCGCGCCGCGCAAGATCACCACCCGTGTATCAAGCTTGCGATAGAGCATTTCGAAGTAGTGCTGCAGTTCCAGCTGCATCCGGATCGACAGCGCGTTGAGGGCTTCCGGGCGATTCAGCGTCAACCAGTCAATCGCGCCTTCGCGGCGGACGAGGATGGTTTCGTAAGGTTCGGGTTGCGGGTGATAAACATGCTTCATGCGCGGTGCCTTTGTGGGTTGCCAAGCGGGCGGGTGACCGCGACGATACCCAATCACCCCTACGCTGGAAACCCGAAGGGACTCCCATGTGTCGTGCCCTGCTGTATCTCGGTCGCCCGGTGTTGCTGGACCATCTGCTTTATCAGCCGGACAGCGCGCTGGTGCGGCAGTCCTTCAATCCGCGCATGTTGCATCTACTCAATCTGGCCGGCTTCGGTCTGCTGGCCTGGGACCGCGACTCGCACGCACCGGAGCTGCCCTGGGAATATCGCTCCACCGCGCTGCCGGTGTTCGACCGCAATCTGAAATCGCTTGCCGGCAAGGTGCGGGCGTCGTCCTTGCTCGCGCATGTGCGCGGCGTGGCCTACAGCACCGAGGTGAACATTTCCGCCCAGAACACCCACCCTTTTCGTTTTGAAGGGAGCACGCTGGCGCTGGCACACAACGGGGATCTGTATCGCTTTGCGGAGATTCGCGAGCTCTTGGCGCCGGCGGTGGCGCCACGCTGGCGACGACAAATCTGCGGCACTACCGACAGCGAATGGATCGCCGCGCTGGTCATTTCGCAACTCGCCGATCCGGTGAGTTTCTCGGCCGACGAACTGGGCAAGGCTGTCATTGCCGCGCTGGGCATCATTCGTGAGGCTCGGCAGCGCGCAGGCATCGCCATTTCATCTTCGGTCAATCTGTTCATGAGCAACGGCGAGGTGGCCGCCGCCGTGCGCTACTGCTTCGACTTCGGGCGCTACCGCACCGACGACCCGGCCCGTGTGAACGAAGCCAATCTGCGCTATCTCTCGCTGTGGTACACGCTGGGGCACGACTTTGGCCACCACGAGGGCGAGTGGAAGATGGTCGGCGCCGAAGACGCCGCCGACGCCATCCTCATCGCCTCCGAACCGCTGACGGCGGACGTCTCCTCGTGGATAGAAGTGCCGGAATACGGACTCCTGACCGTCGACAGCAGCGCCCGCCGCCCGATGCTAAGCACCACGGATATTCGGCTGTAGCGGACATCAGGCTAGCCGTCGCGCCAGAATGGTCTGCGCCCGCTGCAGGCCCGTGTTCTGGGCGAGGCGGTTGGACAGGCGCAGCATGCTGTCGGCCAGTTGCTCGGCCACGGCACACAGCAGCCCGAAGGCAAAGTCATCGTGTCCTGCGTAACAGGCCTCAAACGCGGACTGCGGCAACTGCAGGACCAGACTCTGTTCACGCGCGCGCACCCGCCAATCCAGCGGCGCGCCATCAAGTACCGTTGGCAAGCCGACCAGACTGCCGGGGCCGTAGATTTCCATGGCCTGCGCGTCTGGCGTTGCCCCGGGCAGGCTTTCCAGCGCGCCATGTACGACCAGCGTGAGGCCAGGGGCGAGGGTGTCCGGCGTGAAGAGCGGCTCGCCGCGGCTCAAGGCGCGCGGCGGCGCCAGCGCAACGAAGCGGTCAAGACCCGCCTCGCCCAGCGCGGGCGCGCAGCGCAGAAGAGGTAAGAAGCGGCGATAGTCGAATTCAGCGGTCGGCGGAACATCCGGCGCGGGCTGCCACACCGGGCCCGGCGCAGCCTGCGCCTGCAGGGGCGCGGTCAACGAGCGTATATGCGCGCAAACCCGCTGCATCACGCCTTCGAGAATGATGCGCGCCGCCGGTTGACGGGTGCGGCAGGCGGCGACGAAGACCGCCCGGTCGAAGACCACGGCCTGCACCTCATCCAGCGCCCGCGCGCTCGCCATGCGCGGCAGTTCGGCCAGCAGGCTCATTTCTCCCACCACGCTGCCCGGCCCGACCTCCGCCAGCGGCAGTTCGCCGCCGCCCGGCAAGGTGCGGAGCACCGCCACCTGACCTGCAACCAGCGCGTAAGCGCAGGTCGAGGGCGTACCCTGTCGCAACAGCAGTTCGCCGGGCATGAAGCGAGCGGTATGGGTCAGCGCGGCCACGCCGGTCAGCGCCTCGTCCGACAGGTCGCGACAGAGCGGCAGGGACTTCAGCACCTCAAGCGGACTCATGGCACGTGCGCCGCCCGGCGCGCGGCGCGCAGGGCCTTAATCAAGAGCACCACGGCCCAGACTTCGAGTCCCAGTCCGCCCCCCACGGCGGCAAGGCTGACAGTGGACTCACCCAGCACGGGCACCGCCGAGGGCCGCACGATGCCCAGCACACCCAGTCCCAGCAGCAGACCCGACAGGGCACTGGTGACAAAGAACATGGCGGGCAGTTTGAGCCGGACGGGCGCGCCGGATTCAGCTTTTAGTTTCACGCGTGTTATCCCATGAGCACCAGCGCTTGAGCATCGCGTTCGCCCACCGGCACCGTCAACCGTGTAGTCACCGATCGCGGGCGACCGGGACCAGACAATGTCGCCGTTTCGGTTCGGTCGCCTTAGGTCGCGGAGCAATCAGGCCTTCTTGACGAACTCCGACTTCAACTGCATGGCGCCGAAGCCTTCGATCCGGCAGTCGATGTTGTGATCACCGGAGGTCAGCCGGATCCCTTTCACCCGCGTCCCGACCTTTAGCGAACCAGAAGCGCCCTTGACCTTGAGGTCCTTGATCAGCGTGACCGTATCGCCATCCGCGAGCAGATTGCCGTGGGCGTCGCGCACCACCAGGCCCTCGTCGTCGCTAGCGGTGACGCCCGGCACCCACTCGTGCGCGCACTCCGGGCAGAGATACTGCCCGCCGTCCTCATAGGTGTAGGTAGATTTGCATTGCGGACAGGGCGGTAAGGCGCTCATCAGGACTCCGGTAAGAAAAATCAGCGTGTTAAAACAAGCTAGCCGCGCGGCAAGGCGTAGGTCCCCACCGCATGCGCCACCGGTGCGGGATGGCCGTCGGAATAAATCGACACCTCGCCCACCACCAGCGTGCGCCCGACCTTCAGCAGGCTGCACACGCCGATGAGATCACGGTCCGCGGCAGGTCGGCTCAGGAAGTTGATGTTGAGACTCGAGGTCACCGCCATCGGCGTAATGCCCAACGCGCCAAACAGCGCCACGTACAGCGCGCTGTCCGCGACCGCAAATAATACTGGCCCTGCAACCGTGCCGCCGGGACGCAGATCAGCGGTACCAACCCGCCGCCGCACGATCGCGCCGCGCGCGTCGAGGGCATCGACCGTGCAGGGGTTCTGCGGGAATTCGCGGGCCAGGAAAGCGGTGACTTCGGCGGGGGTGGGCATAGTGGCTTCCTTAACTTAAGGAGAAACTGCGGCGCTCAGCGCGGCCGCAGCGTAAATTGCTTCAGTGTCGCGAAGGCCGCAGGGCGGTAAAAGCCCTTCACCCCTCCTCCCCCAGCACCCGCAAAATCTCCTCCCCGTACGCCTCCAGTTTCTTCGCGCCCACGCCGGCGATCGTGCCGAGGGCCAGATAGGTGCCGGGTGCGATCCGCGCCATTTCGGCCAGCGTGGCGTCGTGAAACACGACATAGGCGGGGACGTTGCGTTCGCGCGCAGTAGCGGCGCGCCAGACTTTAAGCCGGGCGAGGCGCGTAGCTTCGGGCCCGACGGGCTCTGCTGCGCTTGGCGCGCCGCCACGGGCTTTGCGGCTGCGCGTGCGGGTTTCGGCGGGCTCGCGCATCAGCACGGGCACGGTGCCGCGTAAGACCTCGCGGGCGCTGCCGCAGAGCGCCAGCGTGTGGTATTCGCCTTCGGCGCTCACATGCCCCAGCGCGATTAACTGTCGGAGCACGCCGCGCCACTGGGCTTCGGACAAGTCGGCGCCGATGCCGTAGGTGCTCAACTGCTGATGCCGATACTGCTGCACCCGGTCGGTTTCCTTGCCGCGGAGCACGTCAATTAAATGCCCGCTGCCAAAGCGCTGGCCGCCCTGCTGCAGAAAGCGGTAAATGCACGACAACAGCTTGCGCGCGGCATCGGTAGCGTCCCAGGTGACGGGCGGGTTAAGGCAGTTGTCGCAGTTGCCGCAGGGGGCGCCGGCCTCGCCAAAGTAGGCGAGCAGCCGCACGCGGCGGCAGTCGTGCGCTTCGGCCAGCGCCAGCAGGGCGTCAAGCTTGGCGCGCTGCAGGCGTTTGAAATCTTCCTCGGCCTCGCTCTCATCGATCATGCGGCGCTGGTTGACCACATCGGCCAGGCCATACGCCATCCAGGCGTCCGCCGGCTGGCCGTCGCGGCCGGCGCGCCCGGTTTCCTGATAGTAGCCTTCGATATTGCGCGGCAGGTCGAGGTGCGCCACAAACCGCACGTCCGGCTTGTCGATGCCCATGCCAAAGGCAATGGTGGCCACCATCACCAGCCCTTCCTCGCGGAGAAAGCGGTCCTGGTGGCGCCGGCGCTGCTCGTTGGGAAACCCCGCGTGATAAGGCAGCGCAGGCACGCCCTCCTCGCTCAGAAACTCGGCCGTCTCCTCCACCTTCTTGCGGCTTTGGCAGTAGACAATGCCGGCCTCACCGGCATGCTCACGCTGGATGAAGCGCAGCAACTGCCGCCGGGGGTCGCTCTTTTCAACGATGGTGTAACGAATGTTGGGGCGGTCGAAACTGGTGATGAAACGCTTGGCGTCCGCCAGCTGCAGTCGCTCGATGATGTCCGCGCGGGTGTGTTCGTCGGCGGTGGCGGTCAGCGCCACCCGCGGCACGTCGGGAAAGCGCTCATGCAGACTGCCCAGTCCCAGATACTCCGCGCGAAAATCATGCCCCCATTGGCTCACGCAGTGGGCTTCATCAATCGCGAACAGCGCGAGTTGGCCGCGCCCGTGCAAGGTCTCGAGCAGCGTCGCGAAGCGGTCGGTCAGCACGCGCTCGGGTGCGGCGTAGAGCAGCGTGAGCCGCCCGGCGAGGAGATCCTGCTCCACCTGCCGCGCCTCGGTCAGTTCCATGGAGGAGTTGAGAAACGCCGCCGGCACGCCCAGTTCGTCCAGCGCACTGACCTGATCGTGCATCAGCGCAATGAGCGGCGAGACGACCAGCGTCACGCCGTGACCGGCGCGCTGACGGAGGATTGCCGGCAGCTGGTAGCAGATGCTTTTACCCGCGCCGGTCGGCATCAGCACCAGCGCGTCGCCGCCGTCCGCGAGGTGTTCGACGATGGCTTGCTGGGGCCCGCGAAACGCCGGGTAACCAAAAACTTCGCGGAGAACCGCGGTCGGACTCGTCACGTGTTCGATAACTCCGACCGCCGCAAACTCACGCGCTGCCGCGCACCAGGGCGGCAGATTCGCTCCAGTCCAGCGCCTCGTCCTGAACGGCAATCTGCACTTTGGACCAGCTAAGCCGGGTGGCCTCGCGGGTGCCGCCGACGCGCAGCTTGAAGTTGCCGAGGTTCAGTTCATCCGCCGACCGCCCCAGCAGCTGCGCCACGCTTTCCGCCGCTTCATAGGGCTCCAGCATGCGCGGCTGCCAGCGGCCGAAAACTTTGGGGTTGTCGGCATATTCTTCGGTCATGCCGGTGCGAATGAAGGGCAGCATCAGGCAGGCCGCGCTGACCAGCCCCGAAGCCTTGCCCAGATTTACCCGCAGCACTTCCGGCAGCCGCAGCACCGCCCAGTTGGCGACCACGTAACCGGGCACGGCCACGCCGGGCTCAAGCGCCTGCATGGAGGAGATGTACATCAGCTGCAGCGGCTGCTGGTGATACAGCGCCTCGCCGGCCCACAGGTGGGTCATGGCTACCGCGCCTTCAATCTTGGTGTTCATGACGAGGCTCGATTCCGCGAGGTTCTCGATGAAGTCGCGCCGCACCCGGGCCCGGCGCTCGGCGCGGGCTTCGCCGTCAATTTCGGGCAGCGCGCGGCCGAAGCGATAGCCCTTTTCGGTCAGGCCGGAGTTGCAAATCACCAGATCCGGCGCCTTGCCGCCGTTCTGCTCGATGATGTAGCTGCGCGAGGCCCAGAGGTCGCGGGTATTGGTAACGTCGGCCTGCACCGCGTAGGCCTTCACGCCGTGGGCGCGGATGGCGTCCACCAGATCAAAGCCGTCGCGGTAGCTGCTGTGGAAATGCACCCCGACCACCGCCGCGCCATTGGCCGCGGCGGCCAAGGCCAGCGCCTGCCCGATGCCGCCGTCCTTGCCCGAACCCGTGATCAGCACGCACTTGTTGCGGAAGGCATCCCCCGCCGACTGCGGAAAATGAAAGCGCTTGAAATCTGCGGTGTAGGCCATGCGTGATTACTCCATTCGCGAGGTCAGTGAGTGCCGCCCTGTCGTAAGGCGGGTAAGCGAGGCGTGCGTCATTGCGGGGCGGCGGCCCGTGGGCGGCCCCCCTGAGGCTTGCGCTCGGAGGGCGTCAGCAGGAAACGGGCCAGCCTCATTCAGTGCGCGGCGTGGGACTTTTTAGCGGCCTTGTCGCCCCGCCGCACCTTCAGCAGCAGCGAGACATAGCTCACGCCCTCGCGATTGTCGCGAGTGGTGGGCAGCAAGGCGGCACGCCAGGCCTCAAGCCCGCCTTCGACGACCGCGACGCCGGGCACGCCAGCGGCTTCAAGCAGGGCTGCGGCGCCGGCCTGCCGCTCGTCAGTGCCACCGCCTACCAACACCGCCGGCACCTCGCCCAGCAGGGTTTTGACGATGTGCACGAAGTCCGCGTTGGGCACCTGTGCCCCGCTAACCGGATGCAGGAAGGCCACCGGAATGTTGATGACCCTACCCAGCGGCCGCCCCTGGACAAATTCGCCGACCGCGCGGACGTCGACGTAGGTCAGTTCGGGCTCGGCGCCAAGGCGGGCGTGCGCCTCCTCGGGACTCAGGAGCGCGGGCATCAGGCGGTCTCCGTCCGAAAGGCCGTCACGAAGGGCGGAATCACCCGACAGCGGGCGCGGTCTTCATGCGGCGGGGCGTCGGTCAGGGCCAAGGCCCCGTCGCTGGCTTCGGCGCACTGCTCGCGATGGAAATGCAGCAAACTGCCGTCGGGCGCGAGGGCAAAAACGCAATCCAGCAGGCGGCGAGCCGGCAGGCGGCCCAGCGCAGGATGGGCAAAAACGAGTGGCGATGTGGTGTTGCTCATGGGTCTAGGCAATTCCCCTACGGACGAGTGCTTGACAGTGCGAACGCCGGCATCGTACACGACTGATTGGGATAGCGGGGAGCGCAGCAAAGCATGTCCAGAACACCACAAAAAGAACTGGTCACGGGCGCCGTGTGGCACCCGCCGGGCGCCGAGATCCCGGACGTCGAGGAAAAACTCTACGCGCTGTCGAACCAGTGCACCGACTGCAACATCTGCGAGGTGGCCTGTTCGCTGGTGCACTCGCCGGACGGCATGGTCAATCCGCTGCTCGCGCGGCTGAAGGTGGACCATTCGCCGCAGGTCGGCCGCAAGGCGGTGCATCCCTTCGGCTTCGCCGCCGACATCTGCCACCACTGCGGCAACCCGCCGCCCTGCGCCGAAGTCTGCCCGACCGACGCCTTCTACTACGACCCCAAGACCAACGTCGCGGTCATCGCCCAGGACAAATGCATCCAGTGCATGGAGTGCGTGCCGGGCTGTCCGTTTGACGTCATCTTCGTCGCGCCCGACGGCGAACTGCTGAAGTGCGACCTCTGCGGCGGCGAACCCGCCTGCGTCGACGCCTGCGCCACCCGGCCCGAGATGAACAATGCCGGCAAGCAGTACGTGCGTGCGCCGGTGCTGTTTCACACCGACACCGCCGGTTACCGGGCGGTGCTGCAGGACAAACCGGAACGCAAAGACGAAGTCGGCATGATGCAGGCCATGCTCGAAGCCGGCACCGTCAGCAGCGCGGCCTAGACCGCGCCATCACCACACCAGGGGAGCAACCATGGAAAGCCGACTGTTACGGGTGAACCTCACCACCGGCGACTGCAAGGTCGAAACCGTGCCGCATGCCATGTTCGAGCGCTGGATTGGCGGCTCCGGCATCAACAACTGGATCATGTGGGAACACTTCCTGACCCACGACGTGAACTGCGATCCGCGCGGGCCGGACAATATCTTCGTCTTCGGCGTGGGGCCTTTGGCGGCCACCGGGTCGGGCAGCGGCATCAAGGGCCGCATCACCTTCAAAAGCCCCTGCTACGGCATCTTTGGCGACTCTGCCGCCGGCGGCAAATTTCCCTACATGGTCCGCTTTGCGGGCTTCGACTACATCGCCATCACCGGCCGGGCCCCGAAGCCGGTGTACCTGCATCTGTGCGACGGCGACGTGGAAATCCGCGACGCCAGCCATCTGTGGGGCAAGAACAGCGCCGAGGCGCACAACACCCTGGTGCAGGAACTGGGCGACTTCCCGTCGCTGGCCCACACCCTGACCATCGGCCAGGCCGGCGAAAACCAGGTTGGCATTGCTTCGGTGGTGTCGGATGCCTCGCGCATCCACGCCCGGGGCGGCGGGGGCTGCGTGCTCGGCTCGAAGAATCTGAAAGCCATCGCCGTGCAGGGCAGTGGTGGCGTGCGGGTGCATAACCCGCGCGGGCTGTTGAACTGGTCAAAGGATTTTCGCCAGAAAATCGACCAGAACGAGGCCATCTACGGCTTCAAGCGCCGCGGCACGCTGGGCGCGGTCGAGATGTACCAGCACATCGGCAGCCATTTCTGGCGCAACAACCAGGGCAATATGTTCCGCGGCGACGAAGTCCGCTCGGACAACTGGGTGAAGAAATTCCACAAGTATTCCGAGGTCTGCTCGGCCGACTGCTACATCGCCTGCGACGGGCGCTACAAGCTGGACGGTACGGAGTCCGAAAAAGCCAAGAAATACGTGGGCGAAAGCTTCCGTCGTCCGGAATACCTCACCACCGCCAGCGCCGCCGGCGCGCTCGACCTGCGCGACTGGGCCGAGGTCGCGCACTGGGGCAAAGTTACCAACGACTACGGCATCGACAATCAGGATCTCTCCACCTCCATCAGCTTCATCATGGAGCTGGAACAGCACGGGCTGCTGTCCGCACGGCAGAAGGCGGAGCTCTTTGACCGCGACAACCAGAGCCTCGAATGGGGCTGCATGGAAGACGTGGAAGAGCTGATGAAAGACATGGTCTTTCAGCGCAACCGCTTCGGAGAGTTCTTCCACAACGGTCCCTACTACGGCGCGCTGCGCTATTCCGAGTTCCGCGGCGAAAACTTCATGAAGTACGCCACCTACGGCAAGGGCGGCGCGAGCTTCACCGAAGAAATGCGCCCCTTCCCGACCTGGATGAACAATATGGCGGTGGCTTCCCGCGGCGCCGACCACCTGAAGGGCATTGGGCTCATCGAAAAATTCCAGCGGCGGGATTTGTCGATGAAATATTTCGGTCGCCTCGAGGCTGCCGACCTCAGCACACCCGTACTCAAAGGCGCCTGCACGGCGGTGGTCGAAAACCAGGTCGCGCTGCTGAACTCCTACGGGGTGTGCCTGTTCCACTGGATGCTGGACCCGGGCGGCTACACCCCTGAGGACTACTACGGACGGGCGTTTGCCGAAGTCACCGGCATCGACCGCACGCCGGAAGAGCTGATGCGCGACGGCGAACGCATCTGCAATCTGGAAAAGGCCTTCAACTCGCGGCTCGGCCTGCGCCGTGAGCACGACACCATCTGCGAGCGCTGGATGTTCGAGCCCTGCCCGGAAGGCATGTACCCCGGCAAGGTCGCCGCCGACATGTTCGAGACGGTGCTCGACGAGTACTACGAATGGCGCGGCTGGGATCAGCGCAGCGGCCTGCAAACCGAAGCGCGGCTGAAGTCGCTGGGCATGGACGATGTGGCCGAGGTGCTGGCGGCCGACGGCGCACTGGTGCGTGCGTAAGGATGATCACCGTTCACGCCCAGTACCAGAGCCGTTTCCGCGAAATCACGCGGGTGGAGAAAGAAAGCTTCGAGATCGCAGAGCCCACCATGGTCGCGCTGGCCGCCGCCATCACCGGCAAATACGGCCCGGCGATGACCGCCCTGCTGATGGACGAAGACTCGAAGTCGCTCAACTCGCGCGGCACCCTGTATCTCAATTCCAAAGGGACCAGGATGTATCTGGAAGACGGCCTCGCCGATGGCGAGACCGTGTTTTTCATGGTGGGTATCGCAGGCGGCTAGCCCGCCGCTGTCGGCGGCACGGTGGCCGCCGACAGGCTCACTGACTTTACTTGCCCAACTGCGCCGCGACGGTCGCCTTGCGCGCCTGCCGCCGGATGTAATGCTGCATGGCTTTCAGATCCGCATCGGTCAACTCATGGAAGCGCGGCATGCCCTGCTGCACACGGCTGCCGGTGACCACGATTTCCTTGAAGGCTTCGTCATACACCACCGCCTGCGAGGCACGCAGATCGGGCGCGTAACCACCTGACACCGCGCCGCCACCGTGGCAGGTCACGCAGTTCTTGAGGAACAGGTGGCTGCCGGTCTCGGCCTGCATCTCATCCACCTTGAAGTCGTCCTGCACCAGCGCCTCGGCAAACGTCGGCGGCGCGGTGTCAGGTGGTTACG
>Ga0255092_1000271_pt1 | contig 22182 bp, 15 predicted proteins | sample Colum_Yuk_RepC_8_2_FD_188454 | JGI IMG/M metagenome (GOLD analysis project Ga0255092, IMG submission 188454) | Freshwater microbial communities from Columbia River, Oregon, United States - Colum_Yuk_RepC_8d | ecosystem: Environmental > Aquatic > Freshwater > River | place: USA: Oregon...
AGACAGGCGTTGGTGTGCCCTGCCAGAGCCCTGCCGTCCCGGAACCATTGAAATGCAGGAGTCTTGGCGGCCGGCGCTGGGGGAGTGGGTGGGGTATTGGTGACGCTGCCTCCGGTCCCTCCGGTATCGGTTCCTGAATCTGCGCCAGAACCTGCGGCGGGATCGGTCCCCGGATCCACTGGAGGTGTCGTTGGCGGGATCACCGGTGGGATCACCACGGGGGCGGTGGCTGTGGTGGTTGTGAGAGCGACCGCACGCAGCACCAGACGATCTCCGGCCAGCACTTGGCGATCCCGTTCGATGAGTTCAAACACCGGATAGCTATCAGCCGAGGTGGGGTCAGTTCCGGCGGCTAGTTCCGCCCCGTCGGGTGCACCATCGGAATCACTGTCCGGATCCAGCGGATTGAGTCCGCGGCGCATTTCTTCGGTGTCAGCAACACCATCGCCGTCCGAGTCGCTGCTTTGGGTGAGTTCGGCTAGGTCGGAAACTCCGTCGCCGTCCGAATCCGCGGCGAGCGGATTGAGGTTCAGGCGCAGTTCGATACCGTCCTCCAACCCGTCTTGATCGGAGTCGGGAAGGATGGGGCTGAGCCCCCATGCATTTTCTGTGAGGGTATCCACGCCGTCCATGTCGCCGTCGACCCGGGCGCGGATGCCCGCCGCGGCTTGGAATCCGGCGGCCAGGGTGAAGAGATTGGTTTGGGGGGCGGCTTGCGCGGCCACGGCTGAAGTACCCCAACCGAGCGCATTTCCAGTGACGCTCACGGCCAGCGAGTAGCCGGCGCCGGCGCTGATGGCGATGGATGGTTGCAATCGAGGTGGCACGGGAACCTGTTTTTGGGCGGTGTCCCCCCAGGCGAACAGGCCTCCCTCTCGGGAAAGGGCCAGCGTGTGGTAGTCGCCAGCCGCGATCCGGGCGATGCGGGAAAGGTTGGCGGGGGGTTTAGCCTGTCCCCGGTCATTGGATCCCCAGCAGACCACGGTTCCATCGGACTTCAGTGCCACAGAGTGGGCTGCGCCGGCGGCGATCGCCACCACTCCGGAGAGCCCGGCGGGAACGGCCGATTGCAAACTGCTGTTGTCGCCCCAACAAAGCACGGTTCCGTCAGGACGCAGAGCCAGGGAGTGGAAATGTCCGGAGGCTACGGCGATGGCTTGGGTCAGTTCCAATGGAACCGCTGTTTGACCAAAGCGATTATCGCCCCAGGCTCGGACGGTTCCGTTGGTCAGGAGTGCCACGGTGTGGAAGCCGCCCGCTGAAACGTCTTGAACCGGGGGCAGATCATTGGGGTGGCTGAGTTGACCCAGCGTGTTGGTGCCCCAACCCAACAGTTTGCCGTTGCTGTCGAGGGCGTAGCCGTGAACGAAGCCGCGGGCCACCGCGACGGTGTTGGTCAGTTTTGAAGGAGGCGCGCCGATCTCGCGTCCCCAGACCAGGAGGTCTCCGGCCGGTCTTGGAAACTCTCGCAAGGGACGGGCCCCCAGCACGTCGATCCGGGTACCCTTGGGTTCACGTTGAACCGTGGTTTCCAATCGGGCTTCGAGTGTGTATCGGCCTGAATCCGGCCGTTCGGCTCCGAAAAGGACGAGGTTCACGTTGGTTTGGTTGGCCAATTTTTTGCCATCGCGGAACCACTGATAGGTGGTGTAATTGGTGACGACTTCTTTGTTGGTGGTGTAGGTCGGATCGCCTCCCTCTGGCGGAGGATCGTTGGTGACGATGGTGATGTTGGTCTTGAGTGACAGAGGTTTGAGCGACAGGGGGCGCAAGCGGAGGAGATCTCCGCTGAGCAACTGGCGATCCCGGTCGGCGGTTTGAAAGAGGGGGATGCTGTTCTTGTCGCGTGGCAGGGTGTTGGCCGTGAATTCTGCTAGGTCATTGGCGCCATCTCCGTCGGTATCCATGACGAATGGATCGCTTCCAAAACGCAGTTCCTGAACATCGCTGAGGCCGTCTCCGTCCGAGTCGGGTTCCGGGAACGCTTTGGCGCGGACGGTTTGCGTGGAGTTCGCGCCCAGCAGGGTGGGGCTCACGCAGACGCTCCAGATGAGTGCCGAAAGCAGGACCGTCATCGACACTTGGGGAAAGGTTGCTAGCAGGCGCATGGGCATGATTGTTTGAGACACATCGATCCCTGTCCGATGGTGGACAGAAATCAATGTTTAAATGAGAGTGGCAGTTGGCAGCAAGAATAGCGCCTGAACCTGCGACTAACAGAAAACTTCCGGTGACAAATCTTCGGAGGAGGAGGAAACCGCGGGGCCAAGCCAGATGGCTTTGGAGGCTGCCTACTGAGTCACATTGAGCACCTTGATGCCCTCGGTGGAAGAGGGATCGATGGCGTTCAATGCGTTGATCGCGGTGGTCGCGGTGCTGGGGTCCGCATCTTGCATGAGGGCCTTGAGGTCGGGAACCGCGGCTTTGGCGGCAGGCCCGATCTGGTAAAGCGCGTAGGCGGCCAATCGGCGGATCACCGTGTCGTCCGACTTCAGCAGCGGGATGATGTCTTTCACCGCGGAAGCGGATTTCGGGCCTCCGGCGGCAAGTTCACTCAGTGCGTTGGCCTGAGCATCGTTGCTTCCCTTGAGTTGAGCCACCTGAGCGTTCACATCGACCGCCTTGGCAGCGTCCTCGGATTTTCCGCAACCGGCAGTAAACAGAAGAAAAGACACCGCAGCCATTGCGCTTTGTTGGACTATCCGGGAGGTCATACGAGCGATTGTATCGAGACCAATGAGGGGGTCAATTCCCTCGTGGGTGGATGACTCGAATTCGGACGATCGCGATGAAGGAAACGGAGGCTCTTACCAGGTGAAGGCGCCGGGCGCCGGGGTGCCGCGTCCGGCTTCGATACGGTGACTGCGCTGGGAGTCCAGTGCGCCGAAATCTTCAGCCGTGCCATCCGGCCATCGCACCCAGAGGCGGCCTTTGCGTGCTGAGCCCAGGCCAAAGTGGACCCGAGGATCGCTACTGGAACAGTAGCCCTGATTGGGTTGGTGATTTCGCCACTGGACACCGGTTTCGGACTCCAGACGCAAAATCGCATTGCGCGGGTTCAAGCCAGGACGTCCATGCAATTCAATGCGTATCCAGCCCTGATCGGGTGCGCTGATGTTGCGCAGCAGATGGACCGGACCATCCCGGTTGACGACCACCAGATCTTGGGCGCCATCGTTGTCGAGGTCGCCCGCCGCCAGTCCGCGGCTGGTGGCCTCCAGCAACGGGATTGTTCCTCCCTCGGGGTGAACCGCGGCAAAACGACCACCGCCCAGTCCTCGGCTGAGGGAGTTGGCCTCTGCGAAGGGATCGGTGGATGACGAGGTGGGACTGGCTCCCAGTCGGACCCGCCCATTGGCGACATAGAGGTCCAATTGACCGTCATTGTCGAAGTCGGTGGCGCTGACGCCGAAGCCCGTGTGGGGAAGGCTTCCTGCCATCGGACCCTCTTGGGTGACGGCATCGACGAAGAGGCCGGCCTGATTGCGGAAGAATCCGTTGCCCTCACCGACCAGATGGGTCACGAAGAGATCCAGCCACCCCCGCTGTTCGAGGTCCACGGCGACGACTCCCATACCGGCTCTCGGAATGCCCATGGAATTGAGCGCACACCCGCGCAGCGGGGCATCGTCCTCAAATCGCCATTGGCCCCGGTTGAGCCAAAGTTGGTTGGGTGTGGCGTCATTGGCCACAAAGAGATCGATCCGGCCGTCGTGGTCGAAATCGCCCGTGGCCACGCCGAGACCGTTTCCGTAGGCGCGATCCAGACCGGCAGCGGCCGTGACGTCTTCAAACGTGCCGTCACCCCGGTTGCGAAAGAGGACGGTCGGTGCGGGGGCATTGTAATTGCGAGGTGAGCAGTAGTCCCGTCGGCCGCCATCGGAAAAACACTCCATTTCGATGTTCGGAGACCAGCGCACGTAGTTGACCACCATCAGGTCGAGGTCGCCGTCTTGATCGATGTCCACGAACGCCGCACTGGTGCTGAAGCGGTTGACGGCCACGCCGGCCCGGGCTGTGACATCTTCGAAGGTTCCATTGCCGCGATTCCGGTACAGCCGGTTGGAGCCGACTTGGGTGACATAGAGGTCGTCTCGGCCGTCGCCATCGTAATCGCCGACCGTGCAACCCATTCCGTAGCCGGAGGGACAGGCTAGGCCAACGGCAGCCGTGACATCTTCAAAACGCCACTGGCCGAGGTTGCGGTAAAGCCGGTGAGCCGGGGCGGCGGGTCGATCTGGATCCAGCGATCCCCCATCGACACAGAACACGTCCATAAGACCATCGCCATCGTAGTCGAGGAGTCCAACACCCCCGCTTTCCATTTCCGGGAGCCAGAACCGGCCGGAGGCTCCCGAATGGTGGACGAACGAAAGTCCGCTACCGCTGACGACGTTGGTGAACCACGGGCGGGCCGGGGTCAGGTGGGTTGAAGTCGGGTCGATAGGCTTTGTCGCCGCCCGATCGGTTGTTTCCCGGGAGCAGCCGATGGCCACGGTGAGCGCGACAGCGGTGGTGAGCCGTTGCAGCGCTCGAAGGAGCGGGATGGTGATCATGGGCCGCGTTCTCCGCTCCGGCTGGTCAACCATCGCAGCACACCCTGGGTGCGCTGCGAACCCTCGGAGTCTCCGGTCGCGGCTTGAATGTCGGCCGACAGGCGCAAGGCGGGAACCAATGCGGGGTGGATCTCGAGAGCCTTGTTCAACAGGGCCATGGCCGCCCCTCCTTCATGCAAATTGCGCCACCGGATGGTGGCCGCTTCGAGCAGGATTTCGGCATTGGCAGGATCGCAGCGTGAGGCCTCGTCGAGAGCCAGGAGCGCTTCGGTATCGTTTTCCGCGATGAGGTGGGCGTTGGCCAGTGCCAGATGGGATTGGGCCAGGCGCGGTGCCAGATGGATGGCTTCACGCGCCTCGGAAAGGGCCGCCTCCTGGTTGCCCAGTTGGGCATGGGCATGGGAGCGGGTGATGCGCAGAGCAGCCGCCTTGGGGTCGGCAGCCGAAAGCGGGTCCAGCAGGGCCAGGGTTTTCTGCGGTTGGCCGCATCGGTTTAGAGCCACACCCAGTTGGTTGAGCAATCCCGGGTGATCGGGATGGAAGGGGCGGATGCGCTCCAGCAAAGCCACGGCCCCTTCCGGTCGTCCCAATGCCGACATGGCCTCGGCTTGCTGGAAAACTCCTGGCAGCAAACGGACTTCTTCGGGTGCGGTCTCCGCCCACGGGTCGGACATGGGTTGCCGGCCCTCTCCGGTGCCTGCAGCGATGGCCACCCGCGCTTCATTGGTCTGGCCGAGCGAACGGAGGGTTTGGCCGAGCAGGTAGAAGGCGGGTTTAGATCCCGGATCCAGGCGAAGCGCTTGTTCTGCCAATGGTAGCGCTTGGGCGGACTCACCACGCCGGAAATGAACTTCCGCTAGCCCCAACGCTCCTCGGGATTCCTTGGGAGCCAGTCGGATCAGGGTGGCGAAAGCCTGATCGGCCGCTTGCAACTCACCAGCTCGAAGGCTGGCTTCTCCGACCCGGTACCAAATGGGGGCAAAGCCCGGAAAGCGTTGGGCCAGTTGCTTGAATTCCTGCAGAGATCCGGGTCCATCCGAAAGCTCCTGCAGGGCGGTTGCGGCGTACATGGGGGCCAGGGGTTCATCCGGATCCAAAACAGCCGTTGCTTGAAAGGCCGACCGGGCCTCTTTCCATAATCCGTTGGCCGCCAAGGCAATGCCGAGGCGGGCTCGAACCGTGGCGTCGCCGGGTTGGGCCTTGGCGGCGGCGACCCAGTTCCGGATGTGGGCGCGAACGGCGGGATCCAGTCCCGTGTCTGTGGCCGGATCGCCGACGGCCGGTGGTTCCGGTCGACGGCATGCGCTCAAGAAAAACAAAACCGACACCAGCAGGATCGTAAGCCTTGGGTGGAACCCTGAGGTGCGATCAGATCTGCGGATGTCGGTGGGAGAACCCCTAATACGGTCTGAAGGATGGCCGGATGTGGGATTCATTCGCCGGTGCCGGAGGTGGTCTTGTTGCCGCCGCCGGCCCCGGGGGTAAGCTTGCCTGAGGGAGTATTCCCGGCGCAATCAGCGGGTCGGATTGATCTCCTTCACGGAGCTGCGCTCCTGGAGCCATGCCACATCCAAGTTGTTCGGAGAGGCAATGCCCAGCGAGAGGGCTTGGCCGAAGCGGAGGATCGGGCGGGTGCGACCATCGACCCACTTGCGGATCTCGGAGTGACCGTCGATGAAGGAGAGGCCACCCGCGGCGTTGTGGTAGCTAGCAGGGAAATCGACGATGGTGAAGGCAGTCCGTTGTTCCGGATCGTAGCCGGCCATGTTAACGGCAAACCACCCGTCGTTGATGCTGTCTTCACGTTCGTCGATGAAGATCCAGGTGCCGGAAGCCTTCTGGATCTGGGAGAGTTTCTTGAACTGGGTATATCCCGCAGAGAAGGGGCCGCCCCGTTCGCCGAGATAGCCATTCATGGAAATGGAACGTACCCGTTCTTCACCCGTCTTGCCCTTGGAGCGGCTGCGGTCGGCCGGGCATTTGTAAACTCCTGGTGTTCCGGCGTATTTGCCAAGCTGGGAGTTCATCAGCATGAGGCGGTTGGTGTTGTCGGGGGTGTAGGACGTGTTGTTCAGCCAGCCGACGCACCAGGTCAGGTTGGTTTGGGCGAGTCCAGTTCCACCGTCGAGGTTTCCCGGCAGGACGTCGCGGTTGTCTCCGCAGTAGAGCTGATAGGACAACGCCATTTGTTTGCCATTGCTCATGCACTGAATGCCTTGAGCCTTGGACTTTGCTTTGGCTAGCGAGGGCAGCAGCATGCCGGCGAGGATCGCGATGATCGCGATGACAACCAGTAGCTCGATGAGGGTGAATGCAGAAGAGCGCTGCGAGGCAGTGCTTCTGGATGAATGGACGTGACGCATCGGGATAATTTTCGGGGTTCGGAAAGTTCTTCTCCGGTTTTCTCAATGCACGCAAGTCCGAGTTTCCCCGATTTTGCTACCGGCGTCTTTCCCAGGTCTTGGGGTGCCCCAAAAAGGGTGGCGGAGTTTTGTGATGAACCCCGGATCAACGGTGTTTCCAGCCACAGCGCAGGTGCGGGAATTCTGGAGGACTCTCGTGGAATACCGGATGTCAGCGGTTGCGTTGGCCGGTTCAGCGCTAGCAAACGCAGTCAGAGGACCGACTGCGATCAGGTTCTCGCAGTGATCCTCAACCCGGATCGGTTGGTCGGACTCAAAGCAGACGAGGCTGCCTTAAGGACGCTTCCAACTCGGAAGTGAGTGCGCCGGCTCGGGAACGGCGGCGCTCGATGATATGCTTGTCGGTGGACGGGTCGTAGGCGACCGGGTAATTGCCGTCGTAACACGCCAAGCAGAAGGCGTTCTTCGGCCTTCCTGTCGCCGCAACCATGCCGTCGAGGCTCAGGTAGCCCAAAGAATCGGCATTGAGGAACCGGCGAATTTCATCCTGGGTGTTGGTGGCCGCCATCAGCTTGCTGCGCTCGGGAAAGTCGATGCCGTACACACAGGGATTGATGTGAGGCGGGCAGCTCACCAAGACGTGCACCTCCTTGGCTCCGGCCTCCTTGAGTGAGGTGACCCGGGCCTTGCTGGTCGTGCCGCGCACGATGGAGTCATCGACGATCACCACGCTCTTGCCGCGCACCAGATCGGCAATGAGGTTGAGTTTCACCCGCACGTTGAAGTCGCGGATGAACTGCGAGGGCTGCAGGAAGCTTCGGCCCACGTAGTGGTTGCGCACGAAGGCCATCTCGAAGGGGATGCCACTCTCCAGCGAATATCCCAGCGCGGCGCAGTTGCCGGAATCCGGGACCGGAACGATGACATCGGCCTGGATCTTATGTTCACGGGCCAGTTGGCGACCCATTTCCACGCGCACCTTGTAGACATTCCGGTTGGCGATATTGGAATCGGGCCGAGCGAAATAAACGTACTCGAAGACGCAGAAGGCCTCGCGCTTCGGGGTGGGGAAGGCCTGGATGCTGCGGACGCCATCGGAGTTGATGATGACGATCTCGCCCGGCTCGATGTCCCGGACGTATTTGGCTTGGATCAGGTCGAAGGCGCAGGTTTCTGAGGACAATACGAAGGCTCCGTTGTCCATACGCCCGAGGGCCAGCGGGCGGAATCCGTGCGGGTCGCGGGCTCCAATGAGTTCGTTTTCGGTGAGGATGACCAGCGAATAAGCGCCTTCGATGCGTCGCATGGTTTCGATCAAGGCGCTCTCGTGCCCGGCGCGGGCCGGCTGCGCCAGCAGGTGCAGGATGATTTCGCTGTCCACCGTGGTTTGGAAGATGGATCCGCTGGCCTCGAGTTCCTCGCGCAGTTGGGCTGCATTGGTGAGGTTGCCGTTATGGCCGATGGCGATGCGCCCTTTGGCACAGTCCACGGTCAGGGGCTGGGCGTTGACGATGTTGGACGAACCAGTGGTCGAATAGCGGGTGTGACCAATGGCTGTATGGCCCACGAGCCGGTGCAGCACATCGCCGGTGAAGACCTGCGGAACCAGGCCCATGCCTCGGTGGATGTTGAAGGTCTTGCCGTCGGTGGTGACGATGCCGGCGCTCTCTTGCCCCCGGTGCTGAAGGGCGTAGAGGCCGTAGTAGGTCAGTTCGGCGGCATTCGGATGCCCATGGATGCCAAAGACCCCGCAGTAATGCTTCGGATGGTGTTGCACGAGACGCGGGGAGAGTCCGGAAGCGGGCGTCGAAGGCAAAGGGCTTTTTTGCGGAATGCGCTTTGCTGGGTTGCGCTGGGGTGGGGCTGGCGCTCATCGCTCAGACTCAGTCAGCCCAGGTGAGCCCAACCCTGGGGCAACACAACCCACCATTCACCACTTCCGAAGCTAAACTTCGGACCCTAATCCGATGCGGCGGCAAACCTCAGGCCAATCGCTCAGCCAGATGTTCGGCCAATTGGCCGGTGGTCTGGCGGAGGCGTTGGCTCAACAGGCGGGCGATACGTGTTAGGAACTTGCAGGCGAGGCGCGGCTGGGTATCCAAGAGTCGATCGAACTCCTGGCGTGACATCACCAGCAACCGGACATCGGTGTCGGCAATCACTTTCGCTGAGCGCGGCTCTCGATCGACCACAGACATCTCCCCGAAGGATTTGTCCGCTCCGAGGTGTCCAACCAAGGGTTGGGTTCCATCGGGAGCGGATTTGAACACGGCCAATCGACCTCGGATGATGATGGCCATGAAAGACTCGCCATCTCCCTCGTTGCAAATCACGTCTCCCTTGCTGGCCGAGTAGCCCTTCAGGAATTCGGCCAGATCCAGCAAGTCCTTGCGTTCGAAACTGAAAGACCAAGCGGATTGCTCCAGCAGGTTGGCGCGTTCGGGGGCGCTCAAGCCATCTTGTCTCAAGGGGGATTGGGTGGAATTCATGTTCAGAAACTTCCTGAATTCTGGTTAAAAAATCATCAAAAACAAATGTCAAAGACAGTTTACAATTGTAATTGGTTGCTTGTTTTCAAGCTGAAGTGTGGTTTAGGGGCGGTTTTCATGGGTTAGTCTGTATTCATGGTCGGCGCGCCTTGGGTTGGTCAGATGGCGACCAGTGTGTGTGTTTCTTTGGAGGATTTGTTTCTGGATGGTCCTGCTGGCGGAGAAATGAGCCTTCAGGCAAAGTGGTCGAGACCACTTGCCTATGAAGTTCCAATATCGCCTTGCCTTGGCCCTTGCCCTGGCTGGAAGAGTCGTCGCCGCGGAGACGGCCGTCCCCACCAGCCTGCTGCAGTTGGCCGATCCGAACCTGGAAGTCACCGTCTGGGCCTCGACCCCGATGCTCAAGAACCCAACGAACCTCGACTTCGACCCGCAGGGCCGGATCTGGGTGGCCGAAGGGGTGAATTACCGCGGCCACTACAACCGCCAACCGGCCGGCGATCGCATTGTCATCCTGGAGGATTCGGACGGGGACGGCGTCGCCGACAAGCAGAGCGTGTTCGTGCAGGAACCGGCGCTCCGGGCTCCCATGGGCGTGGCAGTCATCGGCAACAAGGTGGTCGTTTCGATGGCTCCGGATGTGATCGTCTACACCGACGTCAACGGCGACCGGAAGTTTGATCCCGCCGTGGACAAGCGCGAGGTGATCCTCACTGGATTCCAAGGCAAGAGCCACGACCACACGATCCACAGCGTCACCGTGGGGCCCGATGGTCAATGGTACTGGAATGCGGGCAATTGCGGGGCGATGTTCACCGATCGTTCGGGCAAGACTTTCCGCATCGGCAGCGCCTACAATCCGGGCAACGCCGAGTTGGGCTGGCATCCGACCCAGATCGCGGGCCAGAAGAGTGATGACGGTCATGTGTGGATCGGTGGGTTCGCTGCACGCATGAATCCCGATGGATCGGGCGTGCACATCATCGGCCACAATTTCCGCAATAGTTATGAGCAGACGGTCACCTCTTATGGCGATGTCTTCCAGAACGACAACGATGATCCTCCGGCTTGCCGCACCGCCTTCTTGATGGAGTACGGCAATGCGGGGTTCTGCTCGCTCGATGGCCAACGCTCTTGGGGAGCCGATCGTCGTCCGGGGCAGAGCACCCCGACGGCCGAGTGGCGTCAGGAAGACCCCGGCTCGATGCCGGCGGGTGATGTGTACGGGGGCGGTTCGCCGACGGGCATCGCCTTCTACGAAGACGGTGCGCTGGGTCAGAAATACCGCGGCTTGCTGCTGAGCTGCGAGCCAGGCCGCAACGTCGTCTTTGGCTACCTGCCCAAGCCTGACGGAGCCAACTTCAAGCTCGAGCGGTTCAACTTCCTGACCAGCAATGCCGAGGGGAATTATTCCGGTACCGACTTCAAGGGCGGCAGCCGCGGTGAGCAGACCCTCAAGGTGATGTTCCGCCCCAGCGATGTGGCCGTTGGGCCAGACGGAGCCATATACGTGACCGATTGGTTCGACGCCCGTGTCGGCGGTCATGCCGACTGGGATGAGACCACCTCGGGAACGATTTACCGCATCGCTCCGAAGGGGTTCCGCTCCAATGTGCCGCAGGCCCAGTTCGACACGCTCGACGGGGCGCTCGCTGCCCTGAAGAGCCCGTCGGTCAACATTCGCGGCACGGCTCAGGAGGCTGTACTCAAGCACGGCGACAAGGCTGTGAAACCACTGGTGCGTTTGCTCAAAGATGAGAACGCCTTCGTCCGGGCCCGGGCCGTTTGGTTGCTGGCCCGCTTGGGCAAGTCGGGCCAGAAGCCCGTGGAGTCCCTGCTGAAGGATTCTGATCCGCAGATGCGCATCGTGGCCTTCCGCGCTCTGCACCGGACTCGCAAGGTGTTGCCGGAACAAACCGCATCGCTGGCCAAAGATCCGTCTCCAGCCGTTCGTCGCGAGGTGGCGCTGGCGCTGCGCGACCTGCCATTGGAGCAGACCCGCGGACACTTCCTCACCTTGGCCAAGGGTATCGATGGATCCGACCGGACCCTGCTCGAGGCTTGGGGCGCCGGAGCTGCAGGCCAGGAGTCGGCTTTGTACGACCAGGTCAAACCCGTGCTCAACGATCCCAATCCGTTGCGCTGGTCCCCTGCCTTTGCCGCCATTGCTTGGCGCCTGCATCCGCCGCAATCCATCGGTGATTTCCGCGCCCGAGCCCTGTCCACGAACCTGGATTTGGCCGCCCGCAAATCAGCCCTGACTGCCATCGGCTTCAACACCGTCCCGGCGGCCTCGACCGCCATGTTGGACGTCGCGGCCCAGGCCGAGGGCGTGGTCAAGGCGGAGGCCATCTGGTGGCTCATGAATCGCAAAGACAATGTCTGGAAGGATCATGGCTTGGCCGCACCGCTCAAGGCGCGTGGCATTTACGATCCGGAGGCGGTGGAATTGATCTCGGCAACCATTCCGCAGGCCGAGAAGCCGTCCTTCACCGTGGCCGATGTGGCGGCGCTGAGTGGATCGGCCGCGCGCGGGCAAGAACGTTTCAATGCGATCTGCTCCAGTTGTCACCGGGTGGGCAACAATGGTGTGGAATACGCTCCCAATCTCACGGGTTGGGCCAAGCGCCAGACGGCCGAGGTGTTCTTCAACTCGGTCATCAATCCCAGTGCCGACATCGCCAGCGGCTTCAGCGGCACCTTGCTCAAGGCCAAGGACGGAACGGAAATCCATGGCGTGGTGGTCAGCGAGGGGGATCCAGTGGTCATCCAGAGTGCAGCGGGCTTGGTGCAGTCGGTGCCCAAGAATCGGATCGCTGAACGCAAGGGATTGGGTCGCTCCCTCATGATGAGTGCGGATCAATTGGGTCTGAAGGCCCAAGATTTGGCCGACCTTCATGCCTTCCTGAAGAACCAGTAATGGGTTTCACCAATCGCTTGTCGCCGCCGTCGCCGGACTCCTCTGGCGACGGCGTTTCCTTTTTCCGACAGACTCACCGCCATGCATCTCATCCTGAGTGCTCCCGAAAACCGGATCTTCCTCGAGCAGGAGGTGGTTCGCGCATTGCCCGCAGTGGTCCTGGAACCGCTGGGCGATTCGATGCTGGCGTTGAAAGCGCCCGGATCGTGGGCCGAGACTTGCACGGCGGTGGGTCTCATAGCCTTTGCGCGCCAATGGTTGCCTGATGCTCGGACGTTTCCGGTGCCTTCCATTCGTGCCGCAGCCGAGAACCTGGTCACGGAGCTCATCGGATGCCTACCCGACGGAGCCCCGTGGCGCCTGCATATTGAACCTCGTTTTGGAATCGCCGATGCCGGCCGGCATCGTTGTGAACTGATCCGCGATGCGGTCATCGAACAGTTGCGCAAGCGGAGACGCTCGCTGCTCCGAGGCTTGGATGCGGTGCCCAAGGCGAGCGCAGGGGAGGTAGCCGCGTTATTGGGAGCCTGTCCCTTGTTTCAGCCGGAAGAGTCGCTTGTCCAACTGCTGCTGACATCGCTGGAGGTGGGTTTCCTGTCGGTGCTGCCCGCTCCAGGTCCTTCCGCTGCGATGGGTTGGATCAGCCCGTTTCCCCAAGGCGAAGTGCCCGTGGCCGTGGACAAGGCGGCACCCAGCCGGGCCTTTGCCAAGCTGGCCGAATCGGAGCTGCGCATGGGCCGAAGGATCGCAGCAGGAGAAACTTGCGTGGACCTCGGCGCGGCTCCCGGGAGTTGGACCTATCAACCCGTGCAGCGCGGAGCCCGAGTCATCGCCGTGGACCGATCGCCGTTGCGCGATGACCTCATGCGCAGCCCGCGTGTCACCTTCCATCAAGGAGACGCGTTTCGATTTACGCCCGAGACTCCGGTGGATTGGCTGCTGTGTGATGTGATCGCCGCGCCGGAACGCAGCATCGGACTGGTGCTGGAGTGGGTGCGCGAACGCCGCTGCCGGCACTTTGTGGTGACCATCAAATTCAAGGGACAGGAAGACTACGCCCAGCTCGATGTCCTCAAGCGCGAGATGCCGCGTTGGGTGGAGTCCTTCCAGTTGCTGCACCTCTGCGCCAACAAAAACGAAGCCTGCGTCTTCGGGACCGTGGGCAACGGTCCACTGAAGAACGCAGGCTGAGCGATCCCCGAAGGGCCGGGCCTGGTCGGGCCATGGGGCACCCTGAGGCGCCCAACCATTAGGCGCGCAACCGGGCCAACAAGTCTTTGCTCTCGACGGTTTCTCCGACCGAGCACAGCAGTTCGGCGACGACTCCATCGACGGGTGCCGTGACCGTGGTTTGCATTTTCATGGCCTCCATCATCATCAGGCGGTCTCCCTTGGCGACCTTTTGGCCGACGGAGACAGCGATGCTGGTCACCAGGCCGGGGATGGGGGCGCCAATTTGCAGCGCATCGGCCAGATCCGCCTTCGGACGGGTCTTGGTTTGCGGGGTGACCTTCTTGTCGGCGATGAACGCCTCGCGCGTCATGCCGTTGAGCTCGAAGCTGATCGTGCGACGACCGTCTTTGTCCGGTTCACTGACGTTGATCAAACGAATCACCAGCGATTTGCCGGACTCGATCTCCACGCTGATTTCCTCGCCCCGGCGCAATCCATAGAAAAAAGCCGGCGTGGGCAGCACGCTGACGTCGCTGTACTGCGTGAGGTGCTTGGCGAATTCGGCAAAGACGGCCGGGTACATCAGGTGCGAGTACAAGTCGTCCTCGGTCGCCTCGCGGCGCAGCTTGTCGGAAAGCTCCCGACGCAACTTGTCGAGGTGGACCGGCTCGGCGCGGTTGCCGGTGCGTCCGGCTTTGAAGGCGGCCTGGGCTTCCTTGAAGCGCTTCTCGCCCAAGACCACTTTCTGGACCGCCTCGGGAAAGCCGTTCTGCGGCCAACCGAGCCCGCCACCCAGCATGTCGATGACACTTTCCGGAAAGGAGGTGGATCCGGGTTCGAGATTCACGACATCCGCCGGGCGGATGCCTTTGCTGAAGCAGAAGAGCGCCATGTCGCCCACAACTTTGCTGGAGGGCGTCACCTTCACGATGTCGCCGAAGAGCGCATTCACCTCGGCGTAGGTCTGGGCGATCTCCGGCCACCGGTGCGAGACCCCCATGCTGGCGGCCTGCTCTTTGAGGTTCGTGTACTGGCCGCCGGGCATCTCATGGATGTACACCTCGGCCGAGCCGGTCTTGGGGGCGGTATCGAAGGGTGCGTAGTATTCGCGGACTTTCTCCCAGTAATCGGAGAACCCGTTGAGCGCCTCGAGGTCGAGTTTCGTGTCGCGCGGTGTGTTCTGCAGCGCGGCCACCACCGAGTTGAGGTTGGGCTGCGAGGTGCTGCCGCTCATGGATGCGAGCGCCAAATCCACCACGTCGACCCCGGCGTCGCTCGCTCGCAGAATGCTCGCGGCGTTGATGCCGCTGGTGTCGTGGGTGTGGAAGTGGATGGGGATTCCCACCTCGTCTTTGAGAGCCTTGACCAGCTTCTGGGCGGCGTAGGGACGGCAGAGACCGGCCATGTCCTTGATGGCCAGGATGTGTGCGCCCATGCGCTCCAATTCTTTGGCCAACCGGATGTAGTACTTGAGCGAGAAGGTGTCGCGGCGGCTGTCGAGGATGTCTCCGGTGTAGCACAAGGCCCCTTCGCACAGAGCGTGCGTGTCCTGCACGGCGTCCATGGCCACGCGCAAGTTGGGCAGGTAGTTGAGCGAGTCGAAGATGCGGAAGATGTCCATGCCCGAGGCGGCCGCATGCTTCACGAATCCGGCGACCACATGATCCGGGTAGTTGGAATAGCCCACCGCATTGGAACCCCGGAAGAGCATCTGGAAACAGACGTTCGGGATTTTCTCGCGCAATTGGCGCAGACGCTCCCAGGGGTCTTCACTGAGGAAGCGCATGGCCGTGTCGAAGGTGGCTCCGCCCCACATTTCCAGTGAGAACAAGCCAGTCTTGGCGTCACCCACGCTGCGCGCCAAGGCATCGGAGCAGGCGAGCATGTCGAAGCTGCGGACCCGCGTAGCCATGAGCGACTGATGGGCGTCGCGGAAGGTGGTGTCGGTGATGAGCAGGCGTTTCTGCTTCAGGGTCCACTCGGCGAATTTCTTCGGGCCCAGTTCGAGCAGCAGGTCGCGGGTGCCCTTCGGCAGCGGGGCGGCCAGATCGGTCTTGGGCAGCGGTGCCGGGTCAAAGGATTTGGCGGGTTTGTATCCTTTGGAATGGGGGTTGCCGTTGACGATGACGTTGCCCAGGAAGTTGAGCAGCTTGGTGGCCCGGTCCTTGCGGCTGCGGAAGGCGAAGAGTTCCGGCGTGGTGTCGATGAGCGTGGTCGTGGCCTGACCCGCGCGGAACTGCGGATGGAGGATGACGTTCTCGAGGAAGGGGATGTTGGTCTTGACCCCGCGGATCCGGAACTCCGAGAGCGCCCGGTCCATGCGGTTCATGGCGATCTCGTAGGACTGTCCTGAAGCAATCACCTTCACGAGCATCGAGTCGTAGAAGGGGGTGATGACCGAGCCCGAATAGCCCATGCCGCCATCGAGACGAATTCCGAAACCGCCGGGCGAGCGGTAGGCCAAGATCTTGCCGTAATCGGGAGTGAATTTGTTCTCCGGGTCCTCGGTGGTGACTCGGCACTGGATGGCGTAGCCGTTTCGGGGCACCTGATTCTGCACCGGCATTCCGACTTCCTTGGAATGCAAGGCGTGCCCCTGGGCGATGAGGATTTGGGCCCGCACAAGGTCCAAGCCGGTGATGACTTCAGTCACCGTGTGCTCCACCTGGATGCGGGGGTTCATCTCGATGAAGAACCACTCGTGCTGGTCGAGATCGTAGAGGAACTCCACCGTGCCCGCGTTGTTGTAGCGGATCTCCCGGGCCAATCGGGCGGCCGCATCGCAGAGTTCCTGGACGATATTCTCGGGCAGGCCGAAGGACGGGGCTACCTCGACGACCTTCTGGTGGCGGCGCTGCACGGAGCAGTCGCGCTCGAAGAGGTGGATGACGTTGCCGTGGCTGTCGCCCAGGATTTGAACTTCGATGTGTTTGGCCCTGGCGATGTACTTTTCCAGGAAGACCGCCGGATTGCCGAAGGCGCGTTCGGCTTCGCCCTGGGCTTCATCGAGAAGACCGGATAGTTCCGACTCCTTCTTGACCACCCGCATGCCGCGGCCACCACCACCAAAAGCCGCCTTGATGATGAGCGGGAAGCCGATCTTGCGCGCGGCCTTCATGGCCTCGTCCCGATCGGAAATGGGGTCGTCGGTGCCGGGCAGGGTGGGCACGCCAATGCGCTGGGCCACGGCCCGTGCGGCGGTTTTGTCACCCATCATGTCCAGCAGTTCGGGACTGGGACCGACGAAGGTCATGCCCGCCTTGGCGCAGGCACGGGCGAAGGCCGGGTTTTCGCTCAAGAATCCGTAGCCCGGGTGGATGGCGTCGACCCCCTTGGTCTTGGCGGTGGCCACGATGCTGTCGATGTCCAGATACGCGGCAACCGGCCCTTTGCCTTGGCCAATCAGGTAGGATTCATCGGCCTTGAAACGGTGGAGGCAGAAACGGTCTTCCTGCGCGTAAATGGCGACGGTCCGCAGGTTCAGTTCGGTCGCCGCACGGAAGATGCGCACCGCGATCTCGGAGCGGTTGGCCGCCAGAAGCTTCCGGAACGGGCGCACGGTCTGCGGGATGGTTTCAGGATGAATGCGAGACGCCATGGTTGGTATTCCCAATGGTTACGAAAAACCCGGGTGATCTGACAAAGAAAACTCATGGGAGCCGGGGTCTATTCTGCGTGGTGGGACGATGCTGCAGCTGAGATGTGTTACACGCTTCGATCGGGAGGGTGGTTTTCGGCGTTCCCTTTTTTTCGGTTCGAGACGTAGAGTCGTGCTCATCTCATGCTCCACCCTCCATTGGTCGAAACACACACGCCGGGACCCGGGACTCGGGAAAGAGTTTTGCGGGCTTCGGGTTGTCCGATCCTGGTGCCTTACCAGATCGCGCACGTCGGGTTGGCCGAAGCGGTGGAGCCCTACACCATGGTCCGTACCGATCTGCCGGGTAGTTACTTCTTGGTCTGCTTTGGCGGCGAAGGACGTATTTGGCTCGACGGTCGATGGCAGCGATGCCGTGCTGGTCAGGCATGTCTGTCTCCGGCCCATGTGGTTTGCGCCTTCCATGCGGTTCCGGGACAACGCTGGGATTTTGCCTGGGTCCGTTACGAGGCTTCTGCTGGGCGAGGTCCACTGGGGGTTGCCAGCGCTCCGGTTCTGGCCGGATTTCCTTCCGAGGCCTTTCGTCATGCGGTCGAGGGTCTGATGGCTGAACAAGCCGGTGATGGGTGTTTGGCAGCGCTGCATCACTGGGCCGAGTTGGTGCAAGGCTATGTTTCGCGTTTTGCCCAGCCTTGGCATGTCGATGACCGCCTGAGTCAGTTGTGGGAGGCGGTGGCTGCCGAACCGGCTCATGCGTGGACTCTCACCGAGTTGGCTCGCCGTGCCCATTGTAGCGGCGAGCATCTCAGGCGGCTTTGTCGCCGTCAGTTGGGACGCTCACCCATGCAGCATGTGACCTACCTGCGTATCCGCCATGGGGCCGGTCTATTGGCCGAGACGGATCTGAAGCTGGATGCCATTGCCGAGCGCGTCGGCTACGCCAATCCCTTTGTCTTTTCCAACACCTTCAAGCGTTGGACGGGTTGGAGACCCAGCCTTTATCGGGACCGTCGGCGCCGGGGGGGTCAATATCCGGGGCCGGGCGGCATGGGATAATGCCGACCGGCCCCTTCGATCCGTCCACACGAACGGACCTGAAAACAGTTCGAGCGGGATATCGGAAGATCGCGGTCAATCTTGAGCATGACTCCGCGCAGTCGATGCGGATGGGTCAACGGCTTTGGGTGACCGGGGGAACCAAGGGCGCTTTTTTGCCCGGCCACTGGCGCAGCAATCGGAAGCTATTGGTGATGTACTGAGCGGTCTCCTGCGGACTTCGGAAATCCACTCCCACCAGGATGTCTGCCTGCTGATAGGCGGGTTTTCTCTGGTTCAACAATTCGGCGATGCGGGCTTGGGGATCCGGGGTTTGAAGCAGAGGGCGGTGGCCTTGGTAGCGGACTCGCTCGTAGATGACAGCGGGCGAGGCCCAGAGGCAAACCACCAGACAATGGGAGCGAAGCGAAGCGAGGTTCTCTGGTCGCACCACCAATCCGCCGCCTGTGGACAGGATGACTCCCTGACGGGTTTCGAATTCCTGGATCAACCGGGTCTCCAAAGCCCGGAAATGACTTTCGCCTTCCTGTGCGAAGATGTCCGAGATCCGACGCCCCTCACGTGTTTCGATGACTCGGTCGGTGTCGATGAATTCAAAGCCCAGCATCTCCGCCAGAATCTGGCCGACGGTCGATTTCCCAACGCCCATGAAACCAACGAGAGCGATGTTGTGATACTGGCGCTGCGGCTGCACGGGGTGGAGTGAAGCGGTTTGGCGGCCCGGTTGAAATCCCCGAATGGATGGGATCTGTGTCGTGCCTGCGTTGATTGTTTGGATTCGGGGCCAACCTTCCGGACTTGTTGCCGGGGCACGGAGCCCGCAGTCTGAAAAACACATCGCCTATGTTACCGAGAATCTTTCAGCGGTTGCGCCACCGCCTCTTCGGTGGGGATACCAGCTATGACGCAGGTCTGGAAAATGAGGCACATTTCTGGAGGCAAGCCTTGGCCGATGGCGGTAAGCGCTGGAGCCCTGAGGCGTTTCGGCAGCGGATGGACCCGGAGTTCGCTTTTCCTGCTCATCTTCAGGAACTGGTTGCCGTGTCACCAGCGGCAAACAGGGATCCCATCCGGGTTCTCGATGTGGGGGCGGGTCCGTTGACTGCGGTTGGTTTCCACTGGCCCGGTCGGAAGGTGGCTTTGACCGCCGTGGATCCGCTTGCCGAGACGTTCGATGGCATCTTGAAGGATCTCCAATTGACTCCGCCCGTCCGCACCCAGAAGGCGGCGGGTGAGGACTTGTTGTCGGTCTTTCCTGCCGACAGTTTTGATATTGTCGTCTGCTCCAATGCCTTGGATCACAGTCGCGATCCGCTTCAGTGCGTGCGTCAGATGTTTGCAGTGACGCAGCCGGGTGGCTGGGTGTTCCTGTGGCATTACCGCAATGAGGCCGAGGAAGAAGGCTATGCCGGGTTGCATCAGTGGAATCTGGACGAGGCGGACGGAGACATGGTCCTTTGGAATCGCAAGGCTCGCCATTCGTGCCGGGTGGAGCTTGGGGATCAGGCCATGGTGGACACTCGGGTCGATCCACAAGTACCCCGAGCCATCGTGACCCGAATCCAGAAGCGTCTGACCTAGTCCGTTTTCCGTTCACCTATATTGGCTGTGAATCGCATTGCTGTCCTCAACGTGGTCGGTCTCAGTGACCGGCATATCGGTCCCCACACGCCGCGCTTGGCCGCATTGCGCCAGGCGTGGCATCACGCGGCGATCGATCCGGCCATTCCGGCGGTGACATGCACCGCGCAGTCCGACTACCTCACGGGTCGGCGTCCGAGCGAACATGGGATCGTCGCCAATGGATGGTATGACCGATCGCTCTCGGAGGTCCATTTCTGGAAGCAGTCCAACCACCTCGTCCAGGCGCCCAAAATCTGGGATGAGTTGAAGGCCCGGGATCCGCGTTTCACCTGCGCGAAGATGTTCTGGTGGTACAACATGTATTCGGGTGCCGACTGGTCGGTCACTCCGCGTCCGATGTACCCGGCCGATGGGCGCAAGTTCTTTGATGTCTACAGTTGGCCCTACGATCTCCGTCCCGCCCTGAAGGAGGCCTTGGGTGATTTCCCGTTCCCGACGTTCTGGGGGCCGGCGGCCGGCGTGCAGTCTCCCCAGGGTGCGCCCGATGCGGCAACCCGTTGGATCGCGGATTCGGCCCAGTGGATTGAACAGAAGCATTCCCCGACGCTGAACCTCGTTTACCTGCCACACCTCGACTACAATTTGCAGCGGTTGGGCCCTCAGCACCCGGCGGTCGCCGATGATTTGCGGCGCATCGACTCCATTGTGGGTGGTCTTCTGGACTTCTTTGCGGGTCGAGGAGTCCGCCCCATCATTCTGAGCGAGTACGGCATCACCCCGGTTTCCCGACCAGTACACTTAAACCGAGTCTTCCGGGAGCGTGGTTGGATCACCTTCAAGGAGGAGTTGGGGTTGGAGTTGCCCGACATCGGAAATTCCAAAGCCTTTGCCGTGGCCGACCATCAGGTGGCCCATATCGTGGTCAACGATCCGTCGATCCTGGAAGAGGTACGAAAAGTCGTGTTGGAGACCCCGGGAGTGGCGGCTGTTCATGGCTCTGCCGACAAGGTGTGCCTTGGCCTGGATCACGGCCGATCGGGAGACCTGATCGCGGTGTCCCAGGAGGATGCCTGGTTTACCTACTACTATTGGCTGGATGATGCCAAGGCTCCGGACTTTGCGCGCTGCGTGGATATCCATCGCAAGCCTGGATATGATCCTGTGGAGCTGTTTCTCGATCCCGCGATCCCAGCGGTGAAGCTGAAGATTTTGTGGCGTTTGCTGCAGAAGAAACTCGGTTTCCGGATGCTCATGGACGTGATCCCGCTCGATGCCACGCTGGTCAAAGGTTCACATGGTGCTCGTCCGTCGTCGCTCCAGGATTGGCCGCTGATCCTTTCCCAGCAGCCATTGCCTGGAGACAGGCTCCGGTCCACGGAGGTTTACGGTGTGATCAAGTCGGCGGTTCTGGGCTAGCGGTCGGGTTGATGAATCAAGGCAGGCTCTGCGAAAAGCAAATGCCGTTGAGTGCTGGAGGGAGGGGCAACGTCTGATGTTGTATCCATGAAGCCCACCAGAACTTCCCGTCTTCGGGCGATGTCGATGCTGTTGATCTGGGCGCTCTCAATGGGAGCCTTGGATTCCTGGGGTTCGCTCACTCCGATGATGTTGGCCGCTGAAGGTGGGCTTCCCCCGGGATCCGCTTTCCTGGGGCCCTTCCACATGGTGGCACTCCATTTACCCATCGGACTTTTTAGTTTTACGGCCCTTTTGGAGGTGGTGGCGTGGTTCCGGCCATTCGAGGGATTGCGTCGGGTTCTCGCGACGAGTCTTGGGTTGGGTGTCGGGACGGCGATTCTAACATCCATCCTGGGCCTGTATCGATCCTTCGGTGGTGACTACTCAGCGGAGATACTCGTGCTGCATCGCAATACGGGTTTGGCCCTGACAGTCATGGCCGCGTTGACCCTGGTTCTTCATTCGGCAGTGCTGCGGGTGGGGAATTTGTGGCTGGGGTGGTATCGCGCTTCCCTGGGGCTGACGTTGGTTCTGCTGCTCATTGCCAGCCATCACGGCGGGAGTTTGACCCACGGGCAGGGATTCCTGACTCAGAATGCCCCTCTGGTGATTCGTGGTTGGATGGCGCGTTGGGGGGCGCCAGAGCCCCGCTCGAAGCCTTCTGAGTCGGTGGCTGCAGGAGCGGTGCAGGTTGCAAAAGTGTTCGAGGCCAAGTGTGTTTCCTGCCACGGACCAGACAAACAGAAGGGGAAGTTTCGTGTCGACCAGCGTGAGTCGTTGCTCAAGGGCGGCCAGAGTGGTGAGGCGGCTGTTGTGCCGGGAGATCCGGGGCGATCCCGGTTGATGCGGTTGGTGCTCTTGCCCGCCTCACACGATGACGTCATGCCGCCATCGGGCAAAGTGCCGCTCAGTGAATCGGAGATCCTGAGCCTGCTGCGGTGGATTCAGTTGGGAGCACCCTGAGTGCGGCCGGTTGAGGGTGGGC
>Ga0255092_1000276_pt1 | contig 22010 bp, 24 predicted proteins | sample Colum_Yuk_RepC_8_2_FD_188454 | JGI IMG/M metagenome (GOLD analysis project Ga0255092, IMG submission 188454) | Freshwater microbial communities from Columbia River, Oregon, United States - Colum_Yuk_RepC_8d | ecosystem: Environmental > Aquatic > Freshwater > River | place: USA: Oregon...
GAGTGAGATCGCTTACATCAATCCCGCGCAGGATCGTAACGGCGCCACGGAGGCGCAGGGGTTCAAGCGCTTCCTCCGAGACAAAGGTTGCCGCAAGCCGCAAGATGGTCAGCAAGCGACGCGTCGGCAGCATCGCAGGAGGTGCGGCCTCTGCGGGTTCCATAGGTGCTGCCTCTGCGGGTTCCATTTCAGGCAAGAGGACGTCTTCCATATCGGTATCGACCGAACTGTCCGGCACCTTCGCTTGGCTTGGATACAGCGCGGCCTTTGGCGTGCAACTTGCCCGCAGCCGCGAAACCAGCACCTCGGCAAAGCTTGGAGCGCCCGTGACGGGCGTGGGGTCGTTGGGTTCAGGGATCAGTGTCATGGGGTTCCTTTCGGGATTTTGAAAAAGGGGAGACCGTCGGGCAGTCGTGAGGACGCTGCCCGCTGGTGCGGAGGGTTGATGATGGGGAAAGCTGACGCGGCGCCTGTCAGTTCGTCGCTTGGGTCAATCTCTGTTCGGACCGAGGACAGGCCTGATGCGCGGTCATGAGATGCGGAAGCGGGGCATGGCGGTAATCCTTGGAAGTCAGGCAAGCGGCATCGGCCGGAGAAATCCGGTCGCCGCATTGGGTTTGCGAATAATGGCTGATGTGAAGGGTGGCGGGACCGGCGTCAGCCGGTCAGCGGCACGGGAGACACGGTTACCCTGCATCTCACGGGCTTCGACGAAGGCTGGAGGAGAGCCGGCCCGAAATCTTGCAGGATACCACAGGCCCCCACGCGAGATCGTGCATGGCGGCCGAATATGGTAGCAAAGCCCGCATCGCATTGGGCCCGCGCCGTGATGTTGCCCATGCTGTTACGCGGGCCATGCTGTTGGTGGTTGGTCAGGGTGATGTTCATCTGCGTACCGTCTTCTTGTGCTCAAGGTCGGTCCGACCGTGGCAATTGACAAGGTCAAATCGACCATGAGCCCCAAATCTTAATCCGCGAAAAAACATATGAAACAATAGGTTATGATTTTCTCAGAGCTGTTTTGGCAGCCAAGCTCTTGATCCGGCTAAGACCTGGCCCGGCCTTCGGAGGGTCATTCCCAGTCCAAAACTGGGGCCATTCCCGCCGACGCTTCAGGCCGATTTCTGCCCGAAATGAGCGGCCACAAGGTACCTTGAGGTCAGTTTGGCGCGATCTGAGGGGCGAATGGCTGCCGACCCGCCCGAATCATCGGGGCGATCGAAGGCGGTTTTGACCACCCGGCTGAAGACGGGCCGCACACCTTCATCCATGGAAAAAGCATCGTGTCGCAGTTTGGATGCGAAGATCCAGGGATTGGTCCGGGAAAATCTGGCTTGGCGTAACATTCTCGCAGCCGATAAGCGACTTGCTTGGCCCGCCGCAAACAGCCTGGGCTGTAGCGTTGGGTCGGAAAAAGCCTCTGCTCCGAGAACAAGCCTGCCCAATCCGCAAAAAATCCCTGGACCGCAATTCAAAGTCGGCGGTCAGCCACAGGACGCGACCGCCCGATCAGCAGTAGACGCCGTATTCCATCCGGACCAGATGGTCACGCAAGGCAAGGCATCCCTCCGGGGTCATCATCATCTCAAGCGGCGGCGTGTTGCCAAGACCGATGGCTTTCCTTGTCAACCAAGCGTCGGCTGCCGCAGCTGATCCCAAAACCGTGGTTGCCTGAAACAGGATTTCCGACACACCCTGTGCACGCTTCGACTGCTCCAGCGTCAAGGCCGCGCTCGGATCCTTCGCGAATTGGGCTTTCAAGGTCCTCTCGCTGGTCCCAACGATTTGCCGCAAGAGACCTCTGGTTCGCAGGGACGGGAAGGTAGAAAGCAGCTCAAGAAGGGATGCAGCCGTTCCCGTCTGTGTTTGCATGATGCAGCGGACTCCAAACCTCGGATGCAGCCTCGGCCAAATTCATTTGTCACGCAAGTCCGAGCATAAAGTGCCGCGCAGGGTCTCACCAGCATTGTCACGGTCGAACCGGGCGGAAAGCCGACTGATGGCCGCGCAGCATTGTGCTAATGGGATTTTCTCTAAGCTGCCATTCGTGCAGGCTGTAAAGGTGAGAAAATTTGGAATTGGGTCAGCACAACCCGAGCACCCTCGTTTCACGGAAGAGGTCAGCGGAAAACCATCGTAATGGTCCGTCTGAACCGTAGCCAGCAATCGGGTTTGCCACAGCTTGTACAGCAAAGGGCGCACGCACCGCAGGCCGACGTCGACCTGCGGTGCGCTTATCTCAACGCAACTCGGTCACTGTCAGCTTGCCATTGACACGTTCAGCGACGAATTCGATCTCGTCTCCAACTGCGAGTTGCTCGACCATGGCCGGATCCGCGAGAACGAACACCATCGTCATTGCTGGCATTTCCAGATCGACCAACTCTTCGTGGATGAGGGTGACTTTCCCCGCTTTCGCGTCGATTTTCTTTACGGTCGCCTTTGTGAAGGTGGCAGCCGAGGCTGTGCCTGCTACTGCGATGGCAAGGATTGCGGCGGACAAAATTTTGCGAATGTTCATGATATTTTTCCTGCGTTGATGATCAGTTGACGATGACAGGGCTGCGCATGCCAGCCTCATAATGTCCGGGCATCAGGCAAGCGAACTCGAAGGATCCAGAGTTGGAGAAAGTCCAGATGATGCTGCCCTTTTCTCCAGGCTCGAGCCGAACAGCGTTTGGATCGTCGTGCTCCATCTCCGGGAACTTGGCCATCAGTTCCATATGCTCGGCGTTCTTGGGCATCGTATCGAGGACGAATTCGTGCGGGTTTTCGCCCTCGTTCACGATTTCAAAGCGGATGGTTTCACCCGCTGCGATGGCCAGATCGCGTGGCTCGTAAAGGTATTCACCATCTTCCGTTTCATACATCCGGACCTTGATGGTGCGGGCCACCTCCGCTTCGGTTCCGGGTTGGCCGACCTCCATCTGGTCATGAGAGTGGTTACCTGTGCCTTCGGCATAGGCTGCGCCCGCAGTCATCAGCGAGGCGACAACAAGTGTCAGAGTTTTCATTCGCGTTTCCTTGGTTTGTTCAGCGGAAAAGAATTCACGGCCTGCGCATTGCGGCAGGGTTGGGTGTCAGGACAGTCTCGCCGCTGTCGCTGATGACGGGGTCCGGCACCGGGCCGGTCCATTCGTAAGCCTCTGTACCGGGCGGATTTTCATACCAACCGGGGTCGGCGTAGTCGTCGGGGGCAATACCTTCGCGCACCTTCACCACCGAGAACATGCCACCCATTTCGATGGGGCCATGCGGTCCCCAGCCGGTCATCATCGGCACGGTGTTGGCTGGGATTTCCATCGACATCTCACCCATGTCGGCCATGCCTGCGGTGCCCATCGGCATGTATTCGGGCTGGTGCTTCTGGATCAGCTTGGTCAGTCGGGACTTGTCTGCCCCGATGAATGTCGGCACGTCGTGACCCATGGCGTTCATCGTATGGTGCGACTTGTGGCAATGGATTGCCCAGTCGCCGGGGTATTTCGCATCGAACTCATAGGCCCGCATTGCCCCGACCGGGATGTCAATCGACACTTCAGGCCAGCGAGCTTCGGGGCGGACCCAGCCGCCATCGGTGCCAGTCACCTCAAAGTCGTAACCGTGCATGTGTATCGGGTGGTTGGTCATGGTCAGGTTGCCAACCCGCACACGGACCCGGTCCCCCTTGTTCACCACCAGCGGGTCGATGCCGGGAAAGACCCGGCTGTTCCAGGTCCAGAGGTTGAAATCGGTCATCTGCATGACGCGTGGCATGTAAGTGCCGGGGTCGATGTCATAGGCGGCCAGCAGGAAGCAGAAGTCCCGATCCACCCGCATGAAGGCCGGGTCCTTGGGATGCACGATGAAGAGGCCCATCATGCCCATGGCCATCTGCACCATCTCGTCGGCATGCGGGTGATACATGAAGGTGCCGGACTTCACGAGATCGAACTCGTAGACGAATGTCTTGCCCGGCGGGATCTGCTTCTGGCTCAGCCCGCCCACCCCATCCATGCCCGAGGGCAGGATCATGCCGTGCCAGTGGATCGTGGTATGTTCGGGCAGCTTGTTGGTGACGAAAATCCGCACCCTGTCGCCTTCAACCGCCTCGATGGTCGGGCCGATGGACTGGCCGTTATAGCCCCAGAGGTAGGCGATCATGCCCTCGGCAAGCTCGCGCTCCACCGGCTCGGCGACCAGATGGAATTCTTTGATATTGCCGTTCATCCGATAGGGAAGCGTCCAGCCGTTCAGCGTGACGACAGGGTTGTAGTCCGGCCCCGACTGGGGGACGAGCGGTTTTTGGGTCTTTGCATCCGTTGCAATCGGAGCTTCCGGCAGACCCATATTGCTGGTCTGAGCCCAAGCGCCACTGGCGACCAGAGTCGCACCGGCGCCAAGAAGTTGGCGTCTGTTCATCTGATGTCTCCTCAATGACCTGCTGGTTCTTCGGCAGCGGCAGTTGCGCCGCCACCGCCGGACGGCGCAGTCGCACCGCCACCGCCGTAAAGAACGGCCGTCATGTTCGCATCCGCGAGCCAGAAGTCCCGCCGAGCCGAAGCTTCGAGCAGGTTCGACTGCATCCGCGCCCTTGTGTCTGCCAAGAGTTCAAAGGTGTTGGTGATCATGCCGTTGTAGGACAAGAGCGCTTCTTCCTCGATCGTCTTGCGCAGCGGCAGAACCACGTCCCGGTAGTGCCGGGCTATCTTGTGGGTGCCAGTCCAGGCGAGATGCGCGGCCCGGGCCTCTGACCTGACGTCGACGGCCTTTTGCGCCAGTTGATGTGCAGCCTTCATGTAGGCCACTTCGCCCTTGCGCAGACGGGCCGCGCCGCTGTCAAAAATTGGAATCTCGAAAGCCACTTCGAGGTCAAGGCTGTCGGTCTGCGCACTGTGACGCGCGCCATCCTCCAATTCTCGTTCGATCTCAGTGCCAGCCGCAAGGGCGATATCAGACACAACGCGTGTCCGGTCGCCCAAGCGGTAGTCCAGAGCCACAGCCTCCAGTTCGAGCTTTGCTGCCGCCAGGTCAACGCGGCCCGCCAAGGCTTCACTCTCAAAGGCTTTGCGATCCGCAATCCTCGGCAGGCCAGGCAGGGCGTCCGGCACAAAATAGTTCAGGTCGACACCAAAGAGGCCCATGATGCGGGTCAGATCCTCTTTGGCCAGTTTGGCGGCAAGGTCGGCCTGCGCCCGCTGACCCGCCAGTTCGGCGGCAAAGGCATGTTCTCGGGCTTGGTCATCACGCCCCAGATAGCCGGTCTTTCCCAGTTCCGCTGCCAGTTCAGAGGCGGCATCGGCAGTCTCTTGGGTCTGCCGGACAAGGCTCGCCGTCTCGAATGCCGCAACGGTCGTGATCCATGCCTTGCGCGCTTCGGTGGCCACGCGCAGGGTCTCGTCTGCCGCCACAAGTTGCGCCTTTCGGAACCTGACATCTGCAATCCGGTTGCGGCTTTTCTGCGTGGTCAGGGCCAGAAGATTTGCAGCGATACCGCCTTCCAGAGTACGGAAGCCATCAAGGCTTTGGGTGCCAAGGCCGAGCACGCCCAGATGAAGCGACGGATTAGGAGCAAGCGCCACCTGCCATGCATCGGCAGCCGACAGGCCAAGATCGGCATAGGCCGCCTGCAGGCCGCGATTGTTCAGCAGCGCGACCTGAACGGCAGTATCCGCAGATATCGTTTTGCCGGAGACCAGTGCCGAGACCTTCTTGGCATTGGCCGAAATGTCTTCGGCAGATTGAAGCCAGACGGCTTCAGCGCCGGTCGCTGTACGTGCAGTTGTCGCTACACTTTCGAAGCCTGCGGAAGGCGATGATAGCCGCTCGAGATCGGATGCAGGTGTACAGGCCGCCAAAACCAGAGCGCTGCTGACCCCCAAAAAAGCCCCACGAGGATAGGTGGTACGAAGGACCTTCATTCCTGCCCCTCCTTACCTGGTGCCTGCGAGTCATTGACACCCTGCCAATTGGACGGCTCGGTAACCGGGCGTATGGTGTGGACGACAGTCACAGCCGGAAGTGGCGAAGGGGTGACGGTTGCCAAAAACGCAGGTGCGACATCAACCGCCTCTGGCAAGACGATGGCTTGGGCACATGCGCCCAAGGCAAGCGGCAACAAGGCCGCCAATATTTTGAAAAGCATGGGGTTTCCTGATCCTGTATGTGCTTCTTGATCCCCGACAGATAGTCAGGGTTTCAGGCAGACATATCCGCGCACTGGGCGCGGGGATCAGGCGATGGGAGGGCGATAAAGATTCACCACCCTAACGAAGGGTGTCAAAGAATGATGGCCATTACTGTTCTCAGCCAAGGCAACAGACAGCAAGCCATCCGCAATGAAGCGTGAATTGAAAACTGCGATGCAACTGTGTTGCACACAGGCTTTTTCCCCGTTTTCGGGATGCTCCGTATCAGTATCGGAAGTTAAATGCTGATGTTCAGTCGAAACCTCGTCAACAGCGATACAGTGCTCCCCATGCGATCCACCATGATCTGCAAAGGCAACCCCTGAAGTACCAGTCGCAATGACCAGGACAAGGGAAAGAACCTGCAGCAGGTTGGGGATAAGGGACCGCATCATGTCTCGACCAATGATGCAGTCCCAAAGTCCTGTCAATTGTGGCAGCACTGTCCGACAGGTGTTGAACTTCACAATTGCGTTAGAAGGTATATCATGAACGCAGGTACTTGAGCAGCGCGGCGATGATCAGCCCCACCAGGACCGCTACCACCAACATCCATAGCCAACCAAACCCCATTCCAAAGCCAGTCATCATCTTTCATCTCCTTGGTTTGTCTGGAGTTATGGAGTGCTTCAGATCCGCGCTGTGCGCAGCCGCAAGGCGTTCAGAACGACCGAGATCGACGAGGCGCTCATGGCAAAGGCTGCAAACATCGGGCTGATAAGCATTCCGGTGAATGGGTAAAGCAGCCCCGCTGCCACTGGCACCCCCGCCGCGTTGTAGATCAGCGCGAAGAAAAGGTTCTGGCGGATATTGCGCATGGTGGCCTGCGACAACCGCCTGGCACGGACAATCCCGTCGAGATTGCCTTTCACCAGTGTAAAGCCCGCGCTTTCGATGGCGACATCGGCGCCGGTGCCCATGGCGATGCCTACATCAGCCTGCGCCAATGCTGGGGCATCGTTGACGCCATCTCCGGCCATGGCAACCCGATGCCCCGCCTGCTGCAATTCGTGGATAATGCGCGCCTTGTCCTGCGGCAGCACATCAGCCCGGATTTCATCAATGCCAAGGCGGGCGGCGACGGCGCGGGCGGTGCGTTCGTTGTCGCCCGTGGCCATGATGATCCGCAGGCCAAGGTCATGCAGCGCCTTCAGCGCGGCGGGCGTGGTTTCCTTTACCGGATCGGCGACGGACACCATGCCAGCGATAGCCCCGTCCAAGACCACGAACATCACGGTTTCGCCTTGGTCGCGGCGCTCGTCCGCCCGCGCCACCAGATCGGCCGCGTTCAGGCCCATATCCGTGACTAACCGGAGGTTGCCAAGAGCCACCGCGTGGCCATCAACAGTGCCGCGAACACCCTTGCCGGTGATCGCCTCGAAATCGGCGGTGGGGGCAAGGTCAACGCCCTTGTCCTCCGCCCCGCGCACGATGGCTTCGGCAAGGGGATGTTCCGACCCGCGCTCCAGCGAGGCGGCAAGGCGCAACACTTCGGCCCCATCATGGCCCGCTTCGGGAAGCACCGCGATCAGGCGGGGTTTGCCTTCGGTCAGGGTGCCGGTTTTGTCTACGATCAGCGTGTCTATCGTTTCGAACCGCTCCAGCGCCTCGGCGTTTTTGATGAGAACGCCTGCCTGCGCGCCCCTGCCCGTGGCAGTCATGATCGACATCGGAGTTGCCAGCCCCAGGGCGCAGGGGCAGGCGATGATCAGCACTGCGACGGCGGCGACAAGGCCGTAGGACAGGGCGGGGTCCGGCCCCCAGACCGCCCAGCCGACAAAAGACAACACAGCAATCGCGATCACCGCGGGCACGAAGAGGCCTGAGACGTGATCAGCATATTTCTGGATCGGTGCCCGCGACCTTTGGGCCTTGGCCACCATCTCGACGATCTGGGCCAGCATCGTATCGGCGCCCACCCGGGTTGCCCGGATGACCAGCGATCCGGTGCCATTGATTGTGGCCCCTGTCACAGGGTCATCCGTCACCTTTTCGACCGGAACAGGTTCACCGGTAATCATGCTTTCGTCGACCGATGAACGCCCCTCGGTCACGACGCCATCAACCGGAACTTTCTCCCCCGGTCGCACGCGGATCAGATCGCCCACCTGCACTTCCTCCAGCGGCACTTCGTCTTCGCGGCCATCGGGCCGGATGACCCGCGCGGTCTTGGCGGCCATATCCAGAAGCGCGCGGATCGCCCGTCCGGTGCCTTCGCGGGCCTGCAATTCCATCACCTGCCCGAGCAGGACCAAGGTAACGATCACTGCCGCCGCCTCGAAATAGACGCCGACATGGCCATGAACATCGCGGAAACCGTCGGGGAAGATTTGCGGCGCGATCACCCCTGCCACGCTGAATCCCCATGCGGCAAGGACGCCCATGGCGATCAGGCTGAACATGTTCAGCTTCCAAGTGACGAATGACACCCAGCCGCGATGAAGGAAAGGCCAGCCGCACCACAGAACAACGGGCGTCCCCAGCACCAACTCGATCCACATCGTCGGGCGTTCGCCAAAAATCTCGCGCAGCCAGCCAAGGCCGACCAGCGGCCCCATGGTCAGAACCAGAAGTGGCAGGGTCAACACGATTCCGACCCACATCCGCCGGGTGAAATCCACCAGTTCTGGGTTTGGCGCATCCTCGCCCGTGCTTGCTGCATCACGTTCCAGACCCATGCCGCAGATCGGGCAAGACCCCGGCTTGGTCTGGCGCACCTCGGGATGCATCGGACAGGTGTAGACCGGGCCGGCCCACGCCTTTGGCACCGTATCGAAGCTGGCCTTCGGCGCGGGCTGCGGCGACGCGGTATGGTGGTGGCCGGCATGGGCATGGGTGCCATGGCCGTGGCTGCCCTGTTCGGCGGTCCCTTCGGGAACCAGAGTCATGCCGCATTTCGGGCAAGATCCCGGAGCGGTCTGTCGCACCTCGGGATGCATTGGGCAGGTGTAAACCGTGTTGCCTGCGGAATGGTGGGTTTTGTGGGCCATGATGGAAATCCGGATTGGGAAGAACGTGCCCGAGCTGTCGGGAACGATAAGCTGGCACCTCGCCCCTTTGGACGAGCGGCCGTGCCGATTGGAAGTTCAGATCAGCTGAGCGGTCTTCGGAGGGTGCTGACCGGGATCGACCGTGCGGCCATGTGAAGGCAGCGCATCTGCAGAAATAAACTCAGCAGGACCCCAAGTTTTCGCGGCAAGACTGAAGGCTGGCGCAATGCCAACAAACACCGGGGCGCAATGCCCCGCACTTAGACACGCGCCATCGGAATGATGATGGGAACCGTCCGCCTCAGCCTCAACCGAGGCTGACATGTTGGTTTCGTGGTTAATTTCCGAAGCAAAGGCATGATGCGATTGCGTCGAGACCACAGCCAGCATCGCGCAGACAAGCAGCCAGCGCAAAAGCGCCAGACCCGCTTGTCGCCCTATGCTGGCAAAAAACCGCATGAAACCCTTCCCCAACTTCACATTCACTTTGGGCCAGTCGTTTGCGTTCGACTTTGACTTGCATCAAGGCTGCAGCACAACCATTTTCCTAAGGCTAGAGCGTCTATCATCACGGGAGTGCCGTCCGGTTTATGAGCGGGTGGGTCAACATCATGGCGCGGGTTGCAGCGGTTTGCCTGCTGTTGATCGCGGGCGTTCAGGCTGGCGCAGCATGTGCCGCGCCGAATCCTGCGCCGGGTCACAGCATGTCTCACGCACCCACGGCGCCTGTTCAAAACATGCACATGGCCGGCCATCGTCCTGTGGCAGGACATCCCGCCAGCGGCATGCTCTGCATGCAGGGTTGCCTTTCGTGGATCGACGAACCAATCGTTGCTGAGAAAAATATAAGCTTTTCAAAAATAGCCGTTCTGCGCCCAGAGGATAAGACGCAACCCGGCTCTTTGCAGCCAGACATGGCCGAGCGGCCTCCGAAACCGCTGGTCTGATCGCGGGGTGCCGCGAGCACCCAATCCCAGACTGATGCACACCGCGTCCCATTCGGAGCAAATTAACATGACACTGCTTTCCCGCCGCGGCTTTCTGGCCGCAAGTTCCGCTGCCGCCTTGCCGCTTTTCCTGCCGCTGCCCGCGATGGCCGCGCCGCTGCGCCAGTTGCGCGCCACCACCCGCACGCTTGATATCGGCGGGCGCGCCATCACCGTGAAGGGCATTCTTGATGCCAATGGCCGCAGCGGCGTGACACTGGAGCCTGGCGAGGCCTTTCGCCTTGATCTGGTCAATGAGCTGACCGAGGACACCATCCTGCACTGGCACGGCCAGCACGCGCCGAATGCACAGGACGGGGTGCCGGACATGCCGCAACCCGCGTTGCAGCCGGGCGAGACACGCCGTTTCGATTTTGCGGCGCGCCCTGGTACCCACTGGATGCATTCGCATATTCCAATGCAAGAGATGGACTTGCTGGCCGCACCGTTGATCGTGCGCAGCGCCGAGGATGCCGCGCAGGACCGGCAAGAGGTAACAATCCTGCTGCATGATCTCAGCTTTCGGCCCGCCGCCGAGGTGCTGGCTGAAATCACAGCGGGCGCTTCGATGGCCGGGCATGACATGGCCAGCATGGGGGCTGGTGCCGGGTCAGAAGGCGGGGATATGGCGATGTCGGGCATGGATCACGGCACCATGCAGATGGGCGGCATGACCATGGGGGCGATGGACCTGAATGATTTCGCCTTCGACGCTTATCTTGCCAATGATCGCACGCTGGACGACCCAGAGGTGGTGATCGTTGACAAGGGCGCCCGGGTGCTCTTGCGCATCATCAACGGGGCAGCAGCGACGGTGTTCTGGATTGATACCGGTGCCTTGCCCGGCCAGTTGGTCGCCACGGATGGCAACGCGGTGCTGCCCGTTCCCGGCAGTCGCTTTGGTCTTGCTATGGGGCAGCGGCTGGACATCGAGGTGATGCTTCCGGCTGAAGGAGGCGCTTTCCCGATCCTTGCCTTGCGCGAAGGGGCGCCCGAGCGGACCGGACTTGTGCTGGCAACCAAGGGGGCCAAGATCGACAAGATCGCGCCGGTAAGCGACGCCGCGCACCCGGCCTTTTCCGCCGATCTGGCGCAAGAGGCACAGTTGCGGGCTGCAGATCCTCTCACGGGGCGCCCGGTGGATCGCAGCGACAATCTGATGCTGGGCGGTTCCATGATGCCCTATCTCTGGACCATCGACGGTCAGGCCTGGGGCAAACACCGCCCGATCTTGGCCAAATCTGGTGAGCGGGTGGTCCTGACCTTTCACAATATGTCGATGATGGCGCATCCGATGCACCTGCACGGCCATGTGTTTCAGGTGGTGGCGCTGAACGGGCAGACGGTGAACGGGGCCCTGCGCGACACGATGCATGTGCCACCGATGAGCATGGTCAGCGTGGCGCTGGACGCCGGCGAGGCCGCGCGCTGGATGCTGCATTGCCACCACATGCCGCATCTAGCGACCGGCATGATGACGGAATTTGCGGTCTCTGCCTGAGATCAAAAGGGGCTGGCGTCGCCGCCGGCCCCATATCGCACCAAGGGAAAACCGATATGATCCGCATACTTGCTGTTGCAGCCTTTGCGCTGCCCATGGCGGCGCAGGCGCAAGACCCCCTGCCGTTGGCAGAGCTTATGTCCGACACCCACATTCATGGCGTTGCTGCCGGACCATCTGGGCCGGACAGCGCAACGCTTGCCACCCATCACGGCATTTTCAAAATCGATCTGTCAGCACAAACTGCCCGACTGATGGGCAGCAGCCGTGATGACTTCATGGGCTTTTCTCAGGTGCCGGGCGCGGCGGAAAAGGCCTTTGCCAGCGGTCATCCGGCAGGTGGTGGCAATCTGGGGGTGATCCGCACCGAGGACGGCGGGGCAAGCTGGCTGCCAGTGTCAGAAGGCATCGGCGGTCCGGTGGATTTTCACAATATGGAGGTCAGCCGCGCCGATGCCGCGGTGATCTACGGCATTAGCCATGACGGCGCTGTGCAGCGCAGCACGGATTCCGGGGTGACTTGGGCCATTACCGGCACAGCGCCTGAAAAGCTGATTGATGTGGCCACCTCTGCCCGTGATCCGAACCGTATCTTCGCCGCAACCGAAGGCGGGCTTTTCGTAAGTGCCGATGCCGGGGCCACATGGCAATCCCTTTTGCCGGCCGCAGCGCCGGTCAGCACCATCGACATGGGGGCTGATGGCAAACTGAGGGCCGCGCAACTGGGGCGAGGGTTGATCGAGGTGGATGAGGCCACAGGCGCTGTCACTTTGGTCACAGCCGAGCTGCCGGGGGGCTATCTGCTTTACCTTGCTGTCACGCAGGCGGACCCGCTGCGCCTGATGGCCTTGTCTGGCGACGGCACGCTGGTCCTTTCAGATGATGGCGGTGCGCGCTGGCGTGCAGCGGTTGACTAAATGGCTACGGCGCGGGGGCCAATCGCTGCTCCCGCGCCTGCCGGATGCGCTCCGGCCATGTCGATTTGATGAAATCGAAGACCGCAGTGATCTCATCGGCAGTCAAAGTCTCGCCAAAGGCAGGCATGCCAGAGCGGAACGACACCCCCATCTCGTCCAAAACTGCCTGCCCGCCGCGGGTCACATAATCGGTCAGCATGGCATCATCATGGTGCCAGGTATGGCCTTCGGCGTCGTGCGGCGGCGCGGGATAGCTGCCATCCGACTTCGGGCTGCGCCACTCGGGCTGACCTTCCAGATTGGTTCCATGGCAGGCCGCGCAATGCCGGGCGTAAAGTTCGGCCCCGTTTTCGCCCGAGGCGTCAGTGGGAAGCCCCCAAAGGCAAAGGGTCACGATCAGATGGCGCATATGTTCCTGGTTCAGGATTTGGAAACTCTCGGATAAAGTCTGGCACAGATTGAACTCCTCTGAAAGCCAAGGAGCCATGCCCGATCAGCTTCTTCCGACTGCCGTAACAGCGTGGCAGGCCCTGTTGCGCTATGTGATTGCGAGTGGTGTGCTGAACCTGATCTGGGAAATCGCGCAGATGCCGCTCTACACGCTGTGGCTGACGGGCAGCATCCCGGAGATCTCTTATGCCATATTGCATTGCACGGCCGGAGACATGCTGATCGCCACTGTCAGCGTGATTGGCGCGCGCGTCATCCTTTGCGCGCGGAACTGGCCCAAGGATCGTTTCGTTTCCGTCGCTGTCATCACCATTGCCTTGGCGCTGACCTATACGGTGTTTTCCGAATGGTGGAATGTCGAGGTTCGGCAAGCATGGGCCTACCGCGACGTCATGCCGAGGCTTCCCGGCATTGGAACCGGTCTTAGCCCGCTGTTGCAATGGCTTGTCGTGCCGCTGCTGGTCTTCTGGATCGTTGCGCGTCTGCCAGGGGATCATCGTCGGGGTGATCAAAAACCAAATTGAGGTCACCGGTTTGTGATCTGCGTTTGCTTTTGGCTTGATCCTGATCAAGGCTGCTTGCGGCGTATCCGGCAGAATGATCGGTGAGAAGGAGGCCTGCTTTGGTAGCCCTGCGGACGCTGTTCATGCTGATCTTGCTGTCGCCTGTGTTTGCAGGCATCTCAGGATTTGTGCCGCAGGCCGAGGCCGCGCAAGACCATCTTCTCGTTCAAACTGTGGTAGCGGTCGGCCACACGGCATGTGCAGATCACGACGCCGGATGCCTCGGTGATAGCTGCTGTCTTGTTGGAAACTGCCTGATCTGCACTGTTTTGCCGAGCGGGCCTGAGTCCATCTTGCCGACCAAAACCAGCGCGGCATCGCTTTTGCCCGGTTTCGTGCCGCTTTGGGCCGGCCGCAGCATTCGACCTGCACAGCAACCTCCACGACAGATTTGATCGGACGGACTGACGGCCCGCAAAAGGGGCCGACCCACCGAGTCATGATCTGGAGGTTTTCCATGGAACATCATGTTCCGAGCAACTCTGCACAATTGTCCGGGGAAGAATTCAGCGCTTGCTGCCACCCATTTCCAGCGCATTTGCAACAGCCCGCGCCGCGACAGGAGGGTCTGAGATGTTCCGCTGTTTCACCAATCCGAAGGGGCTTTTCTTGCTTGGCCTTGTCACGGCGGGCGCGGTTTATCTGGTCGTCTGGCATGGCACCCATTTGGCCGCGATGGCGCCGCTGCTGCTCGTCCTCGCTTGCCCGTTGATGCATCTCTTCATGCACGGGGGGCATCATGGACATCACCATAAATCACCAAGGCCCACGGATGGCCCGAAAACCCCCGCGAAGGAGGATTGAGATGGCACCCCTTAAACCTGCCGCCTTCGGCCTTTCGTTGGCCATCTCTCTGGCCGTTCTAACGCTGCTGTGCTGGCTTGCCGTTCTCCTGTTGCCGCAAGTCCAGTTGGCGCACAGTTGGTTGGGCCTGTTCACCGCAGCCCCGGTGAATTCGGTCCGCGCAGGGGCAACAGCGATCGCCGTCAGCTTTTCCGCAGGCTGGCTTACGGCCTTTGTCATGGCCGTCACCTACAACCGCCTCATAATGACTGGAGCCTGAAAATGCAGATGAAATCTTTGCTCGCCCTGTCGACTGTTGCCCTCGCCCTTCCAGCAAGCCTTTGGGCCGAAGAGGCCCACCATCCCAAACCTGCAGAAGAAACCGCTCCCGCTGCCTCCCAAGCGCCGGAAATGGGAACGGGGATGATGGCGATGATGCCGGATTTGATGCGGATGATGCAGGAGATGGGGGATCCGACGCGCCATGTCGAAGGCCGTATCGCTTTCCTGCATGCAGAACTTGCCATCACCAAGGCGCAAGAGCCGCTTTGGGCATCCCTCGCCGATGCGCTGCGTCAGAACGCAGCCGGGATGGCGCAGGCCGCACCGGCCGATCATGGGCACGATACCAGCAGCGTGGTGGTCGGCCAATTGCTCGATCAACAACATGCGCTGGAGACCCGACTTGACGGGCTGCGGGCGGTCAACGCGGCGCTGAAGCCTCTGGCCGACGCGCTGTCCGAGGAGCAGCGCGCCACGCTGGATGCGCTTTTCCCGCATGTTTCGGGCATGATGCCGATGCAGGAGATGATGCCCGCTCAGCAACTGCCCGGCACGGCGACACCCGCACCCTAAAATGCAGGGTGCGGGTGTCTCCCCGCATTGTACGCAGACCCGGCGGGTCTGCGTACAATGACAATTCGCCGCCCCTGCTGGACACCAGCGCGGTCAGACCAAGGATATCAAAATGAAACGCTTCTTGCATCGTTGCACACTTGCCGGCACGGCTCTTGTAGGCATGCTTTTCAGCACATCGGCGGCCCTCGCCGAAGAATCTGGCTATGTCTTCACCGCCAATGAGGCCGCCAATTCGCTAAGCCGGATCGACCTGTCTTCGGGTCAGGTAGAGACCGTGCCTCTGCCGATCGTGCCGCACAATGTCGACGTCATGGGCAAGGGCCAGCCCTTGCTGGTCGTCGGACCGATGGCGGATCATGGCATGGCCGGTCAGGACATGGCCGGAATGGAGGGTCATTCCGAGGCCGGGCTGCTGGCGGTTCTGGACCCGCTTGACCTTGCCAAGCCACCCCGCGCCCTGATCGAAGTTGGCGAGCATCCGGCGCATGTGGTGGCATTGGCCGATGGCAGCATCGCCTTCGTCACCAATGCAGGCGAAAACACGGTCGGGGTGATTGACCTGCAGGCCGGTCAGATGGTGGCGCGAATCCCGACCGGCACCTATCCGCACGGCATGCGGTTTAGCCCCGATCAGAGCCTGCTCCTGGTTGCCAATGTCGAGGATGGCAGCGTCTCGCTGATCGACGTGGCTTCTCGGACCGAGGTCGCGCGCATTCCTGTCGGCAAGACCCCGGTGCAAGTCGGGTTCCTGCCCGACGGTAGCCGCGCTTTTGTCTCGCTGCGGGACGAGAATGCGGTGGTGGTCATCGACCTTGCCGAACGCAAGGTGATGGCGCGCATCCCGGTCGGACGCGGGCCGATCCAGCTTCATGCCAGTACCGATGGCCGCTATGTCTTTGTGGCTGATCAAGGCAGCAAGGATAAGCCGGACAACCGCGTCTCGGTGATCGAGGTGGCCAAAGGAACGGTCGTCGCGTCCATCGAAACCGGCACGGCAGCGCACGGCGTGGACATCAGCGACGATGGCCGGTCGGTCTTTGTCACCAATGTCGACGATGACACCGTATCTGAAATCGATATCGCCACACTGAAGGTCTCTGCGACCTACCAGGTTGGCGACGGCCCGAACGGGATCGCCTACTTAGAACCGTGACTTTGGGTTGAACCTGTGGGGACGCTGCTGCGCCCCTCGCCTCAGGTCGAATGTTTTCCCGGAACCGTAAGGATTTGCAGATGCCCCTTTCCTTCAGCTTCTTCGGCACCGCTGGCACCGTCAACCTGCCGATGCTGTCTGCCGATGCCGACAAGTTTCTGCGCTGGCTCGTTGGCTTTAGCCGCCGCCCGGCCGTGACATTCATCGCCCATGGCGACCTTGTGGCTTCAGCAGCGTTGGGGTCGCGGATCAGGATAGAACCCGGCTGGGCGTCCCACATGCCGCAGCCCATAGAACGGGTGGCACCGACATGAGTGAAGGTAATTCGAACCACGGTCTCAAGGCGCGCCGAATGGGAATTGTAACGGCAGATGAGGCCGTGGTCTTCATGCGCGAAGATTGCCACGTCTGCCGTGCCGAAGGTCTTGGCGCTCGCGCTCGGGTGCTACTCAGTGCGGGCGGCAACAACGTCGTGGCGACGCTTTATCAGGTGACGTCGGACTTGCTCGACCAGGGCGAGGCGGGACTGTCCGAACTGGCCTGGCACAAGCTTGGTATCGTTAAAGGCGCGCGGATCGCGGTCTCGCATCCGCCGCCACCCCAATCCTTCAGCGACGTCCGGGCGCGCATCTTCGGCAAACGGCTGGACGAAGCCCAATACGCCGGGATTATCGCGGATGTTGCAAGCGGTCGCTATTCGGTGATTGAAACGGCAGCTTTCCTGACCGCCGGTTCCGCCTTTCCTATGGACGAGACCGAGACTACCGCGCTGACCCGCGTGATGATCAACGCAGGGCAGCAACTTGACTGGGGCGTCGGGCCGATTGTCGACAAGCATTGCATTGGCGGCCTTCCCGGCAACCGCACGACGCCAATCGTGGTGGCCATTGTTGCGGCGCTTGGCCTTACCATACCCAAGACATCATCGCGCGCGATCACCTCGCCCGCAGGTACTGCCGACACGATGGAGACGCTGGCACCGGTCGACCTCGACCTGCGCGCCATCCGCCGTGTGGTGGAGCAGGAGGGCGGCTGCGTTGTCTGGGGTGGCGCCGTCAACCTCAGCCCGGCGGATGATCTCTTGATCAGGGTCGAGCGGGTGCTGGATCTGGATTCCGAGGGGCAATTGGTCGCCTCGGTCCTTTCCAAAAAGGTCGCCGCCGGTGCAAGCCATCTCGTCTTGGATCTGCCAGTCGGCCCAACCGCCAAACTGCGAAGCTTGGCCGCAGCAGAGGCCTTGGCGGCTCGGTTGATCGCGGTTGCCAAGACATTTGGCATTACCGCTCGGGCCCTGATCTCGGATGGCAGCCAGCCGGTCGGCAGCGGAGTTGGCCCTGCGCTAGAGGCGCGCGACGTGCTGGCGGTGCTGCGGCAAGACCCCGACTTACCGGCAGACCTGCAAGCCCGCGCCTGCACGCTGGCTGGAACCGTGCTGGAACTTGTCAATCATTGCGTGCCAGGCGCTGGCGAAGCGCTGGCGCTTGCGACCCTGCGCAACGGTCAGGCCTGGGCCAAGTTCCAGCGCATCTGCGAAGCGCAGGGCGGCATGCGCCAGCCTGCAGTCGCGGCCCAGCGACGGCCTTGGCTGGCCCCCGCTGCCGGGTGGATTACGTCGGTGGACAACCGCGCACTGGCCAAGGTAGCGAAACTTGCCGGAGCGCCCGCCCAGAAATCCGCCGGGATCAAGCTTCTGGTCAGGCAGGGCGACCGGGTGACGGCGGGTCAGCCACTGTTCGAAGTCCATGCTGAGACGCCAGCTGAACTTGATTACGCCTTGGCTTATGCGAACACGGTTGCCGCGCCAATCTTGCTCAAAGCGAAGGAACCAGTCCAATGATCCCTCTGATCTATGCGCTTCCCGGCAACGAAGCTTTCGCAGGAGTGCTGGCCGGACACCTCGCTGCCGAGACCGGTCATCTCGAAACCCGCACCTTCCCAGACGGTGAAACCTATCTGCGCCTTTTAACCGACCCGATGGACAGTGAGGTCATACTGGTTTGCACGCTTGACCGCCCCGACGCGAAGCTGGCCCCCTTGATCTTCGCTGCGGATACCGCCCGTTCTCTGGGCGCGCGCTGCGTCGGGTTGGTTGCGCCCTATCTTTGCTATCTCCGGCAGGACAGTCGCTTTCATTCCGGCGAAGCCATCACCTCCACAAGCATTGGGCGTATTCTATCGGCAAGCTTCGACTGGCTGATCACGGTTGATCCCCACCTCCACCGCTATGCTTCATTGGGCGAGGTGTATACCCTTGCAAGCCGGGTGGTTGCCGCCGCCCCACGCCTTGCGGACTGGATTTCCCGCGACGTGCCCAATCCGGTTCTGATCGGGCCGGATGTCGAAAGTCAGCAATGGGTGGCTCAAGTCGCGAAACTGGCCGGCGCTCCTTGGCAGGTGCTGGAAAAAGAGCGTCTCGGCGACTTTGATGTGCGGATTTCCTTGCCCGACCCGGACCGGCTGAGAGGCCGGACGCCAGTGCTGGTCGATGACATCATATCTTCTGCGCGCACCATGATCGCGGCCGCGCGCCATGTGACCGAACTCGGCCACCCGCCGCCCGTCTGCCTTGCCGTTCACGCGATTTTCTCCGCGGAAAGCCACGCGCTTCTGACTGCCGCTGCAGGTCGGATCGTGACAACAAATACCGTTACGCACGGGACCAACAAGATCGACATGGCGGCCGATATTGCCACCGCCATCGCGGGTCTGTTGCGAAAAGAATAGGCCAAACTGGACGGCACTGGAAATTTGTGTTCTGGCAACGCCCGAGCCAATTCTTCAAGATATTCTGACTTGGCGTGGAGGACATTATTTCTAGACTTGCGCGTCACATGGATGATTGCGAACAGCCCAAAAAGAAGGTTTCGCGGCATTGCTGCGATCGCCGCTGCGCGTCGTACAAATGACTGCTTTACCGTCGCCTGATGAGCCGGGCCGAACGGCAGGTAAGGGCCGACTTCACCCTTCCACCAGTTCCCAGAAGCCATACTTGCGCCCATGCTTCTGCTTCAAAGCCGCATGGAACTGGCCGTGGTTTGCGAACCTGCCGAACTCCCCCACCACGGTAGCGCAGGACTGGCATTCCGACAGGTGACGTGCGGCGTGGCGGTAGCGTTTGGTTTTGCTTCCGTCGAGCGTGTCCGTGATCATGGCGCGGCGCAGCAAGGTTGCGGCGAGCGGGTGGTCGGATTCAAGCGCATCGGCGGCGGCTGTCAGGGTTTCGTAGGAATTGCCGTCCAGATTTTCCGCACGGGCTATCACCATCTTTGCAAGGCGGCGCAGATCAGGCCATGCGAGCAGGAAATGGATCGCGGTGCCGAGGTGGGGGTGGGTTTCGGCATGGGAAAGCGCCTGCTCCTCAGCCTCCATGTCATCGAAATCCGGCAGCATTTTAAGGTATTTTCGCAAGCTGCCAGCGTAGAGTGTTTCCTGGAAGGTGGCCCACAGATGAGCCTTCAGATCATCAAGCTTGCCCATCTTTTGCAGGCAATCCTCATAGACCTCATCCAGTTCGTAACGGGATGCGCGGAAGGATTTTCCCTCTTCGGCGGCGCGGGCGCGCTGGATGAGGATAAGGGCTTCGTCCAGCCGACCCGCGTCGATCAGGCGGCGCGCCACGTCGGGGGCAATGGTGCCATAGGTCAACTGCTCGGTAGAATATCGCGCCATATAGGCATCCACATCGCCTTGCAAATCGGCGATGTCGGCAAGGATGATCGAGGCGGTGCTTTGCCTTTGACGGCGTGCACGATCCAGGGGTGAGGTCGATAGCCCGAACTGGCGAAACTGCGCAATTTCCTGCGGCGTCGGGGCAGCCGAGGCCCATGCCTCGGTGATCTGTTTGAGGTGTGCAAGCCCCTCCGCCCCCAGCGCCTCGGCCATGGCCGGAATGACCCCGTCAAACTCGCCATAGCCCGCGTCGGCCACGGCATCGAGGATACGCCCGGCCAGAAGCGTTGGCTTGACGGTCAACCTAGGAGAAATCGTGGCGAGAAGCGCCACCGCGCTGCGCAGCACATCGCCCACCGCACCGTTGCTGTCATCGGTGCGGGCATGGATCGACGGCGCCAGCTGCAGGAAAGACCACAGCAGATCAAAGGCCTCGTCCGCGTCCTGCGGGGCGACGCCGGTCTCAACCATGGAAACCAGACCGGTCAGGTCTTTGACAAAGGCCTTCTGCTTGCGCCAGTCGATGTAGCTCGTGGACCGGCGCAGCGATGCGAAACGCTTTCGCAGATCGGCAGCAATCTCTTTCGGCCCCTGCGCGGCACTGAGTTCCATCCGCGCCCGCCGTTGAAGTGCCGCACTGCCCTGAACAAGATCCATGACCAGGGCGGCAAGCCGTTCCGCCCCGAGTTTTTCCAAGTTTTCCGCGTTCAGGGTCTTTTTCGACATGGTTTTTCTGATCTCGATACGGTTGGCGAAAACCCTGCATGACCGACCCGCAGGACACAAGTCAGCATGGGGCAGCGTGCGCGCATCGGAATGCAGGCCGCGGGAAAACGCGCAGAATCTGGAGACTTTTTCGCATGGAGCAATCGGTAGATCGCTTCCCTCAGCTAGCTCGAAGGCCCCGTTACCAGGCACCAAATGGAAGAAAAATCGCAGGCCGAGTTTGATCCCCATAGGCAATCCGGAATTCTTCCCGTTCACCCCTTCCCTTCGTCAAAATTCGCAGCCCATGATGCGCCAAGCTGCCAGCCAAGGCGAAGGTGCGCGCAATCAGAATGACCAACAGTCTCGACCCTACCGCCCGGCAGGATGCATTGCATCCCGATTTACTGGCACGTCTGCAGAACATGATGATGTATTTGCAGCTGCCGGAAGGTGGCGTCAGAACAGCCTTTCCTGACGAAATCTCCTGCCGGGATCGTTTTATTGCCATCCGCTGGCCCGATGGAGTTTGTTGTCCGGCATGTGGTGACCACTCTGTCAATATGCTGCCGAAAAGGGACCTTTTCCAATGCCGTCAGTGCCGGAAGCAATTCTCTCCGACATCCGGGACGCAGCTTCATCGGACCCGACTATCCGTGCAGATGTGGCTCTTCGCGACCGAGGCCGTCATCCAGTGGAACGCGCAACGCTACATGTACGGGGAAATCACGATTGATGCCCTCGGCACCCGTCTTGGCGTCCATACGGAGGCGGCACTGCGTGTCAGGCGCATTGTCTCTCACGATATCAGCGTGAATGGGTCCGGGCACTTGCGGCGTGCCGTTTGTACGAGGGACCCAGACCTCCCTCCGACCATCCAGCCATGGACGCCGCAACATTTCCACTGGGCCAAAGCGAAGGTCTTCCCAGGCGTCAGACCCCCGCTGATTTAACCGAAGCACAATCCACAGGCTCGACTGGCCTCGCGGATGTGCGGCACGGTCGCTCCGAAATATACTCTGCTTCAGGACGCAATTCAGCGCGCGATGTCTGCGGGCGAACAATCAGCAATAAGGATCGGGCATGTTGCAACACAGCAATCGGGCAACGTCGCGCCCAGTATGGGAAAAACTTCAGACTGACACTTTTTCGCAACGTACTGATTTTGAATAGAAATTTGACTCAGCCCCTGCCGTCTGGCATGTGCGCACCGAATGATCGAACCGGAGTTTCTCCCATGAACCGCCCCCCCGCACCCTGCCCCGCGA
>Ga0255092_1000279_pt1 | contig 21420 bp, 22 predicted proteins | sample Colum_Yuk_RepC_8_2_FD_188454 | JGI IMG/M metagenome (GOLD analysis project Ga0255092, IMG submission 188454) | Freshwater microbial communities from Columbia River, Oregon, United States - Colum_Yuk_RepC_8d | ecosystem: Environmental > Aquatic > Freshwater > River | place: USA: Oregon...
CACAAGGTCCACCAGCCCGATCGCCTGCGCCTTGGGGGCGGGCATCGCCTTGCCTTCCACGATCATCTGAAGCGCGGCCCTGATCCCCACCAGACGCGGCAAGCGCTGCGTGCCACCCGCACCCGGGATCAGGCCCAAACTCACCTCGGGCAGACCAAGCTGCGCCGCAGGCGCCGCGATGCGATGACGGCAGGCCAGCCCGATCTCCAGCCCGCCCCCAAGCGCGGCGCCGTTGATGGCTGCGATGGTCGGGATCGGCAAGGCCGCCAGTGCCGCCAGCACATCGTTCAGATGCGGCGCCACCGGCGGCAGGCCAAACTCCTTCGCATCGGCCCCGGCGACGAAGACTGCGCCCGCGCCGGTGATGACAAGCCGTTTGGCGCCTTGGGCCACTGCGTCATCCATGGCGCGCAACAACCCCGCGCGAACTTCGGCACTGATCAGGTTCAGCGGCGGATTGTTCAGCGTCAGGATCGCGGCGCCGTCCCTAAAGGTCAGATCAACGGACATGGCGCCCTCACTTCACTGGCGCGGAATTGCGGGAGATGAACTTGGTGGAGAGATACCCATCAAAGGTCTCGGTCCCGCCCTCACTGCCATAACCGCTGTCGCGCTGCCCGCCGAAAGGCGTCTCCGGCAGCGCCAACCCAAAGTGGTTGATGCTGACCATGCCCGCCTGCAAGCCTGCCGCGACCCGATCCGCCCGCTCCAGACTGTTGGTGAAGACATAAGAGGCCAGACCGAAGGGCAAGCCATTCGCCCGCGCCAGACCATCCTCGACGTCCCGGAAGGGAGAAACAACGGCGACCGGGCCGAATGGCTCTTCCCGCATCAGGGCGATCTTGTCGTCGGGCGTGTCGACCACGGTTGGAGCATAGAAGCTACCCGCGTTGCCAATACGGTGGCCGCCGGTTAGCACCTGAGCGCCACCCTCGCGTGCATCGGCGACCAGCTTTTCCATCGCCATCACGCGGCCGGGATGGCAGAGCGGCCCCATCTGGGTGCCGTCCTCCAGCCCGTCGCCAACTTTAACGGCCTCAAACGCCGAAACCAAGGCGTCAAGAAAACGGTCATGCACCCCGGCCTGCACAAAGAACCGCGTCGGCGCAATGCAGACCTGCCCCGCATTGCGCAACTTGTTGATGGCCAGCGCCCGGGCTGCAGCCTCGGCATCTGCGTCGTCAAAGACCAGCACTGGGGCATGCCCGCCCAGTTCCATCGTCGCCCGCTTCATGTGACGTCCGGCCAGCGCGCCCAGATGCTTGCCCACCTCGACCGACCCGGTGAAGGTGATCTTGCGTACTTCCGGCCTTGCGATAAGCGTTTCCGATATGAAGGCCGAATTGCCCCAAACCAAGTTCAGACAACCCTCGGGCAACCCTGCTTCTTGCAGGAAGCGCGCGATGGCTAGGCAGGCCGAAGGCGCCTCTGCCGGACCCTTCAGGATCATGGTGCAGCCCGAGGCCAAAGCGGCGGCCACCTTGCGGACGGCCTGGCTCAGGGGGAAGTTCCACGGCGTGATGGCAAGGCAGACGCCGACCGGCTCGCGCACCACCAGTTGCTGCACCGATGGGTTGCGCGCGGGGACGATTCGTCCGTAAATCCGCCGCCCTTCTTCGGCATGCCAATCGACATGGTCGGCCGAGGCGTGCACTTCGGATAGCGCTTCGCCAAGAGGCTTACCCTCGTCCAGCGTGATCCAGCGGGCGATCCGGTCGTCGTTCTCCCGCAGAAGATTGGCAAAGCGGCGCAGGATGGCGCTGCGATCCATCGGGGAACGGTACCGCCACAGCGTGAAGGCTGATTCGGCAGAGCGCACCGCAAGATCCAGATCCTGCGCCGTCGCCTGGGGAATACGCCCGATCTGAAGTCCGGTTGCAGGGTTGGTGACTGCGCGGTCAGCCTCACCCTCGGGCGCGCTCCATTCCGGCCCGATCAGATGCCGGATCACTGGATAGGTCATATCATTCATAGCTTTATTCCCCTGATTATCCGCGCCATCCGCGATTCCCTTGTGCCAGCGGAGCAAGGTAGGCGGCACCTTTATTCCGCTCTGCGGAATAATATTCCGCACTATTGACGCCGACCTTAGCTTGCGCTTTATTCGGTTTCAAGATGCGACAGGGGAGGTGCGGATGCGGCCAAGGAAGGAACGCGACGAGGATGACGGGCAGGACCGCGACTTCGTGACCGCCCTAGCGCGCGGGCTGGAACTGCTTCGGGCCTTTGGGCGTGAAGGCGATTCGCTGGGCAACCGCGACTTTGCCGAACGGACAGGGATGTCGAAATCTACCGTTTCGCGGCTGACTTACACGCTGCAAAAGCTGGAATATCTGTCCTACAACCCCGACACGGCGCGCTATCAACTGGCCCCGCCTGTGCTCTCTCTTGGCTTCTCCTGCCTGGCCGGAATGCCGCTGCGGCAGCTGGCCAATCCCCTGATGCAGGCGGTGGCCGAGGCGACGACTTTGCCCGTGGCGATGGCGGGTCGCGACCGCCTGTCGATGGTCTATCTGGATCGGTGCCGGGGCACCAATGCAGTGGCACTGAACATCGAGGTCGGCGCGCATATCAAACTGGCCACGACGGCCATGGGCCGGGCCTATCTCGCCGCCATGGACGACGACGCCCGCGCCGCCGCCATGGAGGACATCCGGCAGGACGAGGGCGCCAACTGGCCGGTGGTGCAACGCGGCATCGAGGGCGCGGTGGAAAGCTATCACGCCCGAGGTTTTTGCACGTCCATCGCCGAATGGCGCCCGGATGTCGCTGCAGTTGCCGTGCCATTCAAGCCTCGCGACGGTTCGCCCATGGTGGCCTTCAACTGTGGCGGTTCCGCCCAAACCCTGACGCGCGACCATGTCGAGAACGACTTGGCGCCGCGCCTGACTGACCTTGTCCGCCGCCTCGCGGCGATTGCCCCCTGAAAGCGAAGACCATGGCCCTTGATCCCGAGACCCTCGCCCAGTTCCTCGAAGCGCTTGACCGCTTCGTTAAAGATCGCCTGATCCCGAACGAGGCCCGCGTGGCCGATGACGACGCCATCCCGCCGGCCCTTGTGCAGGAAATCCGCGAGATGGGCCTGTTCGGCATGGCCATCCCCGAGGAATATGGCGGCCTTGGTCTGTCGATGGCCGAAGAGGTGCAGGCAGCTTTCATCCTGGGACAGACCTCTCCGGTGTTCCGGTCCTTGGTTGGCACCAACAACGGCATCGGCTCTCAGGGCATCATCATAGACGGCACGGCCGAGCAGAAGGCGCGTTATCTGCCTGCGTTGGCTTCGGGTGAGATGATCGCCTCCTTTGCACTGACCGAGCCGGATGCCGGGTCGGATGCGGGGTCCCTGCGCACCACGGCGCGACGGGATGGCGACGATTACATTCTGAACGGCACCAAGCGCTATATCACCAACGCGCCCCGTGCCGATGTCTTCACGGTCTTTGCCCGCACGAATGCCGACGTCAAAGGCTCTGCCGGGGTCAGCGCCTTTATCGTCGAGGCGGGGACGCCGGGGCTGACGCTGGGAGCAACCGATCGCAAGATGGGGCAAAAGGGCTCGCACACCTGCGACGTGATCTTTGAAAACGTGCGGGTTCCGGCGGCCAATATCATCGGCGGCGCCGCGCGGGAAAATCAAGGCTTCAAGACCGCGATGAAGGTCTTGGACCGCGGCCGTCTGCATATCTCGGCGGTTTGCACCGGGGCAGCAGAGCGGTTGATCCGCGATGCCCTAGCCTTTGCGATGGACCGCAAGCAATTCGGCGAACCCATCGCGGAAAAGCAGCTGATCCAGGCGATGCTGGCCGACAGCAAGGCCGAGGCCTTTGCGGCCCGTTGCATGATCGAAGAAACAGCGCGGCGCAAGGATGCCGGGCAGAACGTCTCGACCGAGGCGGCGTGCTGCAAGATGTATGCCTCGGAAATGGTGGGACGGGTGGCCGACCGTGCGGTGCAAATTCATGGTGGGGCGGGATATATGGCGGATTATGCCGTCGAGCGGTTCTACCGCGATGTGCGCCTGTTCCGCATCTATGAGGGCACGACGCAGATCCAGCAACTTGTGATTGCCCGCAACATGATCCGCGACGCGGCGTGAGGAAAGCCATGGATTTCAACTTCCTATCCACTCCGAAGATCGTCTGCCAATCGGGCGGGTTGTCGCAATTGGGCACCCTGATGCAAGGCCTTGGTGCGACCCGCGTTCTGGTGATCTCTGATCCCGGAATCGTCGCCTGCGGTTTTGCCACCGAGGCCTTGGACGCCCTCGCCTCCGCGGGACTGGCCGCCGAGGTCTTTGACAAGGTCGAGGCCGATCCCCCCGTTGCGGTGGTGGGTCTTGCGGTCGAAGCGGCGCGTGCCTTCCGTGCCGACGGCATCGTAGGTCTGGGGGGTGGCAGCTCGCTCGATACCGCCAAGGTCGTGGCAGCCGCCGCAGCCAGCGGGCAACCGGTGGCCGAGATGATCGGTGTCGATCGTGTGACGGGCAAACGCCTGCCGTTGATCCAGGTGCCGACCACGGCGGGCACCGGGTCGGAGGTCACATGGGTCTCGGTCCTGACCTCGGACAGCCATGAGAAGAAGGCGGTCTATGCCGCGCAGCTTCTGCCGGATGTGGCACTCTTGGATGCCAGGCTGACCCTGGGCATGCCCCGCGCCATCACGGCGGCAACGGCCTTGGACGCCATGGTCCATGCGATCGAGGCCGCGACCAGCCGGACGCGGAAGAACCCGATCTCAGACGCCCTGGCCGACAAGGCGCTGGTCCTTTTGGGCCAGAACCTGCCCTTGGTGCTGGAGACGCCGTCCAACCTCGCCGCCCGCGAGGCGATGTTGTTGGGCGCGACGCTGGCGGGCATGGCTTTCATCAACGCCAGCGTGGGTGCCATCCATGCGCTGTCCTATCCTTTGGGCACCGGCTTTCACGTACCGCATGGCCATGCCAATGCGCTGGTCGCGGGCCCGGTCCTGCGGTTTAACCTGCCCGCCGCCGAGGCCGAATATGCCCGCCTGTCGCGGTTGCTGCTGCCAGCGCGGCACTTCAATTCCGATGGCGCTGCGGCTTTGGCACTGATTTCCGAGATGGAGCAGATGCTGAAAACCAGCGGCTTGAAAACCCGCCTGTCGGATATGGGCGTCACCAAAGCGGCCATTCCCGACATGGCGCAACAAGTCGTCACCGGCATCAGCCGCCTTCTGGCCACCAATCCCCGCGACATGACCGCCCCCGAAGTCGAAGCCCTGTATCTGGAGGTCCTGTGATGGGCGCTCTGGACGGTATCCGCGTCCTGGACCTCAGCCGCGTTCTTGGCGGCCCTTACTGCACGCAGATGCTCGCCGATCATGGGGCCGAGATCATCAAGGTCGAACCGCCGCAAGGCGATGAGACCCGTGGCTGGGGTCCGCCCTTCAACGCCGGGCTCAGCGCCTATTTCTCGGGGGCGAACCGGAACAAGCGGTCCATCGCCATAGACATCGGCAAGCCCGAGGGGCAGGCGATCATCTTGCGCCTGCTGGAAACGGCCGATGTGTTGGTTCACAACTTCAAGGCTGGCGCTTTGGAAAAATGGGGTCTGGGCTATGAGGCTGTATTGAAAGACCGCTTTCCAAGGCTGATCCTAGCTCATGTCACCGGCTTTGGTGCCGATGGCCCCTTGGGCGGCTTTCCCGGGTATGACGCCGTGGTTCAGGCCATGACCGGGCTGATGAGCATTAACGGCACGCCCGGCGCGGGTCCGACCCGGCTGGGCACACCGGTGGTCGATATCAGCACTGGGCTGATCGCCTGCAACGCCGTGCTGGCGGCGATCATCGAGCGTTTTCGCTCCGGCCTTGGGCAGGCGATCGAAGTGCCGCTTTATGACTGCGCCCTCAGCGTCATGCATCCGCAGGCGGCCAATGCGCTGATGTCGGGCAAGGTACCAGTGGCCACGGGCAACGGGCATCCCAACATCGTGCCGTATGACATGTTTGAGACCCGCACCGGCAAGCTCTATCTTGCCGTCGGCAACAACGGCCAGTTCGCCAAGCTGTGCGAGGTGCTGGACCTGCCCGATATCCCCACCGATCCCCGCTTTGCCGACAACGCCGCCCGTTTGGCCCACCGGGCCGAGATCACCGCCATTCTGACCGCGAAGCTAGCCGAGCACGACGCACAGGTGCTAGAGCCCCGGTTGCTGAAGGCCGGCGTGCCTGCCGGGGTGGTTCGCAACGTCAACGAAGCTCTGGCCCATCCCCATACGGCGCATCGCGGCATGGTCGTGACCACAGGCAACTACCAGGGTACCGGCATTCCGGCGCTGTTCTCGCGCACGCCAGGCGCCGTTCGCCTGGCCCCGCCCCGCTTTGCCCAACACAGCCGAGCCCTGCTGCAAGAGGCCGGGTATTCAAACGACCAGATAGATACCCTGACCGGCAAGGGCATCGTTCTGGAAGAACAACCGAATTGACCCCACTACAACCCACACGGATTGCGATACAGGGAGAAAGGCATGCAACAGACGCTCGTGGCACCCGACAAGATACCCGACTGGATTCCGGGCGAAATGACGCTGGACTCCTCACGGCATGACTGGAAGGGCATCACGCTCAAGGGCTACCACTATGACCGGCAAGAGGTCGCCATCCCGCTGATGCGCGATTACATGATCGTTGCCTATGACGGCGCGCCCACCACGATGCGCCGCAACAGTGGCGGTCCGTGGCAAAGCGGCAAGGTCGGCAGCGGCAAGATCTCGCTTTTGACCCGGGCTGAGCAATCGACCTGGGCATAGGCCGAGCCGATCAAGGTCCGCCATATTTACCTAGCCCATGACAGCCTAGAGAGTACGGCACAAACCGTCTTTGGCCGCGACCCGCAGTCTGTCGAGATCGACGACCAGATCGCTGCCGAAGATCCTCTGATCCTGGCATGTTTCCAGATGCTGGAGACCGAGTTGAAATGCGGCGGCATCGGGCAAAGGCTTATGATCGACACTCTGCGCAGCCAATTGGCCGTACATGTTCTGCGTCACTACGCCAAGATTACAATAACCGGGGACAGGGGCTCTGCCTTCAGTCCGATGCAACTTAGTCGGATCAACGACCTGATCGAAAGCCGACTGGCCGAGGATATCAGTCTGGACGATCTAGCCGAGACAACCGGCCTCAGCGCCTTTCACTTCTCACGCCAGTTCAAGGCCGAATTTGGGCTGGCCCCCTATGCCTATGTCATCCGCAAAAGGGTTGCAAAAGCGCAAGAGATGCTGCGGCAAGGCAAGACGGCCCACAAGGTCGTGGCCTTGGATTGCGGTTTCTCGGATCAAAGCCACTTTTGCAGAACTTTCCGAAAGATAGTCGGCACGACTCCTGCCCAGTATCAGAACGATACATGAAAGCTGGCAGCTCAGCCTCAACGTGTGGCCGGTTGCACTGTTCGCGAATGTGCCATGAGTGCACACTATGAGACGGGAAGACCCAAGTTCAGTCAGAATTTGGAACACATGTCATCTTCAATTGCCCGGCACTGGGTCGAGTTCAGTTTTCTTGGAGAAGTTGAAGTAAGATGGCGCAAGAAGCCTTCCTTTTCCCACGCAGAATATTCTTTGGTGACTGCGACTTGCTTGGAATCGCGTTCACTGGCCGGATCACCAATTTCGCCATCGAAGCTATCGAGGCGTTCTGGGACGAACTCTTGGATGGATGCGGCTGGCTATATCTTCTGACGGAAGAAAAGATCGCTATCCCATTTGTTCATCTGACCTTTGATTTCATTTCCCCGGTTAAGGCGGGTTTGCAACTTGTTTGCGAAGTTCGGGTCCAAAAGGTCGGGGCAAGTTCAGTTGGCTTGCAGGTTTTCGGTCGTCAAGGACAGACTACGTGCTTTGACTGTCGTTCGACGTCGGTCTTTCTGGATGCAACATCCTTTAGCAAGATTCCGATCACCGACAACATTCGAGAAGCACTTCTGATCTGTTTGACCATACCCGCGTCGTGAGTCGGTTCCACCGTGCCGCTGCAACCATGCTGCTCTTCCGTAGGTTTGCTCTCCAACCTTTTTCCTGGCCTCGAAGTCGACAGAACGAATTCCCATTTTGCCGAGTACACTGCCGATACACGTCGTTTAGATTTAATTAGCGAAAGGTAACCAAACTTCGACTACTCCTCTCACACCACCCCGCCGTTCTAGTTGCAGGACCACATCCACGGACCCCTCGCAATACCGCTTTACCTCTTCAAACCCCATCCCGAGCCCTGCCGCCATCACCATAATCGCCAACCGATCGATCGCCTTACGCGCCGTATCGGCATGGATCGTCGTGAACGACCCACCATGCCCTGTGTTGATCGCCTCAAGAAAGGTCCGACTTTCTTCCCCACGCAATTCACCTAAGATGATCCGATCCGGCCGCATACGCAGCGAAGCCTCAAGGAGGCGCGCCGGTGTCCGCTCCCCTTGTGAGTTCCGGTCCGCCTTCAATGCCACTACATTCGCCTGCATCGGGAAGAGCTCATAGGCGTCCTCGATGGTCACCAACCGCTCAGCTGGATCGACCATCGCCAACAGCGACCGCGCAAAGGTCGTCTTGCCCGTCGAAGTTCCCCCAGAAATCAGTACATTCAGCCTCTTCCGCACGCAAAGCTGCATCGCGGCTTCGACATCACCCGCTTCTGCCAGTGCCAAGACTTCCTTTCCCAACTCGCGTTTGCGATGATCCAGATCGATCAGCGATCCATGAAGCAGGGTTGGCTTGAGCGGCGCGTCGGCCGCAACTTTGAACGGTCGCAGGGTAATCGCCATACCGCCTTCGACGATGGGTGGTGCCACAACCTGCGCCCGGATCGCCATGGCTCCCCAGGTGATCTTCCCCGATACCGTCGGCTTCTTTTCAGAAAACTGCACACCCACGGATGAGGCGATGGCCTGCCCGAGGTTCACCGACAGCGCCTGCTCGATTTGAATATCCGGGACGAGTTCCATGTGGCTGCCACCTTTGCGTTCGATCCAGACCTTGCCGTCAGGATTGAGGGCAATCTCGACCAGATCCTCGCGCTGCAGGATCGGCGCGAGGGAGGAAAGATATGCTTCCAGGAACGAAGGCTGCCCGTTCATCATTGGAGCGTCCTCACCAGAATTCCAGATCACGGTCGACCATGACCGTGATCGCGGCACCGGGAGCGACCGTGATGATCGGCGGCAGGCTCGTGTAAGCCTCGACGGCAGAGCCCATGGCTGAGCTCAGATCCTGACCGATGTTTTCGGCGGTGTCGGAGGAGATTTCGGTCGTGTATTTCGCGGCAGCGACTGCCGGTGCGGCTCCCAGAAGCGAGATCAGCGCGGCGGAGCCGAAACGAGTACCAAAGCGGCTGTTGACCTTGCCGGTGATGCCGGACCGGCCTTGGGCATCACCCCCGAAGGCTTCCATCTGCACCGATTGGCCGTCCGGCGTCACCAGCCGCGTCCAGGCCACAAGGATGCGGCCCTGACCGATGGCGACTTCGGACGAATACTCGCCAAAGAGCCGCGAACCAGCAGGCACAAGGATCTGCGCCTGATCGAAGGACCAGACTGGCCGCGTGACGATAGCTGTGATCTGCCCGGGGAGGCTCGAATCCACCGCGTTCTCAAGCGTGGCTTCAATCATCGTACCCTGCAGCACAGTGTTCGAAGGATTGGCGATGACCTGGCTTGCTTCAACCTCAGTCGCCTCCCGGCCCGACTGCACGAAGTCACGGCCCGCCGCATCGCGCGAGCCCGAGGTTGCATCGTCGGGCATACCCATCCCCGCGTCCCCTGCCCCGGACTTGTCGCCGCCATCATAAACGACAGAGGGCGAGGCGATCCGGGCAGCAAGCTGCTCTTCCCGCTCGGCGCGTTTCGCAGCAAGTTCGGTTTCTCGTTTGGCATCCACCGCACTCGCGCTGTCGGCCTCAGCCTTCAGAGCGGCAATCTCGCGATCAAACTGCCCGCGCATGTCTTCGATCAGCGCGAGGTTCTGGGCTTGGGCTTTTTCCAAGGCGAGGGCCAGTTCCTTGGCCGTGGCATCCTTTTCGAAATCTGCACGGGTGGCGAGATCAGCTAGCTCCTTCTGCAGCCGTTCGACCTCCCCTTTCAGGGCAGCGTTGCGGCTCTCCAGCGTTTCCCGCTGAGCAGCAAGTTCGCCCTCGATATTGGCAAAGCCATCGCCGCCATCTGCCTTCGGTGCGGATTCGATGGACCCGAAGGGCGAGCCTCCCTCCTGATCCTGGAACTCCTCGACCGCCGAGGTTTCGACCTCCGGGATGGCCGGGGTAGCGGGCCAGATTGTCCAAATCGCAGCAATGCTCGCCCCGGCCAGCAGCGCGCCCATGCCGATCTTTTGCGGGCGGGTCATCTTCGGCTTGGGCCGCTCGACCTTGTATTCGGTCTCGGGGTTCGCTGGTGCAGCGGTTTTCAGCGGATCGGTCATGTCAGAACTCCCAGCCCTGAAGTTTGGCAAGAAGAGCCGGATCAGTCGTGATCCCACCCTCCGCATGCTCGATGCAGAGCACTTCCGCGCCGATCCGGATCGAATATTCGTCGCGCAAACCCGGCACGCGCACGATGCTGCCCCGGGTGCCAGAGTTGAGTGTGACCTCGCGTCCGGTGCCATCCACCCCGAAGATCGATGGCCTCAGACCCGGCGCGAAGGCGAAATAGGTTGCCTGCCCGTCATTCCAGATGTGGACAGGTTTCAGCATCTCGTCACCCGACCAGGCATAACCGATATCCCGCGAGCCGGAAGCGACGGTGGGCTTCGTGGCCTTGCCCCCTCCCGTCTCGGGATAGCGCAGCACCAGCCGGAAGGTCGGGTTCTGCGAACGGCCTTCACTGATCGCCAGCGTGATCGTGCGCCGCCCGGTGTAGATCGTCATATTGGTCTCGGCACCGCCGATCACCGGTTTGATCGACACCGTGGTGCGGTTCGACAGAACTTCGACCTCAAAGGCCTCGCTGTCGCCCAAGAGCACGGAGTCGATCCGCTCCCCTGCCCCCAACTCGATGGCGGTGTTCACCCGGAGCTGGGTGTCGAGGCGGATCACATCGACCGGGCTGTAAAGCACCGACCGCACCCGGGCGTCGGCCCCCATCGAGGCGGGGGCCACCTCGGCAAACACGGGCAGGGCAAAGGCGAGACTGGATGCCAAAAGCCCGGGAAGCAGGAAAGACGTGCGGGTCATGGGTTGGACTCCAGGGTTTCGGCATCGACGCGGTAAGAGGAGACGGTGAAGCCGAGCGGGTTTTCCCAGACATGGGCGAGGGAGCGTTCGGTCTTGGGCGCGAAGGAAAACTCGACCGTTGCCACGAAGGGCTGGGTCACCGGTTCTTGCTTGGTTTTGCGCAGGGTTTTCAGGAAGCGGACCTGGGCCACGTTCGGCGCCAAGAAGGTGATCCGGCGCACCGTCACAGAGACTTCCGCACCTGCGCCATAAACATCGGGCGGATAAGCCGTATTGCCACCGCCCTTGGACCAAAGCAGCCGCAAGCTTTCTTCGGCATTGGCTGTTGAGCGCCGCTGCACACTCTCAAGCCGCGCCTGAATGCCCGCGAGGAAATACCCTTCACGGTCGGAGACATAGGCAACCAGTAGGCTTTGCTTCAGCGCTTCCTGATCCTCGATACCGGTCGGGGAGACAGTCATGACCTTTTCGGCGTCACCGGTCTGTCGATCCACCAGCACAGTGAACACTTGCGTCTCCTTCAGCGGCAGGACCAGCACGAGTGCGGTGCCAAGTACCAAGCTGAGAGCCCCTGCCCCACCGGCAACAACCCAGGCACGCCGGGCCGAGAGGCGCGGCTCAAGAATGAGATCGACGTCAAATCCATGCGCCTCCATCGGCGTTCCTCCGTACTTAGGCATCTTGGGGCTCAACTCTTGTTGGGGGTGCGGCTGGCGAGACGCATCGCGGTTTGCACAGCCGATCGCCCGATCTGACCTGCGGTATTGCCATTCATGCGCGCGTCCGATGGCCGTCGCCCACCGGCATCCAGCCCCGCGGCACCACGACCAGCCCCGATCACGGCGGCAATGCCGGATCGGCCATAGCCTTTGGCGCTGTCCGCCGTGCGGAAGGTGGAACTCGCGACTCCGCCGAGGCCGGTTGCAGTTTGCGCCAGTGATTGGGCGATGGTCGGGACCATGGCCATGAGGCCGGTGCCAAGCATCGTCACTACGACGAAACTCAGCACATCGCCGATCGTTTCGACCGAGGTCAAAGACGCAGGGGTCAGATCCTCGGCGATGTAGATCGTGAAGGCTGCCATTCCCGAGGTGAGCATCGGGTAGATCGCAAACCCAAGAGCCAAGTTGACCCACCGGTCGAAGAGCGGTGCTGAGACTTTGAAAAGTGTGCATGCAATGGCAACTGGTGCAAAGATCACCAGCACTCCGATCATGATCTTGGCAGCTGAGATCACGATGATGGAAACGGTCGCCATCAAGGCCGCGACGAGGAACATCAACAGACCTGCCAGGGCTCCAGTGATGTAGCTGCCGTTCTGGCTAATCGCCTGACCGACATCGAGGGCCTTGAGATACAGGGCGTCGAGCCCTTCGTAGAGATTGCCAGTCCCGTCGCCGAAGGCGTTCATGACCACTGCGCCGATTTCGCTCGGGGCATTGGTCAGGACGCCATAGACTGCGTTGAAATTGGTCCACGACGACAGAAAGGTTGAGGCAACGGCAATGCGGACCATAAGGCCAAGGCCGTTTCGGAGGGTCATCGGCACGGCTTGCGCCATAAGGTTGACGCCGACCAAAGCCACCACCAACACCGACCCGATGCGGAAAACTGGCACAATTTCTGCCGCAACCGCGTCAAAGGCTGTCGCACCAACGGCCGTTGCTGCCGCGTCTACCTGGGTCAAAATGTCAACGATGATTGCCATGAATCACTTAGCCCGACAGCTCTGTTCGAGATCTCGGTAACGCGCCTCTGTTTCCCGTCGGTTTTGATCGCGCACCTTTGCAAGCGCCTCTCGATCAGCGTTCATCAAATCGGCGGCAGGCTTCCCCAAGCTCTCCTGAACAAAGGCATCGAAGCTGAAATCGGCAAAGAGGCAGCCACAGGACCCGTCCTCCAAGCGCCGTGACATGGCGGATCGGATATAGGCCTGTCGAGCAACCGCATGGAATTTCCAGTCGGTGATCCCGTCAGGCAATGCGATGACTTCTTCGCAAACCGCCCTTTCGGTCTCCGCGAAAATCCCTGTTCCCCGCCGCTGCATTTCGGTCAGAAATTCAAGTACAAGATCGGCATCCTGCGCCCCAACCGCTTCTCGGGTTTGATCCACCAGATCAAGATCGCTGACGGTCGCCAAGGCTTCCGCCACTGCGACACCCGGGAGGGAGAAAGCGATGGCAATGGCGGCCGGCAATATAACGTCGTGCCGCATCAGTTCGCTCCCGAATAGTCAAAGAAGCTCTTTTCCTTGGCCTGTTCGGCCGCCCAGTTGACGCCCGTTTGCCCGGTAGCAAGGCCGGTCGCGGCGTTCAGACGCCACATCTGGCCCAGCATGTAATTGGTCTCGGCCGCCATCCGGGTGTTGAGGTCGATGCTTTCCTTCAGCGTGTCCTGGCTCGCAATCTCGCCCACCAGCCCGTCAATCCGCTCAAGGCTTTGCGCCGCTTCTTCATAGGAGAGCTGCGCGACGCCCATGGCCGTGGCACTGGCCGCCGCCGTCTGGGCGATCCGCTTGTCCTGTGGGTTTTCGGAGGAGGAGAGACTTGCCAGCGTTTCGGATGAGAGGCCGGCATTGGTCAGCGTGTCCTCCATGTATTCGGCGGCCATCTTGTCACCCATGGTGACATTGCCATCGAGAAGGCTATCCAAAAGGCTGTCGAAATCCCCAATCGCGATGGCATCTATGAAGCCGGACAGGTCCGTGATTTTCGCCGCCCGCGACCGCAGATCCAGGGCCGAGTTGTAGAGGCTAGCGATTTCGTTGAGGCCGGAAATGGACCCAAGGATGCCTTCCAGATTGGTGATTTGTTCAAGGCCGTTCTCGACCTGCTTTTTCAGCTCCTCGATCTGCGCGATCTGGTTTTCGGCATCGCGCAGGGCGGCCTGCAACTGCTCGATGTTCTTGGCGAGGTTGGTGCCATCGATGACCGGCACACCTTGCGAATGGGCCACCGAGCCAAGGAGGCAAAGGCAGAGCGCGGCGGCTGACGCCACCCGTTTATTGAACATCGGAATACTCCCAGAATGTCGAATACTGCAGGGCTTGCGCCGCGTCAGAGAGACCACCGGCCGCCTCGACCTTCACGGCCCCGGCCCGGAGCCGCAGCGTCAGGGCCATCAGCCGCGCGCGTTCTGCGATCATGTAAGTGTTCTGATCGACCGCCTCTTTCGGGGTCTGGGGCTTGGCCTCTTCCAGAAACCCCTTGATCCGCGCCATGGCGGCTTCAATCTGCCCACTCTGCTGGCCCGAATAGCCGATGAAGGCGGAGGACATGTTGCCCCATTCGGCACTGGCACCATCGACACCCGCAAGGGTGCCGGTCACATCGGCGCCGGTGATCTCAGAGAGATAGGCATCGTAGAAGCCCGAGATCCGGCGGACGTAGTTCTGGGTCTCCTCGAAGGGCGGGATGCCATCGTATTTCTGGACGTTGCCGGGCCCGGCGTTATAGGCCGCGAGTGCGAAATCGATCCGGCCAAAGGCGTTGAGCTGCGTTGCCAGATAGCGCGCGCCACCGTCAAGGTTCTGTAACGGATCACTCGGGTCCACGCCGAGATCGGCTGCCGTGCCCGGCATCAATTGGCAAAAGCCAAGCGCGCCAACCGGGCTGATCGCAGCATTGTTGAAGGCGCTTTCCTGCTTGACCAAAGATTGGAACAGGATGCGCCAGGTCGTGGGCGTGAGGCCAACCTTCACCACACCGGGATGCGTTTCATAGCGATGGGCCGTGGCGATGATCATCGCCTCGACCGTCTCGCCCTCGCCGAAAAGCCGTTGGCTTTCCGGGCTGGTCTCGTCGAGCGGATAAACCGCATCCGCAGGCGGAAACGTACCTCTGCCGTCCTCAAAACCGCTCAGATCGGTCGTGCCGGTCGTGTCTGCCAGGAACCGCTCATAGGCGGCCAGCTGCTCGTCCTCGATTTCATTGAGGCGGGTCTGTTGCCCGAGTTTCTCTTCCTGCTTCAAGGCATCCTGCGCCTGCTCGGCCAGGCGCGAGATCAGGTTCGACACGCGCGTGCCGTCGATGATCGGCACGCCTTGCGCGAGGCCGATCAACGGCAGCGCCGTCGCACAGGCAATCCCGAGAAGGAGGGCGGAGCGCATGGGGTTTCAGTCCCCGCAAGCCACAGTCGGGGCGCTCATCGTGCTGACCACGACACGGCTACCGTCGGTCTGGGTGCGCGCCGCGAAATACTTGCCCTCGGCGCGGAATTGGCCGTGGCAAGGCGAGACGGCCCCGGTTTCGACGCCTTCGCAGGCGGACAGCGCCGCGAGACTGACAAGGAGAAGGAGCTGGCGTAACGAAGCGCCGATCATCAATTTGCGGGTATTCATTGCATGTCCTTCCAGAAATCGGGGATATCGCGCCAACCGAAGGGCGCGCGGTCTTCGCCACTCCGCCCTCCACCGAGCACCGCGAGATGCGAGCCGAGGGCGGCGAGATCCATGTTGACGAAGACTGAGTCGCCAGCCGACCGCAGAAGTGCCAGTCTCAGGCCGCCGGTCGGTGTGCAGAGGAACTCGGACTCTTTCTCGTTCAGGCGCAGAATCCGGTAATCCTCGGGGTTGGCCCGCGGGTTCGGATAGAGGAGCTGCGTCACCACGCTTTCCGCGATGATCTGGCCGACCTTCGACTGCGTCAGATGTGTCGGTGTCTGAGTCAGCATCATCACGGCGGTATTCTTCTTCCGCATGGTGACGAGCCAGTCGTGCAGGCGTTTCTCAAAAATCGGATCGTCGAGCATCTTCCAGGCTTCATCGATCACGATGAGGGTCGGTCGACGATCCTCGATCACCCGCTCGATGCGGCGGAAGAGATAGGCCAGCAGCGCCGAGCGTTCGGTGCCAAGATCGAGGATTTCCGACATATCGATGCCGACCACATCCTCGCCAAGGCTGATCTCAGAAGCCGCCCCTGGCCCGAAGAGCCAGCCATAACGCCCGCCCTGCCCCCATTCGCGGACGCGGGAGACGAGATCGCCTTCGTCATCGGTCGATGCAACCAGCGTGCCGAGACCATCGAAGGTGCGCAGACGCGGATCGGCGGCCACGATCTGACGCACGGCGGCATTGAGGCTGACCGTCTGCGCGGTCTCGAAGCCGCGCGTGCTGGCGAGGATGTCACCCAGCCAATCGGTGAGCCAAGCCGCGCCACGTTCATCGACCTCGGTCTGGAACGGGTTCAGTCCCGTGGCCTCACCGATCCTGATCGCGGAATAGCTGCCGCCCAGGGCGCGCACCGCCATTTCCAAACCACGATCCTTGTCAATGACGAGGATGCGGGCATTCACCCGTCGCGCCTGTGCCATCAGGAAGGCCGTGCCAAGGGTTTTGCCCGAACCGGTGCGGCCAAGAACGAGCGTATGACCGGCACTTGGCTCCGCCCCGCGCGCGCCTTTGTCGTGGAAATTGAAGCGGTAAAGGCTTGATGTCACAGTCGGCAGGCCGGTGATCACTTCACCCCATGGGGATTGGGATTTCGGACGACCTTCGGCGACGCGGTGAAGTGCGGCGAGATGTGCGAAGTTTTGCGCCGAGATCAGCGCAGTGCGGGGGCGGTAAGCCCAATTGCCGGGGGCTTGGGCAAACCAGGCGGCGCGGGCGGCAAAGCTTTCCCGCACCAGTGTCGCACCGCAATCCTGCCCTGCGCGCCAGACTTCCGAGGCGGCTTCTTCCAGCTTTTCCGGGGTCTCTGCCGTGACCATTACGGTCAGATGGTGCTTGCCAAAAACCTGACGGCCGGAGGCGACATTATCCGCGGCCTCATAGAGCTCCTGACGCAAGGTCTCTGCCGCGTCTTCAGAGGCCCGCATCTGCCGCGCGGTACGCTTGATGCGTTCCTCGATCTCGTTGTTCCGCGCCGGGGTGAAGCTGTTGGTGATGGTGATGTCGTAGGGCAGTTCCAAGGCATCGAGCATCCGCGCCCAGGTCCGCGCCGGATAGGATTTGACCCCGAAGATCGCCCCGAAGCGCCGTGTGCCAGAGGTTTCGATCTCGACTCGCTTGCCCGTGAAGAGGAACTGGCTGCTCGACAGGCTTTCCGCGAGGAACTGGCTCTTCATGGGCACGGCTTTGACCACCGGTTGCCCGATCACCCCACCCAGAAGCCCGAGCCATTCCCCCGAGCTAACGGTCAGGCGCCGAAACCCCATGCCTTGGGCGACCCCGGCCAAAAGTCCCATGGCTTCATTGAGCCGCTCTGCCCGCGCGCGCAGGTCATCGGTGAAGGCGGCCTTGAAAAGTGCGCCCATTAGGGGCAGGCGCTTCAAGGTGGTCGGGCGCAAGATGACCGAGACCATTAGAACTCGGCGCTTCAGGTCGCGGGAGACAAGATGGGCTTGCCAACGCCGGTCTACGGCGGCGGCAAAAGCATCCGCGTCGACGCCTCCCTTGGCGTCAAGATCTGCATCGAAGGTCTTGAGCTGCGGCCAGTCCGGCAGGGTCAGTTTCGAGATATGAAAACCGAAGCCTTCGCCCAACTGCCCAATCAGCCGGGCAAGCGAGGCCGGGACGAGGGAAATCTCTCCCTCTTCCACGGTGAAACTATCGAGACCGTCGACCACGGCAGAGGCGATCAGATCGCCTTGCCGGGTCAAGATCAGATCATCGGCGGGTGCCGACAACCATGGCAGATGCCGCGCCAGCGTCTCGGCGCCAAGATCCTCGGCCCTAAGGACGGATTTCAGGGCGGGGGTGGCCGGGAACAGGGATTTCAGATCAGCTGACATGACGGTCTCCGCCAAAGGCTGACTTGTTTCGCGTGCGAGGGGTGCGGGAGAAGACCACCGCTGCCGTCTCAAAAAGGTTCGGGTTTCGGTCTGCCACGAACCACAGGACCGGATAGCCCAAAACCCCGATGAGCAGGAAACGCCAGTCATTCGCCCCGACAAAGGGGATGACCGAGCCCAGCATCAGGCTCACGAAATACCCGATCGGCAGGCCGAAGATCTTCGGCGGCCGGGTGAGGCCGAGGAACAAAGGCGCGTCATGCATGGGGAAAGATCCGGATCGGGCCGGCGGGCGGGGGCTATACGAGCCCCCTGCCCTACCGACTATCGAGCATTAGGGAGCAGCAAAGCCGTCGATGATCGTCGCGGCCGAGAAGACCAGCACGACACCGAAGAAGATCGCGAGGAACAGCGGCCAGTTCAGGCGGCCGGTGAACATCATGTAACCCGCTGCCACCACAGCGAGGATGGCGATCAGCCGCCCGATCGGGCCGGTCAAGCCATCGACGACGACCTGCAGCATGTTTTCCAAGGGATCGAGGTTCTGTGCGAGGGCAGGTTCCGCGAGGATCGCAAAAAACGGCAGGGCCAGAAGCAGGGTGCGCAGCGAAAGGCGCGGCAGCTGCGCGCCCGAGAAAAATCGAACCATCAGGTTACTCCAATGCAAGGGTGGTTGTGGTCAGCCGCAGCACCTTGGCCACATGGCCCTCGGTCTCGGCATAGGGGGGAATGCCGCCATATTTCCGGACCGCCTCGGGTCCGGCATTATAGGCGGCGAGCGCCAGATCAGGCGCGCCAAAATCTTCAAGTTGGGTCAGGAGATACCGCGCAGACCCGCGCAAATTCTCCTTTGGGTCATAGGGATCGACGCCAAGCACCGCGGCAGTGTCCGGCATGAGTTGGCCAAGGCCGATCGCACCCACCGCCGAGCGGGCGTCCGGGTTGAAGCCTGACTCCACGGCGATATTGGCGCGGAAGAGGGCCAGCCATTCTGTCCCCGTCAGCCCAGCTTCTTTCAGCCCGGGATGGCGCAGGTAGTCGTCGCCGACATCCAGCACCAATTCCTCGATGTCGGCGCGCCCTGTGGGGCCGCGCCCGGACCTCTCGCCGCCATAGGAGGCCCGCCAAACTGTGGCATCTGGGTTTTCAGACGGCTCAGCCTCCGTCTCCGTGTCCTCGCGCGTCTGCCGCACGGGGATGGTTTTGCCGAAATCGAGAACCCCGGACTGAACGCGCAGATCGCTCCCGCCTGCCCCGAGGTCGATGACCTCGGCGGCGCCTTGCGAAACACTAAGACCCGAAAGGGTCAGGCCGCCGCATAGGGCCAGGCTAGCTCTGAGAATCTGCCTCCGTGCCATGGGTCCAGGTTGCCTTCTCGCCCTTCTTCAAAGGTACTGGCACCGTGGTCAGACCCAACTCGACCCCAAAGGAAATCAGACCAGCTATGGTCTTGAACTCCCGAGGCTCGAGGCCGCGCGCAATCACAAGAAGGGCGGTCTGGTCACCGATGCGCAAGTAGATGCGCCAGTTGCCAGTCCAGGTGTTTCCAACCTTCTTTGCGTCTTCCACGCTATGGGCTTCGACGATGCCGCCTTCGGTCAGGGCCTCCTTCAAACCGGCCTGTAAGATCACCGGGGTCAAGTTCCTCATGGCTCAGCACGCTCCGAAGCAACATCGCTCGAAACCAACATAGTGCATGTCGTGCAATTGAGAAACCTGTCACCGCACAACGTGGGGGCACAACTATCGATAGAATCCTATTGCGTCAAGAGTGGTGTTTAGTAATTCATGCACCATGATTGAACGGATGGACTCACCATGCCCGATCCTACACTGAACCTAGCCGCGGCAGGACTGCTCTGTTGCGCGCTGCTCTGTCCCGGCTCAATGGTCTGGGCCGGAACGGCGCTCGATTGCCTGCCGCCCCTTGCCCCTGCCCCGGTCAACGATGGCGGAACCCGCGCCGCCTACGCCGATGAAATCCGGGAAGAATATGTCGCCTATTTCGACGACGTGCAGATCTACCTGCATTGCCTTGAATCCGCCCGTGCCGAAGTGACCGCCGAGGTCAATCGCGCCATCGCCGACTATCAGGCGCTCGGCCCGGTGCCAGACGACTGATGTCGGGGCAGTCCCGCAGCCGAGCCCCCTCCCCTCTTCAAGGAACCTGTCCCATGACCCTTCGCAGCCTCGCCGTCGGTTTTGTCACGTCCACGCTGATCTCGCTCGCAACTCCTGCGGCGGCCTACCCCGTCGACTGTGCGATCCTCCTCTGCCTCGCAGGCGGGTGGCCCGCTTCAGTCGAATGCGCCCATGCCCGAGCGGTCTTCATTGCGCGGATCACGCCTTGGCCCGTCGAGCCACCGCTGCAGATCTGGAACTGCCCTATGCACGCCGACTACCGCCGCGCGACGCCGATCAAGCGTCTGTTCGACATTGCGTTCGAGCCGTCGTCGCAGCCGCAATTGTCACTGCCCACCCTGCCCTTCACGGCGCCGATCCTCGTGGTGGACCAGGCCGATGTCGACATCTCGGACCCAGCCTATGATTTTGCGCGCTCGATCCGGGTCTATCAAACCGAATACCGTCGGCACCGGAACAGCGATGGCGACTGCAACGTCTGGTCGACCGTCCGCTTGGGCACCTATGGCGTTCAGGGCGACTATGCCTGGCACAGAGCCACCGTGGACCAATTGCCCGATGCCTCCAGCTTCAGCCCATCGTCGGGCTGCAACGACTATTATTTCCGCAGCGTCTTCGTGGACTGGAAGGACTACGAGGGCACCTACGGCTTCGAAGAGGTTTGGTACTGAGGCGGCATCCGCCGCGCCGTATCACCCCTGATCAACCCGGAAGAACCACAACCCCAGAAAGAGAAACGACGCCAGACCATAGATCCGACGCCGCCCTAATTTCCTCGTAGCACAGGGAATCTAGCGCGTGCTTTGGGTCCGTTCAACCGGCAACATGCTTGCCGGACACGATTTTATGTTGCCCGATGGTCCGGCGTCCTTAGAAGAAGGACGACTACGCATGCAATTGACCACCGGCGCTATCCTGCGCCGCATCACCGAGACGCCCCTGTCGGTCTCGGCCCATAAGCTGGCCACCATCATCCTGGACGGCATCGCTTGGAAGGACGGCTACAATGGCCTCGAACGCGGCACCGCGGCATTCACGCTCGGCAGTCTTGCGGACAAGATGGACGTGTCTCGCCAGCACCTGAACCGTCTACTAGCTGAATTGGCGGCATCGGCCCTTGGGCTCTTGCGCTGGAAGCCGCATGGCAAGTTCGCGCCTTGGCTCTTCCGCTTTGGCGCTGTGGATAACCCTGCAACTGAGCCAGATCTCGTGTCAGCCACAGATGACACATCACTATCTAGAGATTCTAAGAACAAAATGATGTTCGCTGGAAAGATCGAGATCGAGGCTGGGTCAAACGTCCACCGCACACCATGGGCTGAGATGATCAAAGCGGCCAAGACCGCCCTGCCCTGCTGGAATGTCGATACG
>Ga0255092_1000281_pt1 | contig 20981 bp, 18 predicted proteins | sample Colum_Yuk_RepC_8_2_FD_188454 | JGI IMG/M metagenome (GOLD analysis project Ga0255092, IMG submission 188454) | Freshwater microbial communities from Columbia River, Oregon, United States - Colum_Yuk_RepC_8d | ecosystem: Environmental > Aquatic > Freshwater > River | place: USA: Oregon...
GCCTTGGGCGGCCAAACCGGGACGATTGGCGGGGTGAACGTCACTCGTGTTGGGGATCGGGACGGGAGCCAGACTGCCAAGCTGAACTTGCGGTGCCATCACCAAGGCCGCCCAGGAACAGGCGAGCGAGACAAACGCTCCGGCGGCAATCAGGGGACCATGGTTCATCGCACACCTCCACAGCAGGCAGCGCAGCAGCGGCGCAAGGCCAAGGCAAAGTTCACGAGGAAGGCCAGCGCGCCGATGCCGATGGCCCCATAACCGAACGTCACGAGCTTGAGGTGCCCGGCAACACCCGTGACCGCCTCACCGAGGAAGTTCCGGTCCGCCATGGCTCCAACCGCAGCCTGAGTCAGCCCGGCGAAGGAGTAGCCGATAGCCACGGAAACAACGCCCACGACCGACGCCCAAAACGCCAAATCCACAAGCCCCTCGGAAGGCAGCTCGTCCTGCGCCACCGTGAGGCGGGGCACGATGTAGTGCAACGCACCCAGCGCGGCCAACCCGAAAACTCCGAGCACCATGATGTCGGTGCGCGCTCCGGCGAAATAGGTGAACTGGGTGTAACGCGCGCCGGGGCCGATGCCGAACACGGCGTTCCGCAGGGTCACGAGGAGCAACAGAACCACCGCCACCGTCACAAAGCGAAAGACACCGCTGCGCTTCCACGCTTCGGCGATTCCCCCGTCCGCCGTGCGATACAGGTTGTAAGTGAGAACCACGACGGGCACGACGAGCAGCACGTTGGCCGCGCCGCTGACAGCGGGAATCCACGCCGGAACGGCGGACAGTTGGGACAAACCAGTCCAGCCGCCGATCAGCAGCAACAGCCAGAAACCATTCTGCGCCAGCGACTGGCTGTGGAGGGGACGCGCCACCACCTTCGGCACAAAGTAGAACATGACCGCGAGGGCCATTCCGATGAGGACCACTTGCAGGAGGTTGTTGCCAAACCACCCGGCCACGATGGCTTGAACCACACCCGGCACGCGCCAGCCCAGCAGCAGCCCTTGCGCAGACGACAGAATCCACGGGAACCAGAGCAGGCTCGCCAGCACAAACCAGAGGGAGACGTAAAGCGTCCGTTCCGTGCGCGCCTTCAAGGTGATCAGCGCCCACGCACCGATGCATGCGTAGCTGGCGAACAGCGGCAACGCGGCATAAAGCGGGAACTCCAGCAAGTCGAACCCAGTAGCGTCACCCGCGAGAATCCCGATGACTCCCACTGTCACCGCCAGATTCCAGAACTTCCCGGCGATGAACAAGCCAAGCGGATTGGTCAACTCCACCCGACCCAGCCGGGCAATGAGCCACAAGGCGAGTCCGAAAGCCGCCTGCAAGGCGAAACCATAGACCAGCGAATTGACCGCCGCCGGGCGAAGCCGCCCGTAGGTGACCCACGGGCAGCCTTCCATGAAGGTAGGCTGGTAGAGCTGGATGCTGGAGAGCAGCGCGAGCACTGCTCCAAACAGCAGCCAAGTGGCGCTGCTGAAAGCGAAGAACAGCACCGGCAGCCGGCACGAGGCCTCGGCCGCCACAGCGGATGGCGCGGTGGCACAGGCGGCCGGGGGGCTGGTTTGCGGGGCGGTCATGTCGGCTGTGACAGATTCTGGAACGGGGCGGCGGACAGTGCGGTGTGGCTCATGCGTTCACCCCTGCCCTGCCCGGCTTACTCGAAATCGCTCTTCTTCTCCGGTGCCTTAGGCGGGGCGGCGTTGGCCTTGTCCACCCGGGCGATGAAATCCGCCCGCGACGCGGTCGGATTCTGATAACCCTTCAAGGTCAGCTCCATCGCCGCCGTGACGGGGATGCGGTAAAAACCCTTCTCCTTGCTCACCACCGCGCTGGTATTCAGCTCCTGCGCGGCCGCCTGCCGGACTTCGGACTGAGCCTTGGCACGTTCACGTGCCCGGGCTTCACGCGCGGCTTGGGAACCGGTCTCGGTGTAATGCTGGAGCATCTTGGCCAATCCGCCGACGACTAGGAAAACGACGAGGATAGCGATGAAGTAGGCGAGCTTGGAGCGGCAGGCCGGGCTGCAGCAGGACTCTTGGGATTCAGGGCAGCTCATGGTGGTGAATTAGTGCGCGGCCTTGGTGGAAGCAGGGTCAACGTAAACACCCATGGCTTCCGCCACCCGGGGATCACGCTGCGGATAAGGCGGATGGGCGTTGAAAGCGCGGGTGAACATGAACACCAGCACCGAGATCAGGAAGCCCAGCGAGAGGACGTCGTAGAAGCCGAAATGCAACCCGTCCGGGTAGAGCACAGGGCCGATGTTGAACTGCAAGTCGAGGTAATGGCACAGCCAAGCCCAGCCCGTCAGCGTGGTCATGACTTGGAAGTTCAGCTTCCGGTGGATGGGCAAAAGCAGCAGGAACGGGAACCAGAAGTGGCCGAAGATGGTAATCTGACCGACCCACCACCAACTGCCCTTTTCGCGCGCCACATACCAGAAGGTCTCCTCAGGAATGGCCGCGTTCCAGATCAGGAAATACTGGCTGAAGTGGATGTAGGCGTAGAACACCGTGAAGGCGAAGAAGAGCTTGCCGCAATCATGGAAGGTCACCTCGCGCGTCACATCCCCCAGGTCGCCGCGATTCTTGAAATACAGCAGCAGCCAGTAGGTCGTAATGACCGTCACCCACACGCTGCCGGCGAAGTAAACCACGCCATACATGGTCGAGAAGAACTGGTGGGAGAGGGCCTTCATCCAGTAGATGGCCGCGCCCGTCAGGCTGAAGGCGAAACAGAAGATGCCAGCGGCGGCATACTTGCGCATCGTGCGGGTGTGGACAGCGGCCCCGTCCTTGTCCTGCGCGAGCGACGCGTTGCGCAGGCCGTTGGTGACCACATACCAGATCACAAACAACAGGCCAGACACGATGTAGAACGCCTGCGTGGTGAAGAGCGGATACTTGGCGTGCAGGGCGTGGTCGGGATTAGCCTGCAATTCAGGTCCCATCCACGGAAAAATGTGAGGGGCCAGCGCGCCAATCGGAATCCAGAGAACCGCCATGGTAGGGCACAACAAACAGGCGATGTGCTCAAGGAAGCGGCGGATGGGCAGCATCCACTGGGCATCGAACAAGTGGTTCAGCAGAACGAGGAACAGCGCTCCCAGACAGAAGCTGAGGCAGAACATATACGCCGTGAGATAGGCATAACCGAACTGCTTTTGCCAGGACGGCGCCGCCGCGCAGCAGCTGGTGCAGGCCGCGCCACCGTGGTCGGCATGCACGGCCTCCGCCTTGGTCTCGGTCTTGTGGGCGTCAGCGGCGGTCAGGTTGGCACCCAGCAGGGTGGCGGCGAAAGCGAGGGCGATGACAGCCACCCAACGCGCCCGCAGGCCGGACAGGAATGATAAAGCGTGCGTGCTCATGGAATCACTTCAGCAAGGCGCGGTCGGTCGGAGGCACTTCTTCCAGCGTGGCCAACCGGGCGCGCTGCAAGGCACGCACATAGGCGACAATGGCCCACCGGTCATTGATTTCGATGTTCGCGGCGTATCCCTGCATCAGGTTGCGCCCCTGGCTGATGACGTGGAACAGCTCGCCATCCGGCAGCTTCGCAATGCGCTGGTCGTGCAGGTTGGCCACCACCGCCATGGCCCCAATTTTCTTGGTGATCCCGTTGCCATCCCCCGCCGCACCGTGGCACGGGAGGCACGAGATGTTGTAGCGCTCCCGCCCGCGCGCCATGGTGGCGGTCGTAACGGGAACCGGGATGGTCGCGACCCAGTTGGTGGTGCCGGTCACCAGCCCGGTGTTCTTGGGCGTCCCCTGCCAGGTATCGTTGTTCTGGTCACCGATGCGCTGAGCGACGGTGCCCGCGACATGCGGTTGGGAGCTGCGGCCGTCATTAAAGAAGCTGTTCGGCACCTGCGGCCGGAGTTTGGCCTGACGCACCATGTCGTCAAAAATTTCCAGCGGCGGCTTGCGGAAATCCGTGCCACGGCGACCGGCGATCCCAAACACGGTCACGGACAGGAGGGCGAAGCCCAAAAGGAAGGCGAAGAAGTAACGCATGTCAGTCCTCCACCAGCTCGATGTGCTTGCTGCCCGCGGAGGCGAGCAGTTTGCGGGTTTCCTCGGTGTTGAACTTCGGGTCCGCCGTCTCGATGACGACGATGAACTTGTCGTGGCTGGCACCGGCGCAGAACTTGCGGTTCTTCAGCAGCGGGTGGTGCAGCCGGGGCAGTCGGTTGAGCAGGAACATGCCGATCAGCGATCCAAAGGAGGCGAGCAGGATCGTCAGCTCGTAGCTCACCGGGAAGCTGAAAAACGGGCTCATCATGGGCTTTCCGCCGATGACAATCTTGTAGTCGTAAGCGTTCATCCACCAAATCATCGTCATGCCGGTGGTGTAGCCAATTGCCCCGCCGCAGAACGTGAACCAGCCAACCTTGGAGTTCGGGAGCCCCATCGCCGCGTCCATCCCGTGCACAGGGAACGGCGTGTGGACATCCCACTTGGTATAGCCGGCGTCGCGCACCTTTTCCGCCGCGTGCATTGCGTCGGCCGGGTTGTCGAAGACCGCCATTAAACCGTAAGCGTTCATCAGTGGTGTCCTCCGTGCTTGGCGCCGCCCATCGGATGATGCGGATCAGCCTGCGGCGTGACGCCCTTCACTTCGGAAATCGCAATCATGGGCAGGTAGCGCATGAACAACAGGAACAGGGTCATGAACAACCCGAAGCTGCCTACGAAAGTGCAGATGTCCACCCATGTGGGCTTGAAGTATCCCCAGCTGGACGGGATGTAATCGCGGTGCAGCGAGGTCACGATGATAACGAAGCGCTCGAACCACATGCCGATGTTCACAAAGATGGTCACGATGAAGACGAACACCATGTTCGTGCGGCACCACTTGAACCAGAACAGGTGCGGGCTGATCACGTTACAGGAAATCATCCACCAGTAGCTCCACCAATAGGGGCCGAATGCGCGGTTCTTGAAGGCCGCCAGCTCGTAGGGATTGCCGCCATACCACGCGATGAAAAACTCCATCCCGTAAGCGTAGCCCACGATGGAACCCGTGGCCAAGATGACCTTGCACATCAACTCAACGTGCCGGACGGTGACGATGTCCTCCAGCTTGCACAGCGTGCGCAGCGGCACCAGCAAGGTGAGCACCATGCCGAAACCGGAGAAGACGGCACCCGCGACGAAGTAGGGCGGGAAGATAGTCGTGTGCCAGCCGGGAAGCTGTGAAACCGCGAAGTCGAACGACACGATTGAATGCACGGACAACACCAGCGGAGTCGAGAGGCCGGCGAGGAGCAAATAGGCCTTCTCGTAATTGCTCCAGTGGCGGTTCGAGCCGGTCCAGCCGAAAGCGAACAAGCCGTAGAGGAACTTCTTCACCTTGCTGGTCGCACGATCCCGCATCGTGGCGAGATCGGGGATCAGACCTGTATACCAGAACAGCAGCGAAACCGTGCCGTAGGTCGAGACGGCGAACACGTCCCAGAGCAACGGCGAACGGAATTGCGGCCAGATGCCGTAATTGTTCGGAATGGGCGGCAGCCACCAGAGCGCATACCAGATGCGACCGACGTGAATCAGCGGGAAAATGCCGGCGCAAGCCACGGCGAACAAGGTCATCGCCTCGGCCGCGCGGTTGACCGACGTGCGCCACTTCTGCCGCAGCAGGAAGAGAATCGCAGAGATGAGCGTGCCGGCGTGGCCGATGCCGATCCAGAAGACGAAGTTCGTGATGTCCCACGCCCACGCGACGGGCTGGTTCAAACCCCAGACGCCGACCCCGGTGGCGATGAGGTAGGCGATGCACCCGAACATCATCGTCATGAGCGAAACGCTCATGAGCAAGGCGGGCAGCCACCACTTGGGAGCGGGCCCCTCGCAGATGCCGGCGATATGATCGGAAATCCAGCCAATGCTGCGATTCTGCAGCACCAGCGGCTGGCGCTCCAGTTCCGCAGGGGGCGGCGCGATTTTCACCGAGGAGGGAACGTGATGTTCAGCGGCAGCGCTCATTAGTGCTTCGCTCCTTTCTTGTCGCCTTCAGGAGCGTGTCCGTGGCCTTTCATCGGGTCGGAGTGGGTGACGTCCTTGTATTCTTCAAGGCTCCAGATTTTCGCATCGGGCATCGCCGGGTTCACATTGCGAACGCGGGCCAGATAAGTCGTGCGCGGCTTGGTGTCGAGGAAGCCCAGCACCGTGTAGTTACGGTCATGCTGCTTGAGCAGCGAAACCTTGCTCTTCGGATCGAGCAGGTTGCCGAAGGCAATCGCGTCCGCCGGGCAGGCTTGCTGGCAGGCGGTCTTGATGGCGCCGTCCTTCACCTGCACATCGTCGCTCGCCCCGGCCTTGACCTTCTGGGCGATCTTCGCACTTTCAATGCGCTGCTGGCAGAAGGTGCATTTCTCCATCACGCCGCGCATGCGGACCGTGACGTCCGGGTTGCGGGCCATGGTGACGAGGTCGATCTCGTCGCCAGGACGGTTGCCCAGCGGGCCTTTGTAGAGGCCGATGTTCGAGGAGAACAGGTCACTGGCCAGCTTGCCGCCGCCGATGGGACGCTTGTTGTAATCGAAGAAGTTGAAGCGGCGAACCTTCCACGCGCAGTTGTTAGCGCAATACCGCGTGCCCACGCAGCGGTTGTAGGCCATCACGTTCACACCCTCGTCGTCGTGGGCGGTGGCATTGACCGGGCAGACGCTTTCGCACGGCGCGCTTTCGCAGTGCTGGCACATCATCGGCTGCGTCACGACCTGCGGATCATCGATCCACTTCTTGGTCGCCTGCAGCTCGTCGCGCTCGACCAGATTGACGGTCTCCGGGTTGCCCTGGGTGCCGGCGGCGTTGCTTAGGAAGGCATCGATCATCCCGCCCTGTTGCTTCTTCTTCGGGTCCGCCGTGTAGTAGCGGTCAATGCGCATCCAGTGCAGCTCGCGGCCCTTGGCCACCTGGTCCTTGCCGACGATGGGGATGTTGTTCTCGCTCTGGCAGGCGATGACGCAGGCGGAGCAGCCGGTGCAGGCGTTGAGATCCACCACCATGCCCCACTGATGCGTCTGGCTCGCCAGCTTCGGGTGGGTCTTATAGGGATGCTCGTAAATGTTCTTGATGGAACCATCGGGATTCTTGACGAGGTAATCCGTGTGGGCATCGAGATCGAAGTTCTTCGCAAAGTCGGGCTTCGCCAGATACTGGTCCACATTGGCCTCGCGCACGACCGGACGGCCATGCAGGGTCCAGTGGTCTTGGGTGCAGATGAACTGGTGCGTGCGGCCGGTGGCCTTCACGGACACGCCACTGATGAAGCCGACACCGGTCACGCGCAGCGGGTAAGCGTTGAAGCCGACGCTGAACTTGTCCAAGCAGGCGATGCGCCCCCATTTGCGGCCGTAGCCAAGTGCCAAACCAAGAGTGAAATCCGCCATGCCCGGCTGAATCCAGACGGCTCCTTCCGCGCTCCGGCCGGCCGCCGAGATGGCGACGACGTCACCGTTCTTCAAGCCGAGCTGCGCCGCCGTCTCCCGGCTCAACAGGACCGCGTTGTCCCAGACAATCTTCGTGATCGGGTCGGGCAGTTCCTGAAGCCAGCCGTTGTTCGTGTAACGACCGTCGTCCACGCTGTAGTCGCGGTGGAAAACCACTTCGAGTTCGCCCTTGGAAGGAGCCTTGGGCGCGGCGGCTTTGGCCAATTCCGCAGCGGCAGCCGCGCGGTCAAAGGAGGCGCTCACCGCAGTGGACCGGGTGCCGGAGAGGAAACCATCGTGCAGGAACTTCTTCCACTTCTCCTCGTCCAACACGCCGCCGGTGAGGCTAGCAAACGTTTCGCGCGCCAGCTCGTAGGCGCTGGAGTTAGTGCCAGCAAGACGGGCCAAAACTTCGCTCTCGGTCAGACCGCCGAACAGCGGTGCAATGAGGGGCTGAATGGCGACCACCGTGCCGTCACTGGTGCGGGCATCGCCCCAGGATTCAAGGTAGTGCGCAGCGGGCAAATGCCAAGCGACACCCGAAGCCGACTCGTCCTCGTGGTAGCCGAGGCGGACGATGGTCTTCGCAGTCTTGGTGACCTGACTCCAGACCTCAGCCGCAGTGTAAGCGGGGTTGGCTCCGAGCAAGATAATGGTTTCCGCACCGGCCACATCTGCCAAGGATTTGGCCGGGGATGAGGCCGGATGCAGCTCGACGATCTTGCCCAAGGCTCCGAGCGCTTCATTCATCGCGTGCGCCAGCACGTGAACAGCGAGCGGCTGGCGCTGGCCGGCCACGACCAAGGCCGCGCCCTTGTGCGCGACAAGATCCTTGGCGCACTCGGTGATCCACTTGGAATCCACCTTGGCACCGGCCGCGAGAGCAGCTATGTCGAAGGAAAGGCTTGAGCCCGACTGCTTGAGCACTTCCGCCGCAAGCTGGGCAGCCACGGCCGCGACCTGACTAGGCGCGACACGGAGGCGATGATCCGCGTTGCCACCGGTGAGCGTCATCAACGACTCAACTGCATAGAGGCGGTTGATGAGGTCGTCTTTCTTGGCTTCATCCGCCTTGGCAATCTTGCGACCCTTGGCGAAATCACGCGTATAGCGATACATCTCGTCCTCGCCGCCGAGGAAGTCGCAGTCGAGCGAGAGAATGCGCTTGGCAAGGTTGAACTTGAAGTAAGGCTGGACCGACTTGCCCGTGACGAGGCTGGCCGCGCGGGCGTGGATGCTGGAATCCACGGCGTCGTAACTGGCCCAGACCGCGTTGGGGAACTTCGCCGCGATGGCCGCCTGCAAGCGGGTGCGCGTGGGTGAGGAACTGCTTTCAGCAACGATGGCCAGGCCCTGTCCCTGATTGGCGGCAAATTTACGACCCAACACACTGAGGGCGTCGAGGGCTTCCTCACGCTTGGCGATCGAGCCGTTCTTCCGGAAATACTGCGCACGGTCCGGGTCATACAGCCCGAGCACGGATGCCTGGACAAACTGATCGGTGCCCGCCTGATCGGGGTGCAGCGGGTTGGCCTCCACCTTCGTGGGCCGCCCATCGCTGGACTTCGCCAGCAACGGCACCGCACCCGTGCGCGTGGGCATGGCCGTGGCGAAGTGCTGCGCCACGCCGTGCGTGTAGCCTTCCGGCTGCTTGCCAAAGGGATAGATGTGCTCCGTCGGCCGACGGCAGCCGGTGAGGCCAAAGCCCGCCAGCATGAACGAGGCGGACATCAGCTTCATGAAGTCGCGGCGCGACTCGGCGGCGCTCAGCTCGCTGGCTCCGGCGGGGAACTCCTTCTCGGCCCACTCGCGCAGTTCCGGCGAATCCGCCAGCGCTTCGGGGCTGCGGAAGTATTGCGGGCCGGAATCCGGCTCCGGGCAAACAGGGGGAATGACTTTCATCGGTGACAGACGGAGCAGCTCTCGCCGGGATGCACGTTCCAATCCTTGACCAGCTTCGCACCCTCCTTCTTGGCAAAGCCCTCCGGGGCCTGCCAGTCGAGGTTATAGACTTGGTCGTTGGGACGGATCTTGGCCGCCGGGTCACGGTGGCATTCGAGGCAGAAGGCCATGCCCAGCGACTGGCTGTGACGCACCTCGTCCATCTTGTTGACCGGGCCGTGGCAGTGCACGCACGAGACGCCGCGGTTCACATGAACGGAGTGGTTGAAATAAACGTAGTCCGGAGTCTTGTGGATTTGCACCCACGGCACCGGCTTGCCGGTCGCGGCGGACTCGCGCACCAAAGCCAGGCGCGGGTCATCCTTGAGCACCTGGTTGTGGCAGTTCATGCACGTGCTCGCGGCCGGAACGTTGGAATACCAAGACTTCTCGACCCCATTGTGGCAGTAGCGGCAGTCCAGCCCAAGCTGGTCCGCGTGGATGGCGTGGCTGAAGGCAACTGGCTGCACGGGTGTGTAGCCGACGCGCGCATACTTGGGCGTGAGGTAATAGGTCACACCCGCCGTGACCACCCCGCCGACAAGCAATCCGCCCGCGATAATCATCGCGGGCAGTTTGTTCGTCCATTTGGGAAAAATGTCTGACATGGCTGAGTTGGTTGTTGTCAGGCGGGCCGCTGGGCTAGTTTGTGAATAATTTCACATCACCACCGGCCATATTGCGTTGCGCGGAACAAATCAGGTTAAGCCGGACACGGAAGCGGTCGCGACTGCCGGGATTGTTTAGTTGAGCCAACCCCTGACTGCAAGCCCCACGGAGCGGGCGGTCACAGATTTCGGTTTTGTTTATGCCTGCGATTAGCATGGCCGCGTAAAGGTCTTCCACTTCACTCAAACCAAAATCCCATTTCACCGGGCTGGATTAGCTTCTGGCAAGTGTTTCCCGCGTTGTTTGGAAGATTCGGGCTCCCACAATCCAAAAAAGACGGGCTTCAGGCAGCGGGAGCTTCCTCGCCGCGCTCCTCGCTGATGACGGGGGCGATGGCCTGGAGTTTGTCGCCTGTGTCAAGGTTCACGAGCTTCACGCCCATCGTGTTGCGGCCCGCCTCGCGGACGCCTTGCACGGGAATGCGGACCATCTGGCCGCCGCTGGTGATGAGCATGATTTCATCGGCGTCCTTCACGGTGAGCGCGCCCACCACGCCACCGGTCTTGTCGCCGGTCTTCATGGTGATGATGCCCTTGCCGCCGCGCGACTGGACGCGGTATTCGCTGAAGTCCGTGCGCTTGCCGATGCCGTTCTCGCCGGCCACAAGGAGCGTGGCATCCGGCACGACGATGGCGGCAGCCACGAGGGTGTCGCCCTCGTCAAGGCTGATACCGCGCACACCAGTGGCACTACGGCCCATGCTGCGCACGTCGGACTCGCTGAAGCGGATGCTCATGCCGCCGTGGGTGATGAGGACCACGTCGTCGCCGGGGTCGGTATCGCCGGTGCTGCCGCGCGTGAGTTTGACCTCGATGAGGGTGTCGCCCGGCTCGATACCGATGGCGATGATGCCGCCTTTGCGGACGTTGCCGAACTCGTTGAGCGTCGTTTTCTTCACCGTGCCCTGCTGGGTAGCAAAGAAGAGCTCGCCGGGCTGCTGCCAGGTGATGTCGTCCTTGTTCGCGTCGAGCTTGGACTGGATGCGGATGAGGGCGGCAACCTTTTCCTCGGCCTTCAACTCCAGAAGGTTCGCGATGCTGCGGCCCTTCGAGGCGCGGCCCATGTCGGGAATCTCATGGACGCGCTCGACATACACGCGGCCCGTGTTCGTGAAGAACATGAGGTAGTCGTGCGTGCTGGCGGTGAAGAGGTGCTCGATGAAGTCGCTCTCCTCCGGCGTGTCCGCCTCGCGGGTGGTCATGCCGATGACGCCCTTGCCGCCCCGGCGCTGGGCGCGGTAGGCGGAGACGGCGGTGCGCTTGATGAGGCCGGCGTGCGTGAGGGTGATGATGACACCCTCGTTGGCGATGAGGTCTTCGATGGCGATTTCGCCCTCGTCGGGGACAATCTGCGTGAGGCGTGGCGTGGCGTGCTTTTCCTTAATCGCTTTCAGCTCGGCCTTGATTATGGCCATGACGCGCGACTCCTTCGCGAGGATGTCCATGAGGTCCTTGATGACTTCGAGGAGGGCTTTGTATTCGGCCTCGACCTTGTCAATTTCCAAGCCGGTGAGCTGGTAAAGGCGGAGTTCCAGGATGGCGTCCACCTGACGTTCGCTGAGCGCGAAACGGCCTTCCGTGAGCTGGCTTTCGTGGCGGATGAGGATACCCCAGCGCTCGACCTGCTCACGGGTCCACTCGTAGGCGAGCAGCTTCACGCGGGCCTCTTCCTTGTTGTCGCTGCTGCGGATGATGTGGATGAACTCGTCGAGGTTCGCGAGCGCGACGAGGTAGCCTTCGAGCAGTTCGGCGCGTTCCTCAGCCTTGCGCAGCTCGAAACGCGTGCGGCGCAGGATGACCTCGCGGCGATGGTCAATGTAGGCGGAGATGAGCTGCTTGAGGTTCAGCGTCTTGGGCTTGCCGTGGTCAATGGCAAGGGCGTTGACGCTGAAGGAAATCTCGAGCTGGGTGTGCTGAAAGAGGTTGTTGATGACGACCTTGGGCAGGGCGTCACGTTTCAGCTCGATGACGAGGCGGCAGTGCTCGTCGGACTCGTTGCGCATCGCGGAGATGTCCGTGATGACCTTCTGGTTCACGAGGTCGGCGATGCTCGATTCGAGCGCCGCGCGGTTCACGTTGAAGGGGATTTCCGTGATGACGAGCTGCTCGCGGTTGCCCTTGAGCTCCTCGCTGCCGATTTTGCCGCGCAACTTGATGGAGCCGCGCCCGGTCTCGAAATAATTCTTGATGCCCTCGACGCCGCAGATGAAGCCGCCGGTCGGGAAGTCGGGGCCTTTGATGAATCTCATCAGGCCCGGAATGCTGATGGTCGGGTCTTCAATCTGCGCGCAGATGCCGTCAATGACCTCGCCGAGGTTGTGGGGCGGCATGTTCGTGGCCATGCCGACCGCGATGCCCGTGCCGCCGTTGACAAGGAGGTTCGGAAACGCCGCCGGGAAGACGGTCGGCTCCGTCATGCGCTCGTCGTAGTTCGGGACGAAGTCCACCGTGTCCCGGTCCATGTCCTGCATCAGCGCCGCACCGAGGTGCGTGAGCCGGGCCTCGGTGTAACGCATCGCGGCGGGCGGGTCGGCTTCGACGGAACCAAAGTTGCCTTTGCCGTCCACGAGCTTCTCGCGCATCACCCAGGGCTGGGCCATGTGGACAAGCGTGGGGTAAATCACCGCCTCGCCGTGCGGGTGGTAATTGCCGGAGGTGTCGCCGCAGATTTTGGCGCACTTGTAATGCTTGCGCCCCGGGAAGAGCGACAGCTCGTGCATCGCGTAGAGGATGCGGCGCTGCGAAGGCTTGAGGCCGTCGCGCACGTCGGGCAGCGCGCGCGAGATGATGACGGACATCGAGTAGTCGAGGAACGAGTTCTTGATCTCGTCCGCGACGTTGATCTTGGTGATCTTCTCGCCCTGCGTGTAGGCGGAACCGGCCTGCGCAGGTGGTGTCGGAGGGATTTCTTCGGGCATGTTGGCGGAGCGGTGCGAGATCGCTAAAAACTGGTTACACGTCGAGGTTGCGGACGTTGAGCGCGTTGTCCTCGATAAACTGGCGGCGCGGCTCGACCTCGTCGCCCATGAGTCGCACGAACATCTCCTCGGCCTCGACGGCATCGGTCAGATCAATGCGCAGGAGCTTGCGCTTGGTCGGGTTCATCGTGGTCTCGAAGAGCTCCTTCGCGTCCATTTCGCCCAAGCCCTTGAAGCGGTAAATCTGCATGCCCTTCTTCCCGACGGTCTTCACGCCCTCAAGGATTTCGGGAATGGAAAAAAGCGGTTTCACCGTCGCGCGTTCCCCTTCACCTTCGGTCAGCTCGAAGAGCGGCGCGTCCTGAGCGGCGTAGTGGTCCACGGCCAGCCCCTTCTTCTGCAGTTTAGAAAGCAGCTCGCCGATGGCCTTGCTCTCCAGGTGCAAGTCCGCGCCCACCGCGCGACGCGACTGCGTGCGGGACTTTTCGGCCTTCTCACGCGCTTCGCCTTCGCCGTAGAGGTCGGGATTCTCCAGCTTGAACTGCTCGACGGCGGCAAGGTTCTCGAAGTAGTGGACGGTCTCCTCATTGCCCTCGCGCACCTTGATGAGGTAGACTGGGAACGACTGGTCCGCACCGCGCTTCTCGACGTAGTCCGCGAAGTCCCCGCCCTGCCGCCGGATGAATGTGGCGTATTTGTCGAGCGACTCGAGCAGTGTGAGAATTTCCTCCAGTTGCTTGGGCGTGAACTCGCGCCCATCAGCCAGGTTCTTCAAGCGCACTTCCTCCGTGCCGTTTTGCAGCAGGATGCGATTGAGCTGGTTGTCGTCGTCCACGTAGTCCGTGCGCTTCTTGCGCGTGACGGAGTAAAGCGGCGGTTGTGCGATGTAAACGTAGCCCTGTTTCACGAGCTGTGTCATCTGCCGGTAGAAGAACGTGAGCAGCAGCGTGCGGATGTGCGAACCATCCACGTCGGCGTCCGTCATGATGATGATTTTGTGGTAGCGGAGCTTGTTCAAGTCGAACGCGCCCTCACCTTCCCCATCGCCAATGCCCGTGCCGATGGCAGTGATCATCGTCCGGATTTCGTTGTTTTGAAGCACCTTGTCCAGACGCGCCTTCTCCACGTTGATGAGCTTGCCACGAATCGGAAGAATGGCCTGAAACTTCCGGTCGCGGCCTTGCTTGGCAGAGCCACCGGCCGAGTCGCCCTCGACGATGTAAAGCTCGGTGTTCACCGGGTCGCGGTCGGAACAGTCGGCGAGCTTGCCCGGCAACCCCCCACCGGTGAGCGCGGTCTTGCGGACAGCCTCACGGGCCTTGCGCGCGGCCTCGCGGGCGCGGGCTGCGGTTAGTCCCTTGTCCACGATGCGCTTGGCGATTGGCGGATTCGCATCGAAGTAGCTCATCAACCCTTCATACGTCACCGAGCCGACAATGCCATCCACCTCGGGCGAGAGGAGCTTCACCTTGGTCTGCGATTCGAACTTCGGATCGCTGTGCTTCACCGATATGACGGCGGTCAAACCTTCGCGCACATCATCGCCGGTGATCTGCGGATCCTTGTCCTTTAGCAGCTCGTTGGACTTTGCGTATTGGTTGATGGCCCGCGTCAATGCGCTACGGAAGCCGGACAAATGTGTGCCACCGTCCGGGTTGTGAATCGTGTTGGTGTAGCAAAGAACCTGATCGTTGTAGCTGTCGTTGTATTGCAGCACGACCTCGACGTGAACCTCGATCTCCTTCTCCGACGTGGTGAGCTTCTGTTCCTTGCGCACGCTGATGACCTTGGGGTGCAGCGCGGCCTTGCTCTTGTTGAGCTGCTTCACAAACTCCTCAACGCCGTCCTTGTAGTAATAAACCTCCCGCTCGGTGCTCCCGCTCTGCTTGCGCTCGTCGAGGAAGGAAATTTCCAGCCCGCTGTTCAGGAAAGCCAGCTCGCGCAGCCGCTGCGAAATGATCTCGGTCTTGAACTCCGTGGTGTCGCGGAAGATCTCCGGATCGGGCTTGAACGTGATCAGGGTGCCCGTGCCCTTGGCCTTCCCGATGACTTCGAGCTTTTTCATCGTCTTGCCACGCTCGAATTCCATGTGGTGCACTTCGCCGCCGCGCGACACCTCGACCTCAAACCACTCGCTCACCGCGTTCACGCATTTCGCCCCCACCCCGTGTGTTCCGCCGGAGAACTTATAGCCGCCCTGCCCGTATTTGCCGCCGGAATGCAGCGTCGTGAGCACGAGCTCCACGCCAGGCAAGCCGCTGTCCTTGTTGATGTCCACCGGGATACCGCGCCCATTGTCACGGATGGAGATGGATCCGTCGAGGTGCAGCGTCACATCAATCCGATCACAATGCCCCGCGAGATGCTCGTCCACGGAGTTATCCAGCACCTCGGAAACACAGTGATGCAGCGCGCGCTCGTCGGTGCCGCCGATATACATGCCGGGCTTCTTGCGAACGGCTTCGAGGCCCTTGAGCTGGCTTAGTTTTGAAGCGTCGTAGGTCTGGGGTTCAGCGGACATGATTACACAAAGCGCGTCAGGTTTGACTCCGCTAAAAAAGACCAAGGAGCAGGCTTAAAACCCGGTTGCGCGACGGCCAAAAGGCTACCGCCCCAGTAGAATCCCGACAATGATTATTTACGGCCATCGAAGACCAAACCACCATTAGTTGGGTAGCTAGATAACCTTGAATCTAGCTATTGAGGGCAATGGAAAAAACCAAAGGGGCCGAAGATTCAAGTCCACAAGACAGGCAAGACAACGCAGAGGCCCCCATCTGTCCAAAGCGGCTTAGAACTAATTGAAGTTCAACACCACGAACCAAGCGTTGTTGTTCCGGTCATCACCCGCCAGCACCAACGCCTCCGCTTTGGCCAAGGAATGACGGCGTGTGACCAATGTCTTGCCTTTGCCGATCAGCTTCACCTCAGCGACGTTTTCCGGCAGCACTTTGATCTCCACAGAACATTCTTCACTCAACTTCAGGCCTTGCGACTTGCCAGCAGGCAGATCGCTGCTCTTACGGCTGACCTCAAAGTAGTGCTGCCACTTGAAGACCTTGGCCAGCTTCTCATGCAGCTTGCCATCAAGCTGCTTAAGACTCTTGTTGTCCGGCTTTATCTCGTCGGTTCCCCAAACAAGAATTGCCTGAACCTTGGCTTCTGGTGCCGCCGTAGCGGTTGCCACCTGCCACCCCCATGCTGAAACAACCATTAGAATCAGCAGAGCGCGCAGGAACATCCGGCTACTTTTCGGCTTCAGTCTCATTCTTTACTTCCTGACCCACGGGGCTGAAATCGGCGTTTTCGTCGGAGACATACACCACGGACATCTTTTCAGCTTCGGAGTGAAAGCTGTAAGCGTTGATGTCCTCGGCGACATTCTCGTTCAATGCGTCATCCGAACTTGAACGGGGGCCGCTCATTACAAACAGCACTGCAACCATCGCCGCCAACCCAGAGGCTGGGAAGAGCAGCTTGGTCCACCATGCTGGGGCAACTGAAGCCGCAGGGGCTGCCTGGTTGCGGGCTTCGGCGGCGATGCCGCGCTCGACCTTGCTCCAGAAAAACTCACGGGTCTCCGGCAGGGCCACCCCAGCCTCACTGTGGCGGACCGCAGACTTGGTCCACTTCAGCTCCTGCACCAGCAAAGACGCAAATTCATCCCGGGCCAGCAACGCCTCAACTTCGCGCACCTCGCGCGCGTCGAGCTCACCATCCACCAGCGCCTGCAACTTCAATTCGATGTTCATAACTGCCTCAATTTCAACTTTGTTGTTCTTTCTTCAAACTTTGCAACAGCGACGCCAACCGCCGCCGCGCGTAAAACAGCCGGGACATCACGGTCCCGATGGAGCAATTCATCACCTTCGCGATCTGCTTGTATTCCATCTCTTCAAATTCATGCAGAATCAACACGGTGCGGTGCTCGTAAGAGAGCTGGACCATCGCCTTATCTATCCGCTTGCGGAGCTCGGCTCGTTCCAGTCCTTCCGTCGGGTTTGACGCAACTACCGGCATCTGACGTTCCACCCCGCCAAGCTCTTCATCCAGTTGCTCAATGGATTCCGCACGCGTCCTTTTCTGCCGTCTAAGCTGGTCCAGGCACAGGTTGATCACGATCCGGGTCATCCAAGTTGCGAAGCTGGAATCACCCTGAAACTGCTTGAGCCGCTGCCATGCCTTGACCCACGCCTCCTGCGCCAGATCGATTGCCTCCTCCTCGTTGCGCATCATGCTGAAGGCGCGCGCGTAGATCTTGTCGCGATGCCTGGCCACCAACTCCTCGAACGCGACCATGTCGCCGGCCTGCGAGGCGGCAACCAGCTCAACATCCGTAGCGGTCTTATGGTCCAGCGGCTTGGCCATCTGCTACAGCTTGCCCTTGGTGCTCGGGATTTGACCAGCAATTCGTGCGTCCCGCTGGCAGGCGAAGTCCGTCGCCTTGGCAAAAGCCTTGAACAGCCCTTCTACCACATGATGCGGCTCACCGCCATAGAGCAGCTCCAAATGCAGGTTGCACCGGGCCTCGTTCGCGAAGCCCTGAAAAAACTCCCGCGCCAGCCCAAACCGGAACGCGCTCGACATGTCCTGCGTCCGCTCCGACTTGGAAATCTTCTTCTGCGACAGGTCATCCATCCCACGCCACACGAGGTAAGGCCGCCCACTGAAATCAATCACACAGCGCGCCAGGCACTCATCCATCGGCACGTATGCCTCACCGGTGAATGGATTCATCGGGTCGAAGCCCGTCCCGTAGCGGCGGATGCCCTTCTTGTCCCCGAGGGCCTGCACGAACGCCTGCCCCAGTGCGATGCCGCAATCCTCCACCGTGTGATGCGCGTCCACCTCCAAGTCGCCCTTGCAGCGCAGCTTGAGGTCCACGACCGCGTGCTTCGCGAACAGCGTCAGCATGTGGTCGAAGAACGGCACGCCGGTGCGGATGGCGGACTTCCCGGTGCCATCCACATTCAGGTCGAGACTGATTTGTGTCTCTTTGGTCGCGCGACGAATTCGCGCCCGCCGTTCACTCATGGCCTTTTTCTAAAGCAATGCCGTTCAAAAAGAAGCGGAAACTACGTCTGCGTCTTTTTCGGGACCGTTGGCAGACGCCTCAATAGCGCGGTGCATTCGGATCCACCTCGACCGACCACCGGTCAACGCCGCCCGTCAAGTTGTGCAAGTTCACAAAGCCCTGATGCCGCAGCCAGCCAATCGCGTGCGCGCTGCGCACCCCGTGGTGGCAACAAACAACGACCTCTTGCTCCCGCCAGCCCGCCAGTTCCCCGACGCGCTCCGGCAGCTCGTTCAGCGGAATCAACTTCGCGCCCGGCAACGCCACAATGGCGAACTCCTCCGGCTGCCGCACATCCAGCAAATGGGGCGGGTTCGGGGCGGCGAGGCGCTCGGCAAGTTCAGTGGGAGTCATGTCAGAGGCGCATCCAAACCAACAGCACAACCAAGACGGCAAGCATCGTAAAAACCGCCGCGCAACCGGACTTGGCTTTCGCCGTGAATTTCTCCGGATGCTGTGCGCGCAGCCCGGCTTCGAGCTGCTCCACCGCTTCCTTCGATTCCTTCAGCCCCGCGCCCGGTTTCACCTGCTCGCGATAGAGTTTGATGGCTGCAATCTTCTCACCCTTGAACAACAACTCGGCGACAGGTGCCAAGGTCCCGGCCAACTCCCCCGCCGACGGGAGCAGCGCACCCGGCGACGTCTCCAGCTTCTCCACCCAATCTTTCGCCTCGGCCAAGCCCATGCCGGACGCCTCGCGGCACAGCTTAATGGCCGCAATTTTGTTCCCGCCTTTGACCTCGGCGAGGATGGCTTCCCGTTGGGCCGGCGTCATACGCGCCTCACTGTTCCAGCGAGCCAAGATAACGTTCCGCGTCAATCGCCGCTGCGCAGCCCATGCCCGCCGCCGTGATGGCCTGGCGATACACATGGTCCGAGCAATCGCCTGCGACAAACACGCCCTCCACCGTCGTCTGCGAACCTTTCGCGCGCACCACGTAGCCGTTCTCGTCCAGCGCGATTTGCCCCTTGAAGAGCTGCGTGTTCGGGTAGTGCCCAATCGCGGCAAAGACACCCGCGCAGGGCAGCAAGCTTTCCGCGCCGGTCTTGAGATTCTTAAGCTTCACGCCCGTGACCTTGCCCGCCGCCACGTCGAGCACCTCGGTCACGACGGAGTCCCACACCGGCTTGAGCTTCGGGTTCGACAGCGCGCGCTCGGCCATGACCTTCGAGGCGCGCAGCGTGTCACGGCGATGCACGAGGTAAACCACCGAGGCGAAGCGCGTCAGGTAAGTCGCCTCTTCGCACGCCGAGTCGCCGCCGCCCACGACGACGAGCGGCTGGTTGCGGAACATCGGCAGCGCGCCGTCGCAAGTCGCGCAATAGGTCACGCCCTTCTTCTCCAACTCCGCCTCGCCCGGCACGTCGAGGTGCTTGTGGCCCGCGCCAGTGGCGATGATGATGGCCTTCGTCTCCACCTTCTCGCCGTCGATGGTCACGGCGAACGGCCGCTTGCTCAAATCCACCGCCTCGACCGTCGCGCCGAACTGCACGCGCGTGCCGAAGCGCTCTGCCTGCTGCTGCATCTTCACCATCAGGTCCGTGCCGTCCACGCCCTCGGGGAAGCCGGGGAAATTCTCCACAATGCTCGTGGTGGTGAGCAAACCGCCGGGCGTCGCGCCCGTGACGACGAGGGGATTCAAGCTCGCGCGCGCCGTGTAAAGCGCCGCCGTCCAACCCGCACAACCCGACCCGATGATGATGACGTTTTCCATAGGCGCGGAAAGTAGGAGTGAACTTCCGCGCTGGCAAGCGCGTCGGCTTTTCTCTCATGAACTCCACCACCTCGCGCCGCGACTTCCTCGCCGCCACCGGTTCCACCGTCCTTGCCGCCGCTGCGTCTGCTGCCACGGGGCCGCTGACCACCTACGGCCCGGCCAAGCCCATGCGCATCGGCGTCATCTCCGCCACCATGGGCGGGCGACCGCACAAGGGCAACGGCCACACTTACCATTTCGCGCACGGCTTCCACCCGACCGTGGACCTCAAGATGATTGAGAAGCACCTCACCAAGGGGCCGGTGGACCTCTTCAAATCCCACTTCCGCAACCCCAAGGAAGACTTCGCCAAGCTCCCCTTCGAGAACACCCGCATCTCGTGCTACTACGATGCCGACCTGCCCAGCGCGCAGGCCTTCGCCGAGTGCTTCCCCGGTGTCGAGGTCGCGCGCACGCTCGACGAGCTGGTGAAGAACTGCGACGCCGTCTGGGTGGGCGACGCCAGCGGGCGCGGCGAAGACCACTTCGAGCTGTGCGCCCCCGGCCTGGCCAAGGGCCTCCCCACCTTCTGCGACAAGCCCATCGGCGGCACTGTCATCGAGACGCGGCGCATCCTCGACTTCGCCAAGAAGCACAACGCCCCCCTCATGTCCTCCAGCCTCTACCGCCACCAATGGGGCACCGAGGAAGCCCTCCGCATGAAGGCCAGCGGCGACTTCGGCTCCCTCCAATACGTCGTCGCCAGCCAGGGCGGCGGCTACAGCTACCAGAGCTGGTTCATCTACGGCCAGCACCCGGTCTGGATGTGCATGACCCTCTGCGGCGCGGGCGTGAAAGCCGTCTCCATGTATGCCCGCGAAGCCACCTGCCACGCGCTCATCACCTACGACGACCGCATGCCCGCCGAGGTCTGGTATGGCCGGCCCGACGTGACGCCCACCTATTGCAGCACCAGCGCGCACTTCGCCAAGAAGACCCACGAGTGGACGCCCGCGATTGATGGCAACTACTGGTTCGGCCACCACTATCAAATCTTCCGCATGGCCCACACCTTCCTGAAGATGGCCGAGACCCGCGTCGAGCCGGTGCCGCACCAGGAAATCCTCGAAGTCACCGCCATCATCGCCGCCGCCGCCAAGTCCGTGAACGAGCGCAGCCGGCTGGTGGAACTGGCGGAGGTGATGTAGCCGCCGAGGACAGGCGGCGGAACCGTTC
>Ga0255092_1000288_pt1 | contig 20378 bp, 16 predicted proteins | sample Colum_Yuk_RepC_8_2_FD_188454 | JGI IMG/M metagenome (GOLD analysis project Ga0255092, IMG submission 188454) | Freshwater microbial communities from Columbia River, Oregon, United States - Colum_Yuk_RepC_8d | ecosystem: Environmental > Aquatic > Freshwater > River | place: USA: Oregon...
CCAGCCCGAACACGATGAGCAGCACGCGTCTGCGCGTGGCAGCTAAGTGCTGGGCCGCGAACGCCAGTTCTTCCGTGTAAAGCTGAGGGGCCCTCCATCGTAAGAAAGCCAAAAGAAACGGGCCGAACAGCGTCTAGAACAACATACCGCGGAGGAACGAGACCAGACGCTGCCAGATAAGTTGAAAGCGCATGAGCATGCCAGGCCCGCTCACGCCAGACCGCGGCGACGAAGCAGAACGACCGCTAGCGCAACCACCCGATCTCCCGCGCCGTCTTGGCCCCAATCACCGTCCGCTGAAGACTCGCCGCCTGCTCCGCCTGATCGGGCCCGACCGGCACCCGGCCCGCCATAATCTCGGCATAGCGCTGCGGGTAACGCGGTTCGCGCGCGGGCTCCGCAAAGCCGTCGGGATGCAGCGGCTGCCCGTTGCTGAGGTCGTATTTATCGGTGGCGCCGACCGTATGCAGCAGCTCGTGGGAAAGCACCACATTGTTCTGCGCGTTCATGCCCGGGCTGGCGAACAGGTTGACGACGCCCAGCAGGCCTTTCTGCAAGCCGGTCGAGTGGGCGAGCTGCGGGGTGCGCGCCGGGTCGTGATACAGCAGGAACAGGCGCACCTGCTTCCACTGCCCGGTGTAGGTATCGTGGCGCCACGCCCACCAGCGCAAACGCAGGCTCCAGATGATGACCGACAGCCGGTTGCCGCTGCGCGGCAAGGGCGGCGGCAGCGCGTTCACCCGCGGCGCGAGCCGAAAATCGACCGGCACCGTGCGCGGCAACTGCCAGCGCATGCCCTGCGCGGCGATGAATGCCGCGACCGGCTGAAAACGCTCGACGTCGAGCGCCTGCAGGTAACGCTCGGCAACCTCGCTGCCGTCGGCGTTGATTGGGTACACCGCCACCACCAGCGGTCCGATCCAGTCGGTGGCGTTGCGCCGATCGCGCCAGGCGCCCAGCGCCACCCCGATCAGCACCAGCAGCAAGACGGTAATTCGCAGGACCTTCCACATGTTCGTCTTACCACCACTCAGCGCATGCCCTTGCGCGGAGTATGCCAGCGCGGCCTTACCAGCGGTCGGTCAGAATCAGCAGCCCGGGAATCCAGCAGGTCAGCACGCCAACGCCGATGGTCGTAAACGGCAGCGCGCGCCCGAAGTTCGTGCCGTGCGCATTGGCGAGATAGGACATGAACCACAGCACGCCCCAGATCAGCCAGAAACTGCCGAAGCGGACGTCGCCGGCCATGAAGGTCACCAGCGCGCAGGGCACGGTGGTCACCGCCACAAAAAAGCAGAACCAGCCGAAGGCGCGCATGTCGAGGTTCAACCACAGACAGGTCGCGGCGAAGAGATAGGTGAAGGTGAACAGGAAGAACTGCGCGACGGTGAGATAGTCCGCGTTGCTTTCGGCCCGCGCGAACAGCAGCAGGGTTGCGATCAGGGCAAGGCCGCCGACCATGAAATTGAGCACGGCCATCGAGCGGGTTTCGACCCGCCCCAGCCCGCCCATGCCGTTGACCAGCAGCACCGACCCGACAAACAGCAGCACCACACCAACCATGGGACATCCTCCGTGACAGGGTTAACAGCGGCGGGCCGACGCTAGCACGGGCCGCGACGCACAAACCAAAGATTTCTTTACCCGCTGCAGGCCCGGCGGCGTGGCGCCGGTTTGCGAAGGACGACGCTAGCCGCGACTCAAGCGGCGTTCGCTGGCCGCAGCCCCTCTTGCAACGTCCGGCGCACCCGCGCCGCGGCTTCCGCTTTGGTGATCTGCCCGTCCTTGTTGAAGTCGAGCCCGGCGTTCTGCACATAGCGCTTGGGATAGACGGGATCCGCGCGGTCGAACAGCACGAAGCCCTCGGGCTTGCCGATCGCCGCCGGCCAGAGGACCGCCATGTAGACGTCTTCCAGGGTTTTGAGCTTGCCGGCGCGGGGCTGGAAGTAGCGCTCCACGTAGTCCAGCTGCTTCACCGCGCTCATCGCCGCGAGCTGCGCGGTGGTGGTCCCCAGCGCCTGCGCGGTCGCCGGCATGAACTGGATGAGCCCGACGGCTCCGCTGCCGGCGGCGTTGCGCACCGCGGGGCTAAAGCTTCTGCCGGTCTCGAAGGCCATGCAGGCCATCAGAAAATCCGGGTTGACCGCCAGCGTCTGCGCCATCATCAACACGCGATCGCGAAAAGGTTTGGACACCCGTTTGCCCCACGCCAGCATGGCGACCTCCTGTGCCAGTACTACATTGCTGTTTGCCCGCGCCGAACCCTTGCGGCGCGCGGGCGACGGTGTTCAGGGCCATGTTAACGACAAAGGGCGGGTGACGTCTGCGCCTTCGCCTGCCTTAGCGCCGCTCGTCGGCGCGGGGATTTAAGTCGCTGCTCGCAGCAGACCTCATCACGATAGTTGAAGGCTTGTGCGGCAGACCCGCCTACCAACGTACCCGCACGCTCTCCGGCCCGCGGTGCGAGGTGTTGCGCGAGTACGGGTAGTCCTGGCCGGGGACGAGTTCGAGATCCGGCAGGCGGCGCGCGAGGTCTTCCAGCATCACACGCATTTCGATCCGCGCCAGATCTGCGCCCAGACAATGATGCCGACCAAAGCCGAAGGCCAGATGGTCGCGCGCGTTGGGGCGACGAATATCAAAACGCTCACCGTCTTCGAACTGCGCCTCGTCGCGGTTGGCCGACCCAATCGCCACCAGCAGGCGCGCGCCGGCGGGCAGCTCAACGCCGCCCAGCGTCACCGCCTGGCGGGTGATTCGTCGCCAGGCCGGCACCGAGGGTGCGTAGCGCAGACACTCTTCCACGGCGTTCGGCACCAGTGACGGATCCCGGCAGAGCAGTTCCCACTGCGCGCGATTTTCCAGCAGCGCGCGCATGCCGCCGGCGGTCGCGTTGACGGTGGTCTCATGTCCGGCAAAAAACAGCTGGAAAGTCACGGTCGTGACATAGGCCGGGTCGAGCGGCACCGCACTGTGCGGATCGGCCAGACCGCGAATGAACTCGCTGATCGCATCATCGCCGGGCTGCGCGATGAGCCGCGCCACGTGCGCCTGGCAGTAGTCCCAGAACTCGGCCAGACCCTGCGTCATCGCCACCTGCTCGGACTCGGCCGGGCGCCCAAAACCCAGCACCGCCAGGCGCTGCGCGAACTGCCGCACCTTGGGCAGTTCGGCGCGCGGAATGCCAAACATCTCGAACAAGACATAGGCCGGCACTTCAAACAGCAGGTCGCCCACCAGATCCATCTCGCGGCGCGCGACCAGCAGGTCCAGCCGCGCGTTCAGCAGTTCGCGGACCAGCGGGGTCAGCGCCTGCATCCGGCCGCGTGCAAACGGCGTGTGCAGGGACTTGCGGTGCGCGGTGTGGATGGGCGGATCCTCGTCCACGATGCTGGGGCTGATCACCACGCCGTGCTGCATGGCGATCTGTCCGGCGGCAGGACACAGCGGCGTCACCAGATCCAGCACATTGGCGGCGGAAAAGACCGCCGGATCGCCGCCCAGGGCGGCGCGCACGTCCTCATAACGCGTGAGCACCCAGTAGTCGATTTCGGGGCTGTAGAACACCGGCGCCGCGCGCCGCGCTTCGGCAAACAGCGGGTAGATGCGGGTGGGCTCGCCGTCGAAAGGGTCGAAGCGCGCGCCCAGTTCATGCATCGGGCAAGTGCCCGCCGCGCCGGTAGTCGAATCACGCATCGTCACGCTCCCTTGTTGCCCAATGGGTAGCGCGACAATCGCCGGAAGCGCCGGATCCGGTCAAGCAGCGCAGGTCTTCCCCCGGCTGGAGGCTGGCATTTCCGGTCGGCGTGGGGAAGCATAGCCGCCACGCGGGGCCTGCCCCTGCGCACGTCAAACGATAACGAGGAGCTTCACTATGTTTTCCCACGTCATGATCGGCAGCAACGATCTCGCCAAAGCCAAGACCTTCTACGACGCCGTGTTCGCGGCCATGGGCGCCAAGCCCGCGATCGTCGACGACAAGGGTCGTCTGATTTACATGCACAACAACGGCTTGTTCCTGGTGACCGCGCCGATCAACGGCCAGCCGGCCACCGCCGCCAACGGCGGCACCATTGGCTTCGCCATCGAGTCCCCGGCGCAGGCCGACGCCTGGCACAAGGCCGGCTGCAGCAACGGCGGCGTGACCTGCGAAGACCCGCCGGGCGTGCGCGAAAGCGCCTTCGGTCCGCTGTATCTCGCCTATATGCGCGACCCGGACGGCAACAAGCTCTGCGCGCTGCACCGCATGGGCTAAGGTTCTAACGAACCGCGGGGGGCCGCGTCACCGGTTTCTGCCGGCGCGCGGCCTGCCCCCCTTTCCCGCCCCTCGTCAGGCTCACCGCCGCACCGCAAAATACGCGCACCCCGGCATTCCGCGCGGCGTTCCGCCGCCAGCCGCTGATTTGAGGTACGCATGAACGCTCCCGCGCCCCAGACCATCTACCTGCGCGACTACGCGCCGCCGCCGTTTCTGATCGACACCATCGAGCTCGACATCGACCTCTGCAGCGACCACGCGCTGGTGACCGCAACGCTTAAGGTCATGCGCAACCCTGCCGCCGCGGGCGAAGCCGGACCGCTGGTGCTGGACGGTGACGGACTGCAGCTCGTCAGCGTCTCGCTGGACGGCCAGACGCTTGCCGCAACGGCGTTTGAGGCCTCGCCCTCGATGTTACGAATTGCCGCGCCGCCGGCGCGCTTCACGCTGTGCACGGTGGTGCGGATCAAGCCGGACGAGAACACCCAGCTGATGGGGCTTTATCGCTCCAAAGACGGCTATTTCACCCAGTGCGAGGCCGAAGGCTTCCGCCGCATCACCTATTTCATCGACCGCCCCGACGTGATGGCGCGCTACACCACCACCATCCACGCGGACCGCGCGGCGTTGCCGGTGCTGTTGTCGAACGGCAACCGGATCGCGAGCGGCGAGGAGGCCGACGGCCGCCACTACGCGCGCTGGGAAGATCCGTTTCCGAAGCCCTCATACCTCTTTGCGATGGTGGCGGCGAAGCTCGAACACATCGAGCGCGACCTGCTGACCGCCTCCGGTCGCCCGGTCAAGCTGATGGTCTATGTCGAACCCGGCCAGCTTGACCAGTGCGGTTTCGCGCTGGATGCGCTGGAAGCCGCCATGCGCTGGGACGAGCAGACCTTCGGGCTCGAACTGGATCTGGACGTCTACATGATTGTCGCGGTCGGCGACTTCAACATGGGTGCGATGGAGAACAAGGGACTCAATATTTTCAACACGCGCTACGTGCTGGCCCGCCCCGACACCGCGACCGATACCGACTACATGATGCTCGACAGGGTCGTCGCGCATGAGTATTTCCACAACTGGACCGGCAACCGCGTGACCTGCCGCGACTGGTTTCAGCTGAGCCTGAAAGAAGGCCTGACCGTGTTCCGCGACCAGCAGTACGGCGGTGACCGCTATTCCCACGCCGTGCAGCGCATTCAGGAAGTGCGCGGCCTGCGCGCCTCGCAGTTTCCCGAAGACGCGGGCCCGATGGCGCATCCCGTGCGCCCTTCGGCCTATATGGAGATCAGCAACTTCTACACCGCCACCGTCTACAACAAGGGCGCGGAAGTGGTGCGCATGATCCACACGCTGCTGGGTGCCGACGGCTTCCGGCGCGGCATGGATTTGTATTTTCAGCGGCACGACGGCCAGGCCGTGCGCACCGAAGAGTTCGTCGCCGCGATGGCCGACGCCGGCGGGGTATCGCTGGCGCAGTTCGAGCGCTGGTACGAACAGGCCGGCACGCCGCGCGTCACCGTCACCGCCAGCTACGACGCCAAAGCCAGGCACTACACGCTGGACCTTGCCCAGACTTGCCCGGCCACCCCGGAGCAACGCGAAAAACTGCCCTTCCATATTCCGATCCGCCTGGGGCTACTGGACCGTAACGGCCGCGAGCTGCCGCTGCGCCTGCAGGGCGAGGCGCAAGCCGCCGGCGTCTCGCGCGTCTTGTCCTTCACCGAGGCCAGCCAGCGCTTTCAGTTCATCGACGTCGACGCGCCGCCGGTGCCCTCGCTACTGCGCAATTTCTCCGCGCCGGTCGAACTCAGCTTCGATTACACGGAGGACGAACTCGCGCTGCTCGCCGCCCACGACAGCGATGCCTTCAACCGTTGGGAGGCCGGCCAGCGGCTGGCGATGCGCGTCATCCTGCATGCGGTGGCGGCACTGCGCGCAGGCCGCGCGGCGGCTTACGGCGAAGGCATCATCGAGGCCTGCCGGCGGGTGCTGGCAGATGCCGCCCGCGACCCGGCTTTCGCTGCCGAGGCGCTAAGTTTGCCCGGTGCGGCCTACATCGCAGAGCAGCTTAAAGAAGTAGACCCGGAGGCCATCCTTGCCGCGCGCATGGGCCTGCGGCGCGAAATCGCCGGGCGTCTTCAGGCTGAATTTGAGGCCGTGCTGGCAAGCTACACGAGCACCGGCCCCTACAGCCCCGACCCGGTCTCGGCCGGCCGACGCGCGCTGCGCAATCTGGCGCTGGGCTATCTGATGGAACTGGAAACGCCGGCGATTCGCGCGCGCTGCCTCGCGCAGCTCCGCGAAGCCGACAACATGACCGACAGCCTGACCGCGCTCATCGCGCTGGCCAACTGCGACTGCCCGGAGCGCGTGGAAGCGCTGGCCTGGTTCTACAGCCGCTGGCAGCACGAGGCGCTGGTGGTGGATAAATGGCTTTCTGCGCAGGCCAGTTCGCGCCTGCCCGGCACGCTCGCTCACGTGCGAAGCCTGCTCGGACATCCGGCCTTTGATCTGCGCAATCCCAACAAGGTGCGCGCGCTGATCGGCGCGTTCTGTCACGGCAACCACGTGGGCTTTAATGCGGCGGATGGCAGCGGCTATGCGTTTGCGGCCGAGCAGATCATCGCGCTGGACCCGCTGAACGCGCAGGTCGCCGCGCGCATGGCGCGCGCCTTCGACCGCTGGAAGAAGTTTGACGCCGGCCGTCAGCAGCACGCGCGGGCCGCGCTGATGCGCATCCATGCGACCAGCGGGCTGTCGAAGGATACGTTTGAGGTGGTGAGCCGCGCGCTGGAATAAAGCGGGCGCTACGCGCTTGGCGAGCGGTCCCGACTGGCGCCGCGTAAGCGGCGTTGGCAGTGCGCGCCGGCCCTAGCCCTTGTCGCGCCCGATCAGGCGCCCGATGAGCAAGGAGGCCACACCGAGAATCGCCAGCACGACCAGCAGTTTGCCGGCGATATCGCCCAGCGACTCGCGGGAAACAACGCCGACCACAAACCCCAAGCCGAGCAGCGCGAACATCAGCACGGCAATGCTCGCGATCATCTTGAAAACCCCGGTCAGGCCGCTGCGGCCCGCAGGCTGTTGTGGATCATCCACTGACATCGGAAGGTCTCTCTTCAGATAGCGTGAGCGCGATGCTAAAGGACAAGCCTGCGCTCAGGTAGCACTGCAGAACCCGTTGGCACCGCGCACTATCACCGCATGAGCTATCGCGTCTTCAGCCCGCCGCCAGCAGGGCCGCTGCCCGCTTCACGGCGGCACGGATGCGCGGATAGGCGCCGCAACGACACAGGTTGCCGCTGAGCGCCGCATCGATACCCGCCTCGTCCGGCGCCGGCGTGACGCGGAGCAGCGCGATGGTCGCCATCACCTGTCCGGGCTGGCAGTAGCCGCATTGCGCCACATCAAGCTCGACCCAGGCCTGTTTCACCGCCGCGGCGACGGGGTCAGTCGCGCCTTCGATGGTGGTGATCGCGCGACCCTCAAGCGCCTTGGCGGGGGTAACGCAGGCCCGCGTGGCGGCACCGTCGATGTGGACCGTACAGGCGCCGCAAACCGCGCGGCCGCAGCCAAACTTGGTGCCGGTCAGATTGAGCTCATCGCGCAGCACCCAGAGCAGCGGTGTGTCGTCCGCGCTGTCGACTTCGCGCGCTTCCCCATTGATGGTTAGTTGGATCATCGGCGGTCTCTCCTGCGGCTCATGCCGGGGTCTGCAGCGGCAAGCTGCGCCGGCGCTGGCCGGTCAGCGCGAACAGCGCATTCGCCACCGCCGGCGCGATCGGCGGCAGACCCGGTTCGCCCACGCCGCCCGGCGGTGCTGCGCTTGGCACGATGTGGGTCTCGATCTGCGGGCACTCGCCCAGACGCAGCGCCGGATAGTCGTGGAAATTGCCTTGGGCAACACGCCCGGTGTCGAAGTCGATCTGACCGTGCAGCGCCGCCGACAGGCCATACACCACCGCGCTTTCCATCTGCTGCGCGATGAGGTTGGGATTGACCGCCAGACCGCAGTCGATCGCGCAGACCACGCGATGCACGCGAATCAATCCGCCCTCGCCCAGAGAGACTTCCGCCACCTGCGCGACGGTGCTGCCAAAGCAGCGGTGCAGTGCGAGGCCACGCGCGACACGGGCGCCGTCTGCCGCCGGTGCCAGCGGCGTGCCCCAGCCGGCCTTGTCAGCCACCAATTGCAAAACGGCGCGCTGCGCCGGCTCGGCCGCCAGCAGCTGCAGGCGATAAGCCAGCGGGTCGGCGCCCGCCGCCTGCGCGCATTCATCCATGAAACATTCGGTAAAAAATGCCTGATGCGAATGACCCACCGCGCGCCAAAAGCCAACCGGCAGCGGTAGCTCAACCGCCGCGTGGCGAACCGACACCGCGGGGAACGCGTAGGCCACGTCGAAGGCGCCTTCGGCGGTGGTCTTGTCCGGCCCCAACAAGGGAATGCCCGCCGTGCGGGGGCCGTAGCCCGGCGCGATCGACTGCCCGGCAGACTTCAGCTGCCAGGCCGCGATGCGCCCGTCCTCGGCCAGCGCCGCCCGGCACTGCGCGACGCAGGCCGGGCGATAAAAGTCGTGCTGCACGTCGTCTTCACGCGACCACAGCGTTTGCACCGGTCGGCCGGGGAAGGCGCGCGCAATGGTCGCGGCCTGCGCGACGAAATCCACCTCCAGCCGCCGGCCGAAGCCGCCGCCCAGATAGGTGACTTCCAGCGCGACTTTATCTTCCGCCAGATCGAGCGCGCGGGCCGCCGCGCGCCGCGCAAACCCGGGCACCTGCGTCGGCGCCCAAACGGTGGCCGCCTCGCCGCGATACTCGACCGTGCAGTTCATGGGCTCCATCGGCGTGTGCGCCAGCCAGGGCGCACGGTAGTCGGCAGCCACCTGCCGCGTGCTGCCCGCCAGCACGGCGTCGGCATCACCGACCTGCCAGAACGCATGGCCCTCGTCGTCTGCCAGCGCCTGCGTCAGCGTTTGCATGAGGTCGGTGGTCGAGCGGCCCGCCAGCGGACCGTCATCCCAGGTGATCTCCAGCGCCGCCAGCGCCTGTCGCGCGCGCCACCAGCCGCTGGCCACCACCGCCACCGCGCCGGTGCCGCCGTGTTCGGGTTCGCACTTCACCACGCCCAATACGCCGGGCAGGCGGCTGGCCTTGCTGGCGTCGAAGGTCTTGACGCGGCCGCCCCGCACTGGCGCAAAGCGCAGCGCGGCGTAGCACAGGCCGGGCGGCCGCACGTCGATCCCGAAGCGCGCGCTGCCCGCCACTTTGGCCGCCGCTTCGAGGCGCGGCACGGGCTGGCCGATGAGGCGAAATTCGGCGGGCGACTTAAGCGTCACCTCGCCCAGCGGCGCCGGCTGCGCGCCGAGATGCGACACGGCGGCCGCAAAATCCATCGCGCGTCCGTCGGCCACACTGAAACGACCGTCTTGCAGCTGCACCTCGGCCGGCGCGCACTGCCAGTGACCGGCGACGGCCGCGACCAGACTGGCGCGGGCGGCCGCCGCCGCATGGCGCATCGGCAGCCAGAGATCGCGCAGGCTGGACGAGGCGCCGGTCATCATGAAGCCCAGTTGGCGTCCAAGCTGGGCCATCATCCAGCGCATGCCATTGGCCACGGCGCCGTGCTCGTCCTCGCGAAAGGGCACGTTTTCAGCAAAGGCCACGAGGTTGCCGTAGAAGGCCTCGATCGGGGCGTCTTCCATGCGTAGTGACGACCAGCCGCAGTCCAGTTCTTCCGCCACCAGCATCAGCAGGCCGGTGTGCACGCCCTGCCCCATTTCTGACTTGCTCATGACGACCGTGACGCTGCCGTCGGGCGCTAGTTTGATCCAGCCGTTCATCGCGATTTGTCCGCCCGGCGCTGGCCGTAAATCGGCCCGCGCCCGCACGCGATCGGGGTTGGCGCAACCAATCAGGAGGCCGCCGCCCGCGACGCCGGCGAGGATTAAAAATGTACGGCGTTTCATCGGTGACTTCCCTCAGGCGCCAACATCGCAGAAGCCCCGGCTGATGACTTCCCGGCCGTCGCTGTTGAAGACGCTGAAGGCCATGACGCCGTCGCCCGCAGCCGTGCTTGCCAGCCGCAAGCGGTCGGGCAACCAGACCATGCCGCTGAAGCGCCCGCCGAGGCGCCGGACTCGGGTCGGGGCAATGCCACCGGCTTGCCAGAGCAGGCCAGACACCGCGTAGGCCAGCGTTGCGGTGCCGTGGAGGATGATTTCCGGCAGGCCGGCGGCCTGCGCGTAGGCGCGGTCGGTGTGGATAGGATTCCAGATCCGGGAGCACTCGGTGTAGACGTGCGCGGCCTGCAAGGGAATCTCGATCGGTGCGCTCGCGGCAGCGTCAGCGCTAGCGACGTGCGCAGGCCATGCCGGCGCCTCCGCGATATGGCGGGCCTCGCCGTCCAGCACGACATCCCGAAACAAATTGCCCTGCCAGGTCCGGCAGCAGAGTTCACCGGCCGCGTTCAGGGTGTCGATCTGCATGACGAGAAACACGCCGGGCCGGCGTTGCATCACGCCCACCACCCGCGCCCGGGTCGTCACGCGCATGCCCGGCGTGAGCGGCCGGAAGATCTGCAAGTCGTGCTCGGCATGGACCGAGCGCGCCGTTTCTTCGGCGCTCAGGCCGTGCGCGCGGGTGGCGTCCAAGACGGCAAGAATCGCGTCCCACTCCACGCACACCGGAAACACCGGGTGCATGGCAATGGGCTGCAGGCTGTCGTGATAGCAGGCGGCGGAATCGCCAATACCCGCCGCGTAGGCCATCAGCCAGCGGGTATCGATGCTGTACTCAAACGGCGGGCTCTCGTAACCCACGATCGACGGCTTCAGCGGCATTGCTCAGACGCTCCCGGAAAGGAGCGTGGATTGTAGACGGCCGCGGGGACAAAGGGTGGCTGGTGTTGGGTGACGGCTTGCGCTTGGGGTATGGTCGCGCCTTGCTCGGTCCGAACCGCGTGGACCGGCCGCGCCGTAAGCATCACAGGAGCAGCCCATGACGATTTCGCAGCAAGACAGCGGCCGGCGCGTGCGCACGGCCAACTGGAACCTTCACTATCACGAAGCAGGCAGCGGCTATCCGGTGATCATGCTGCACGGCTCTGGCGTTGGCGCTTCGGGCTGGAGCAATTTCTCGGGCAACCTCGAGGCGCTGGCCGCGCATTACCGGGTGCTGGCGGTGGACATGCCCGGCTGGGGCGCCTCCGATCCTTGCCCGGTCGACAAACTGGACCATGTGGCGGCGCTGATCGAATTCATGGATACCTTGGGCATCGAGAAAGCCGCGATGATCGGCAACTCGATGGGCGGCACCACGGTGTTGCGCACGGCGGTCGAACACCCCGACCGCATTTCGCATCTCATCACCATGGGCGCGCCGGTCAACCGCATGCCACGGCTGTTTGGCGCGGGCGACGGCCCTACCGAAGGCATCAAGATTCTGATCGAGGGCTACCGCAACCCGACCCCGGAGACCATCCGCCGACTGGTGCAGATCATGTGCTTCGACAAGGCCTTCGCGACTGACGAGCTGTGCACCCGGCGCGCCGAGGCGGCCAACGCCTGCCCCGAGCATCTGGCGAACTTCCTTGCCGGTCTGGCCCGCGGCTGGCCGGTGCCGAAGTGGGCCCCGATCGAGGAGCTGATGAAGCTGAAGATTCCCGCGCTGCTGATTCACGGCCGCGACGACCGGGTAGTGCACTTCGAGCACTCCTTGCAGCTGGTCTCGGTGATCCCCAATGCGCGTCTGGTGCTGCTCAACCGCTGCGGCCACTGGGCCATGATTGAGCATGCCGCCGAGTTCAACCGGCTGGTGGTGGATTTCGTAAAGCACGCCTGAGCCGCCGCCGGCGCGCCGAAAACGGTCGACGCGCCAAGCCGACAACGGTTAGAGTTCGGCCGTCACTGGGGAGTAGCCGCCCTTCACCTTGAAGGGGCTTGCGTCAACACACTTGGCCCACAGGCCATGGCGCAGGCAATACCCGTATCTGGCAAGACCTTTGACTACTGCGCGTCCGTGCTGGGCCGGCGATGCGCGGTAGTCATTCGTCTACACGTCGGCCCGGGAATCTCATGATGCAAGCCTTTCTCGTCTCCACCGGTGTCGTCGCCCTCGCTGAAATCGGCGACAAAACCCAGCTGCTCGCGTTTCTGCTCGCCGCGCGCTTCAAAAAGCCCGTGCCGATCATCCTGGGCATCCTCATCGCAACGCTGGTCAATCACGGGCTGGCGGGTGCGCTGGGCGCGTTCATCACCCGCAGCCTGAGTCCCGACATCCTGCGCTGGGTGCTGGGGCTGTCGTTCATCGCCATGGCGGCGTGGACGCTCATCCCGGACAAAATCGAAGAAGAAGAAACCACCGTCGCGCGGCGCTTTGGCGTCTTTGGCGCCACGCTGATTACGTTTTTTCTGGCGGAAATGGGCGATAAAACGCAAATCGCCACGGTCGCCATGGCGGCCCACTACGCGCTGCCACTGACGGTCGTGGCAGGCACCACGCTGGGTATGCTGATCGCCGACGTGCCGGCCGTGTTCATTGGCAATCGCCTAGCTGATCGTATCCCCATGAAGCTGGTCCACGGCATCGCCGCCGCCGTTTTTGCCCTGCTGGGCGTGGCAACCTTGCTGGGCGCTGGCGCGGGATTGGGCTTTTAGGGCAGGCAGGGCCGCGCGGTCGTGCCCATAATGCGGGCCGCGCTCCCTTGTTGCAGGATCTGCCGACCATGACCGACCCGACCGCACGCACCGCCGCCATCCGCGCCCACTTCGAGGCGCTGGCGCCCGATATCGATCATTGGAAAGCGCGCAACCGCTACTACCACGACCAACAGCTGGCCCGGCTGCGCTATCTGATCGGCGAAGACCAGCGAGTACTCGAAATTGGCTGCGGCAGTGGAGATGTGCTGGCGGCACTGGCCCCGCGCGAAGGCTACGGCATTGACCTCAGCCCCACGCTGATCGCGCAAGCGCAGGCCAGACATCCGGGCCTGCACTTCGAAGTGGCCGACGCAGATACCTGGACGCCGCCGGCCGGTGCGAGCTTCGACTACATCCTGCTGTCGGATGTGCTGGGTTATCTCGACGACATCCAGCGCTGCCTCAAGACCTTGCAACAGGTGGCCACGCCACAAACCCGCATCGTGTTCAGCTTCTACAATTTCCTGTGGCAACCGGTGCTGGCGGCGGCTGAAGCCGCGGGACGCAAGATGCCCACGCCCGAGCAAAGCTGGATTTCGCTCGACGACCTCAAGGGACTGCTGGACCTTGGCGGTTTCGATTTGGTGAAGGCCGAGCGTCGGCTGCTCTTTCCCCTTGATCTGCCCGTGCTCAGCACGGTGCTGAACGAGCTAGGCCAGCTGCCCGTGCTCAATCACGCCTGCCTGTCCCATTACGTGGTGGCGCGGCCCGAAGCCGTCGCGTCGACGGCGGCGCTATCGGTCAGCATCGTGGTGCCCTGTCGCAACGAGCGCGGCAACATTCGCGAGGCGGTGACCCGCCTGCCGGCCTTCGGCGCAGCGCAGGAAATCCTGTTCGTGGACGGGCATTCCAACGACGGCACGGTGGAAGAAATCGAGCGCGTCATCGCCGAATTCCCGCACAAGCAGATCAAGCTGCTGCGCCAGACCGGCCGCGGCAAAGGCGACGCCGTGCGACTGGGTTTCGCGGCGGCGACCGGCGACGTGCTGATGATCCTCGATTCCGACCTGACCGTGCCGCCCGAAGATCTGCCCAAGTTCTACGACGCCATCGCCAGCGGCAAGGGCGAATTCATCAACGGCTGCCGGCTCATCTACCCCATGCAGGATCAGGCCATGCGGGCGCTGAACCAGCTGGGCAACAAGTTCTTTGCGCTGTGTTTTTCCTGGCTGCTGGGGCAGACCATCAAGGACACGCTGTGCGGCACCAAAGTGCTACGCCGGCTCGACTACGAAAAAATCGCGGCTAATCGGCATTTCTTCGGCGACTTTGATCCCTTTGGCGATTTCGATCTGCTGCTGGGCGCAAGCAAGCTCAATCTGAAACTGGTGGAAGTGCCGGTGCGCTACCGCAGTCGCACCTACGGCGAAACCAAAATCCACCGATTCCGCCACGGCTTAATCCTGCTGAAGATGGTCATTTACGCCTGGCGGCGGATCAAGGCACGCCCGGGCTAGCCTCACTAAGCCGCGTATACAGCCGGAAGCCGGGATTGATGACGAAAAAATCCTGCGAGCGGAAGTGGTCGGTGAAATCGATCCCGAACAGCGTGGCCGGCGGCTTGAACTCGCGCACCAAGCGGTAGTGCCCGCCCGATCGTAACAGCTGGTGCAGTTTGCGGGCGCTGGGATGCGGGTGCTGCTGGCCCCAGCGGTCCAGCCCGCGATACACCGGCTCCGGCACGATGAGGTCGGTGATCACCGGATTTTGTTTGGTCTCGATCACCAGCGGATCCGCCGGACCGCTAACGTCCAGCCACGCGCTGTAGTGCCCGGCGGGCGCGGTCGGCGCATAGAACTCCTGCAGGGCGTAAAGCCTGAAGGCCACATAGCTTGAGGCCGGCGTCGCACGCGCGGCGAGCCAGTCGGCGACCTGGTCGCGCACATTGGGGCCGGCTTGCACCTTGGCGAAAGCGATGTCGGCCGCCCCCGTCCACAGCACGCTGCCCGTCAGCAAGACGGCGGCGAACGCCCGCATGAGGCGTCCCCGCTGCCACAGTTCATGCAGGGCCGCCGCAGCCAGCAGCGCCAGCAGCGGCGTCGCCGGCAGGCTGTAGCGCACGACCGTCCATGACACCAGCGTCGTGCCCAGCAGATACGGCAGCACGCTCGCCGTCAGCAAGCTCTGCGCGCGGCGCCGATAGCGCAAACCAAGGCCCGCGCCGAGCAGCGCGAGCAGATAGGTCGGCGTGCCCAGCGCCTCGCGTGGCAGCAGCCACAGCGTGTGCCAGACCGTACCGCTTTCATCCAGCGTGTCCAGAAACGGGCCCTGCTGATAGCCGGCCTGCAGGCGCAAGCCGTCCAGCATCACCCGCCAATACAGCAGGCTGTGGGGACTGCCCAGCGCATAGCCCGCGAGCATCGCCAGCACGAGCACGAGGCAGCGCGGCCACAGTCCGGCCAGCGGCAGCGAACCGCGCGCTTCACGGCATACCCAGCCCGCGACCGGCGCGATGCCGAAGGCGATCAGCGGAAAACGCAGCGCCACCGCCAACCCCAGCAGCAGCCCGGCTGCGATAAACAGCCGACGGTCGGTCGCCGGGGTGCCGCCGTAAATCAGCGTCCCCAGCCACAGCAGCAGCGTGGCGAGCAGACCGGAGAGTTCGTCCGGCCGCAGGTTTTGCGCGAGAAACACGTGCGCCGGCGCCAGCGCCAGCAACAGCGCCGCCGTCACACCGGTTCGCACATCAAACAGACGCGCCCCGATATGGGCCACCAGCGCAACCGTGAGCAGCGAAAACACGCAGGCGCAGTAGCGCGCGAAGAGGATCGCGTTGGCCACGGGATTAACCCCGCCCAGGTAATCTGCCAGCACGGCCGCGTAGCGATAACAGGCGTTCAGCAGCGTGTAATGCAGGGTGCCGCCGTACTGGAAGTGCTGCGCGATGAGCTGCCCGGTCGCCAGTCGGCGCGCCCAGTCGAGATGAAAGGCTTCATCAGGATGGAAGCTCCACGCGGGATGCGCGGCCGTCGGCAGGCCCCACTCAATCCCCGCGAGGCGCAAAGCGGCGGCGACCGCCATAACCAGCAGCAGCGCGGCCCGCCAGCCCCGCGACCAGGGCGGCGTGTTGGTGAGTGGAAGCTCAGACTGGGGCATGGACATGCGGGTCTTTCATGACAACTCTCTGGCGACGTGCGGGCGCGCGCGGTCGTGCTTGAGTATACGGGCAGGCCTCGACCTGGCCGCGCCCGGCCCTGCCCGTCGCAGCACGATTAATCGCCGGGCAGCAGCGACTTCAGCAACGCCGACTGAAAATGCCGCCGCATGGTGATGGCGTAAAAGTTCTCGAATACGCCCGGCAATTCGCAATATTTCTGCAAGGCGCCGCTTTTGAGCTCGTCCTGCACCACCACTTCGGGCACCACGGTCACGCCGCCGGCGTCGCGCGCCAACAGACGCAGCATGGCCATGTCGTCGACCTCGGCGTAGGGCCGTAGCGTCAGCCCCAATGCTTCGCATAGCTGCTCAAACTGACTGCGAATGTCACTGCTACGACCCGGTAACAGCAGCGGCAGGTCGGCCAGATCGTCGGGGAAAACAAAGGCTTTCCGTCGGCGGCGCGGAGGCCCCACCAGACACACGCTCTGCCGGCTTACCCGTCGGCAGCCCCAGCGCTGCTGGGCGTCGGCCGTGACCGGCCGGTTGGACAGGATGAGATCCAGCCGATGCGCGCGCAGGCGCTCCAGCAGTTCCTCCAGACTGGCCGATTCCAGGCTAAGCCGAATTTCCGGGCGCCCGATCACGGGACGCAGGAAGTTCTCCAAAAAATTGCGCGACAGCGTGGCGACCGCGCCCACCCGCAGCCGCTGCCCTTCTCGCCCGCTGTCGCCCTGCGCGGTCGAAATCAGCTCCGCGCCCAGGCTGAAGATGCTGTCGGCGTAACCCAGCGCCAGCGCGCCAAACTCGGTCAGGCGCAGGCTGCGCCCTTCGCGCAGAAACAGCGCATGGCCCAGCTGATCCTCGAGCTGGCGAATCTGTGAAGACAGCGCCGACTGCGACACATGCAGCTGCTGCGCCGCGCGGGTCAGATGCCCTTCGCGGGCCACCACCCAGAAGTAATGCAGGTGATGGAAATTGAGCTGACGCAGGGCGGTCATTCTCATAAATAGAACCTATCGTTTTAATCAATCTATTTTTATCAGGGCCGGGGGCCGGGCACCATGCGCCCGTTGCTACCCGCCCGAGGATCTGCCCATGCCCGCGCCATCCACGCTGCTCCTATGGGGCCTGCCCTGCAGCTACGCGCTCGCCGCACTGCTTGCGAGCCTGCTGCCCCGCCGACAGTGGGCGCTGGCCCAGCTCGCTTCAGGCATCGGCCTTGGCTGCACGCTGCTGGCGGCCGGGGTGGCACTGGCCACGCCGGGCAGCGGGGTCGATGTGGCAGAACATCTGGTGGCCCTGCTGGTGGGCGTGCTGGGCTGGGTCATTCTGCGGTATTCGCAGGACTATCTCGCCGGCGAAGCGGGTCAGGCGCGCTATCTCCAGGCGATGCTGTTCACCCTCACCGCCGTGGGCGTGGTGGTGCTCGCCACCCATCTGGCGGTGCTGGTGCTGGCATGGACCGCGACCAGCCTGGGCCTGCACCGGCTGCTGACTTTCTATCCCGAGCGCAGCGCCGCGCAGGTGGCGGCGCATAAAAAATTTCTGGTCAGCCGGCTCGCGGAACTCTGCTTGCTGGTCGCCCTTGGGCTCATCTATCACGAGCTTGGCAGCCTGTGGCTGGATGAGCTCATCGCCGCGGCCCGCAGCCCGGGCAGTCCCCCCAGCCTGCACGCCGCAGCGGTGCTGATCGCGCTCGCCGTGATGCTGAAGTCGGCGCAGCTCCCGCTGCACGGCTGGCTGATTCAGGTCATGGAGGCCCCCACGCCGATCTCCGCGCTGCTGCACGCCGGCATCATCAATCTTGGCGGGCTGGTGGTGATCAGGCTGGCGCCGGTCTTTGACGCCGCGCCGCTGGCGCAGGCCCTGCTGATCGCCTGCGGCAGCGTGACGGCGGTACTGGCGAGTCTGGTGATGATGACCCGCATCAGCGTCAAAGTGCGGCTGGCCTGGTCAACCTGCGCCCAGATGGGTTTCATGCTGCTCGAGTGCGGTCTCGGTCTCTATGAACTGGCCCTGCTGCACCTGCTGGCGCACTCGCTCTACAAGGCGCACGCCTTCCTGAGCGCCGGCGAGGCGGTGAGTCTGGCGCGGCACCGGGCGCTGCTGCCGCAAGGGCTCAAGGCAGGCCGGGCGGCCTGGTGGCGGCGGGTGCTGGCCCTGCCGCTGGCGCTGGCGCTGGTCACCGGCATGAGCGCGCTGGCCGGGCACTGGCTGCCGGCGAGCGCGCTGCCGCCGGTCGCCGTGATGTTGGTCGGCATGGGACTGGCGCCGCTGCTGTGGCCCACCCCCGGCGCGACGCCGCGCAATCTGCTCGCCGCCATCGGGCTGAGCGGCCTGTATCTGCTGTGGCACGCGCTGTTCGCCGGCCTGCTGCCCGGCACGCAGGGGCCCGGCCTGATGGCGAGCGCATGGGTGGCGCTCAGCTTTGGCACGCTCTATTTCGTCCAGGCCTGGCTGAAAAGTTTCCCGCAGGGCCGGCTGTCGGCCTGGCTCTACCCCAAGGCCTTTGGCGGCTTCTATCTCGATGAACGCTACACCCGCCTCAGTTTCAGGCTCTGGCCGGTGCCGACGACCACGCCACCGGCCGCCGCCCCGATGGCCACGTCGCCGGCGAGTGCGGTGCCATGAGCGCGGCGCACGCCCCGACGCTCGCCGATGCCGAGCTGCTCGCCGCGGCCGAGCAGGCCTGTGCCCGCATCGCGCCCTCCTGGCCGCTCGACCGGCTGATTGCGGTCAATCCCTGGTGGGGTTGGCGGGATACCGACTTTGCGCGCACCGGCAGCCAACTGCAGGCGCTCTGTGGCAGCCCTCTGCACATGCCGCTGGCCTACTACCGCGAACGTCTGGCAGCGGGTGAAATCGACGCCGCGGCGCTGGCGGCAGCGGCCCGCGAGGCCGACTTTCCGGGCGGCGCGACCGCCTTGCTCAATGCCGGCGACACCGGCGCTGCGGCGCCCCTGCCCTTGCTATCCGACCTCCTCGACGCCGCACCCCGGGCCGGCGCTGCGGCGCCGCTATGGCGGGAGACCATTACTCACCAGATCGGCCAGTGCTGCGCCGCCTGGTTCGATCAGGGCGAGGCCGAATGGCAGCCGGTGCGCGCCGCCAACCTCTACGCGCACTGGCTGGCCACGCTGCGCGATGACCATAGCGTGGCGCTGCTGATGCACGCCCCGGAAATCCGCGTCCGGGCGCAGGCTTTGCCCGACACGCCGACCGCGCTGCTGGCAGCCCTCGCGGGCCGGCTGGGACTCACCGCCGAGGGCGTGGCGCGGCTGTGCCTGCGCGCCCTGCTGGCGATTGGCGGTTGGGCCGCCTGGTGCGCCTGGCAGCGCTGGCAGGCCCGGCTCGACGGGACCGATGACGCGCAGATCCTTGACCTGCTGGCGGTGCGTCTGGGCTGGGAGTGTTTGCTGGACGACGGCCAACGCGACGCCGACTCGCCGTTTGTGCGCTGGCAGGCGGCGCTCCGCGCGCCCGTGCCGACGGATCACCGCATCGACGCGGCCAGCGTCTGGCAACGCGCACAGGAAATGAGCTACCAGCGCGGACTGGCCAACGCGCTCGCGCAGACGCCCGAGGCCCCACCCGCCGGCGTGCCGGCGGTGCAGGCGGTGTTCTGTATCGATGTCCGCTCCGAAGTATTCCGGCGCGCGCTGGAAGCCAGTGCGCCGGCGATCGAAACACGCGGCTTTGCCGGATTTTTCGGGCTGCCCATTGCCTATCGGCCGCTGGGTACCGAGGCTACCTGGCCGCAATTGCCGGGCCTGCTCGCGCCCAGCCAGACGGTAACCGACAGCACGGGTCTCGCTGCCGAGGACCGGCTGCTCGCGGCGCAACGCCAAGAGCGGCTCGCCGCCGACGCCGGCGCCGAGCCGTTCCGGCGCCTGCCGGCCTCGGCCTTCGCGCGGGTGGAAACCCTGGGGCTCGGTTACCTCGGGCATCTGCTGCAACAGAGCCTGGGTCTGGGTCAGGCCGCGGGGCCGGCCGGCCTTAGCGCCGCCCAGGCCCACAGCCTGCGCCCGGTGCTGGCGCTGCCGCCGGCCGAACGCAGCGCGCTGGCTGCCGGCATCCTCAATGCCATGAGCCTGCGTCAGGGTTTTGCGCCGCTGGTACTGCTGGCCGGGCACGGCAGTGAAACCCGCAACAACGCGCATGCCGCCGGTCTCGACTGTGGTGCCTGCTGCGGACAGACGGGTGAAGTGAATGCGCGGGTGTTGGCCGAACTGCTGAACGATCCGGCGGTGCGCAGCGGGCTGCTCGAACACGGCATTGTCCTGCCGGCCAGTACCTGGTTTATCGCCGCGCTCCACCAC
>Ga0255092_1000289_pt1 | contig 20359 bp, 16 predicted proteins | sample Colum_Yuk_RepC_8_2_FD_188454 | JGI IMG/M metagenome (GOLD analysis project Ga0255092, IMG submission 188454) | Freshwater microbial communities from Columbia River, Oregon, United States - Colum_Yuk_RepC_8d | ecosystem: Environmental > Aquatic > Freshwater > River | place: USA: Oregon...
GTGATCGGCACGGCCGGGATTGAAAAGGCGCTGGACGTCCGCTTGCGGGATCCGGCGCAGGCCGGGACACCGCTGGAACTGTCGCTTGACCTGACGGTGCAGGCCACCTTGGAAGAGGTGCTGCACACCGGCGTCATGCAATATGAGGCCAAGGGCGGTGCCGCGATCCTGATGGATGTGCATACCGGCGAGATTGCGGCGCTGGCCTCTTACCCAGCCTTTGACCCCAATGACCGCCCGAACCCCTTGGCTGATCCCAATGCCGAACCGGGCGACAGCCCGCTGTTCAACCGCGCGGTTCAGGGGGTGTACGAGCTTGGCTCCACCTTCAAGATCTTTGCCGCGGCGCAGGCGATGGAACTTGGGCTTGTGACGCCTGACACCCCGATCAACACCCAAAGCCTGAGCGTTGGGCGCAAACGGTTTTCCGAGTTTGACAATCACAACTATGGCCCGACCAAAACGGTGACCGAGGTGATCGAGGTGTCGTCGAACATCGGCACCGGCCATATCGCGCTGATGATCGGGGGCGAACGGCAAAAGCCGTTCCTGAAATCGCTGGGTCTTCTGGATGCCTCGCCGATCGAATTGGTCGAAGCCAAGGGCGCCCGGCCGCTGGTGCCAAAGAAATGGCCTGATGTGGTCACGGTGACGGCGTCCTTCGGGCATGGCATGTCATCCAGCCCGCTGAACCTTGCCGCTGCCTATGCCACGATTGCCAATGGCGGGACTTTGGTAAAGCCGACCCTGTTGCATCACACCACGCCGGAAATCGGCCCAAGGGTGCTGTCGGAACAGGTCGCGAAGGATTCCGTGATGATGTTGCGTCGCGTGGTGACCGATGGCACCGCCTCGATGGCAAAGATGGATGAATACGCGATTGCGGGCAAAACCGGCACGGCCGACAAGCCGCGTCGCGGGGGCGGGTATTACGAGGATAAGGTCGTGAACACCTTTGCCTCGGTCTTTCCCGCCGAAGCGCCGAAATATGTTCTGGTGGTGACGCTGGACGAACCGATTGACCGCACCGGCCCCGAAGTGCGCCGCACCGCTGGCTGGACGGCCGTGCCCGTCGCGGCGGAAATCGTGCGCCGCACTGCGCCGCTTTTGGGGATGCACCCGGCCATTGCACCGCAACCCGTTGATGGGCTAACTGCCGTCAAACAATAGATCTGGGGGCAACATGGCGGGCAGCGCAGCGGGCACGGCGGCAGAAAAACATCTTTCCGAACTTGGCCTTACCGCACGGGCCGGGCGCGATCCTTTGGTGTCCGGCCTGACCGTTGACAGCCGCGCGGTGAAAGACGGCATGTTGTTTGCAGCCCTTCCCGGTGCGCGCTGGCATGGGGCGGAATTCATCGGGCCGGCCTTGCGCATGGGGGCGGCCGCCATTCTGACCGATGCCGAAGGCGCAAAGCTGGCGGCTGAAGCCTTGGAAGGCAGTGCGGCTGCGCTTGTCATCGCCCATGACCCGCGTGAGGCTTTGGCCTATGCTGCGGCCCTGTGGTTTGGCGCGCAGCCTGCCACCATGGTTGCTGTCACCGGCACCAATGGCAAAACCTCGGTTGCGACCTTTACCCGGCAAATCTGGATGGCGCTGGGGCATGCGGCGATCAACATCGGCACCACCGGTGTTGAAGGCGCGTGGGAGGCACCCTCTGCGCATACAACCCCAGACCCGATCACTTTGCAGGCCATGCTGGCCGCCGCCGCCGCCGCAGGCGTGACCCATGCCGCGATGGAGGCCTCCAGCCACGGGTTGGACCAGCGCCGCCTTGATGGGGTGCGGCTTATCGCGGGTGGTTTTACCAACCTGACGCAAGATCACCTCGATTATCACCACACGATGGAGGCCTATGCCGAGGCGAAGGCGGGTCTTTTCACCCGTCTTTTGCCCGAAGAAGCCGCTGCAGTGGTGAACCTGAACGGGGCAGGCGGGGCCGAGATGCTGGCCTTGGCCGAGGAGCGCGGCCTGAAGACACTGGCGATTGGCCGCGATCCCTTGGCCGAGCTGCGCATCACCGGGCAGCGCTATGATGCCACCGGGCAAGATCTGCGCTTTGACTGGAAGGGTGAGCCGTTCCAACTGCACCTGAACCTTGTTGGCGGTTTTCAGGCCGAAAACGTGCTTGTCGCCGCCGGGCTGGCCATTGCCGCCGGGGCTGCCGCCCGCGATGTCTTTGGTGTGCTGCCGCAACTGACAGGCGTGCGCGGCCGGATGCAGCTGGCCGCGACACGGAAGAACGGCGCGGCGGTCTATGTCGACTATGCCCATACGCCGGATGCGATTGAAACAGCACTCAAGGCGCTGCGCCCGCATGTGATGGGGCGCATTGTGATCGTCTTTGGCGCAGGCGGGGATCGTGACACCACCAAGCGCCCGCTGATGGGGGCTGCCGCCCGCGCCTATGCCGATGTGCTTTATGTCACCGATGACAACCCGCGCTCGGAAGAGCCCGCCGCCATTCGCGCCGCCATTCTTGCCGCCTGCCCGGATGCCAACGAGGTGGGCGACCGCGCCGAGGCGATCTTGCGTGGTGTTGATGCGCTGGGGCCGGGCGATGCGTTGCTGATTGCGGGCAAGGGTCATGAAACGGGTCAGACCATCATGGGGCAGGTTTACCCCTTTGACGATGTAGAACAGGCGAGCATTGCGGTTGCCGCCTTGGATGGGGTGATCTGATGGCCGCACTTTGGACCTCTGCCGATGCTGTTGCCGCCACGGGGGGCCGGTCCACCGTGGATTGGCAGGCCACGGGCGTCTCCATCGACACCCGAACCTTGCAACCGGGTGATCTGTTTGTGGCGTTGAAAGACGTGCGCGATGGGCATGACTTTGTGGCAGCGGCCTTGGCCAAGGGGGCTGCCGCAGCGCTGGTCAGCCGCATCCCCGAAGGGCTTTCTGCGGATGCCCCGCTGCTTGTCGTGGGCGATGTGCCGAAGGCGCTCGAGGATCTGGGCCGCGCAGGCCGTGCGCGGGCAACTGCGCGCGTGGTCGGCGTGACCGGTTCTGTTGGCAAAACCTCCACCAAGGAAATGCTGCGCGTGGTCTTGGGCGGGCAGGGGCGCGTGCATGCCGCCGAGGCCAGCTATAACAACCATTGGGGCGTGCCCTTGACCTTGGCCCGCATGCCCGTGGACGCCGATTTTGCCGTGATTGAGATCGGCATGAACCATCCGGGCGAGATTGCCCCCTTGGCCCGTTTGGCGCGCCCGCATGTGGTGATGATCACCACCGTGGCCCCGGCGCATCTGGAGGCCTTTGCCAGCCTTGACGGCATCGCCCATGAAAAAGCCGCCATCGTTGATGGGTTGGAGCCGGGCGGTGTCGCGGTTTTGCCCGCAGACCTGCCAGTGTCGCATATTCTGATGGCCAAGGCCGCCGAGGTCGGGGCCAAGACCTTTACCTTTGGCGAAATCGCCGGGTCCACCTATCGCATGGCGCAGGTGCAAATCGGCAATGAAGCGACAGTCGTGCAGGCTGATCGTGCTGGAAAGCCATTTCTTTACAAAGTGATGTCACCCGGCCGCCACTTTGCCGCTAATGGCCTTGGCGCGCTGGCCGTGGCCGATGCGCTTGGCCTTGATCCAGTCATCGCCGCCACCGACCTTGGCCGCTGGCTGCCCCCTGCCGGGCGCGGGACCCGCGAACGCATCGTGCTGGATGTGGTCGATGAAACCGCCTTTGACCTGATCGACGATGCCTTCAATGCCAACCCCGCCTCGATGCGCGCCAGTCTTGAGGTGCTGATCGCAGCCACCCCCGAAGATGGGCGTGGGGCCAAGGCCAAGGGCCGCCGCATCGCCATTCTGGGCGATATGCTGGAACTGGGGCCGACCGAGAGTGCGCTGCATGCCGCTATCGCCGAAACCCCCGGCCTTGCGGCGGTCGACACCATCCATTGCGTTGGTCCCCGCATGAAGGCGCTGCATGCCCTGCTGCCGCGCGCCCAACGCGGCGATTGGGTGGAAACCGCGGCCGAACTGTTGCCCCGTGCGCGCAGCCTGATCGACGCGGGGGACATCATTTTGATCAAGGGATCCAAAGGGATCAAGGTTTCGCTTGTGGTTGACGCGCTGCGCAAACTGGGGCAACCAGCCGCGCTGGCAAAGGGAGAGGCGTAATGCTTTATTGGCTCACAGAGTTCTCGGATGGCGGGGACTTTTTCAACCTCTTCCGCTACATCACCTTCCGCGCGGGCATGGCCTTTGCCACCGCGCTGATCTTTGGGTTCCTGTTTGGCCGTCCGCTGATCGACCTGTTGCGCCGCAAGCAGGGCAAAGGCCAGCCAATCCGCGATGATGGCCCGCAAAGCCATCTGGCCAAGGTCGGCACGCCCACCATGGGCGGGCTTTTGATCCTGTCAGCGCTGGTGTTTTCCACGCTGGTCTGGGCGCGTTTGGATAACCCCTATGTCTGGATTACCCTTTTGGTGACGCTGGCCTTTGGCCTGATCGGTTTTGCCGATGATTATGCCAAGGTGACCAAACAGAACACCAAGGGCGTTTCGGGCAAGGTCCGGATGCTGGCGGGTTTGGCGATTGCCGCCTTGGCCAGCTATGCGGCCGCAAGTTTCCACCCAACGGCCCTGACCAACCAACTGGCGTTGCCCTTTTTCAAGGATGCGTTGCTGAACCTGTCCGTTTTCTTCATTCCCTTTGGCATGTTCGTCATCGTGGGGGCCGCCAATGCGGTGAACCTGACCGATGGCTTGGACGGGCTGGCGATCATGCCGGTGATGATCGCAGGCGCCACCTTGGGCGTGATCGCCTATGTGGTCGGCAACTATAATTTCTCGGAATACCTTGGCGTCCATTTCGTGCCCGGTACGGGGGAGCTCTTGATCTTCACCGCAGCCCTGTTCGGCGCTGGTCTGGGCTTTTTGTGGTATAACGCCCCGCCCGCTGCGGTCTTCATGGGGGATACCGGGGCGCTCGCCTTGGGGGGGGCCCTTGGCGCGATTGCGGTCTGCACCAAGCATGAAATCGTGCTGGGCATTGTCGGCGGCCTGTTTGTGGTCGAGGCGCTGAGTGTCATCATTCAGGTGCTGTATTTCAAACGCACCGGCCGCCGGGTGTTTCTGATGGCGCCGATCCACCACCATTTCGAAAAGAAGGGCTGGGCCGAACCGCAGATCGTGATCCGGTTCTGGATCATCTCGCTCATCTTGGCGATGGTCGGGCTTGCCACGCTGAAAGTGCGCTAAGCCGAAGCCCCTTCCTTTGGCCTTTCGCTTGGCTTATCCCCTTGGCCAAACTGCCAAGGAGATACCCATGCTGCCCGTCAAAGGATTTTCTGGCCAGAAGGTTGCTGTTCTGGGGCTGGGGCGGTCGGGTCTTGCGACCGCCGCGGCGCTTCAGGCGGGTGGGGCAGAGCCTTTGCTTTGGGACGACAGCCCCGAGGCGCGGCAAAAAGCCGAGGAGGCCGGGTTCACCTGCACCGATCTGAGCCGACATGGCGCTTTGGACGACGCGGTCTGCCTTGTCACCTCGCCCGGCATCCCGCATCTTTATCCGACGCCGAATAAGGTGATTGCCCGCGCCCTTGAACTGGGTATCCCGGTCGACAATGATATTGGTCTGTTCTTTCGCAGCTTTGCTGGCCCCGAATGGGACAATTTTGAAACCACCCCCAAAGTGGTCTGCATCACCGGCTCCAACGGGAAATCGACCACAACCGCACTGATCCATCACATCTTGCAAGTGGCAGGCCGCCCCACCCAGATGGCGGGCAATATCGGCAAGGGGGTCTTGTCCATCGACCCGGCCCAAGATGGCGAGGTGGTGGTGCTGGAACTGTCCAGTTACCAGACCGATCTGGCGCGCGCGCTGACCCCGGATGTGGCGGTCTTCACCAACCTGTCGCCCGACCATCTGGACCGCCACAATGGCTTGGGGGGCTATTTCGCCGCCAAGCGCCGCCTGTTTGCGGAAGGCGGGCCAGATCGCGCGGTGATCGGGGTGGACGAGGTGGAGGGTCAGTTTCTGGCCGGGCAGCTGGCCATGGGGCCGGGGGATGATCGGGTGATCCGCATTTCATCGGGCCAAAAGCTGGAAGGCTTTGGCTGGTCGGTCTTTGCCCGCAAGGGGTTCTTGGCGGAATGGCGGCGCGGCAAACAGATGGCCTCGATTGACCTGCGTGCGGTGGCGGGGCTGCCGGGCGCGCATAACCACCAGAACGCTTGTGCCGCCTATGCGGCCTGCCGCAGTCTTGGCCTTGCGCCGAAGCTGATCGAAGGCGCGCTGCAGTCCTTTGCGGGCCTGCCTCATCGCAGCCAGTTGGTCGGCGAAAAGGATGGGGTGCGCTTTATCAATGACAGCAAGGCCACCAACGTGGACAGCGCAGCGAAGGCGCTGCAAGCCTTTCAAAAGATCCGCTGGATCGTGGGCGGCATGGGCAAGGATGGTGGGCTGCATGGGGTGGAGCCCTTCCTCGGCACGGTGGTGAAGGCCTATCTGATTGGCCATTCTGCCCGCGATTTCGCGCTGCAAATCGGCCAAACCCCGCATGAAATTTGCGAGACGATGGAGCGCGCAGTGGCCCGCGCCGCGGCCGAGGCGGAACCGGGCGAGGTGGTTCTGCTGGCCCCGGCGGCGGCGAGTTTCGACCAGTATCCGAATTTCGAAAAGCGCGGTGAGGATTTCACCGCACGGGTCAGGGCATTGATCGGCCAATAGGCCCGAAAAAAAAGGCATGTCGCGCCTTAATGGTGCGGAAGATGGGGGCTTCGCGCCCCCACGGCGGGATTGTGCCAATCCCGCCTTCCCCCGCGGAGTATTTCCAAAGGCGCAATTCCATGGCACCCGCTTTTGCCTTTCTACTGGCAAAGCGTCGGACAATTCGTTAGACTAGATGTTGTGATCCGGGGACAACCCGGACGCATTTCGAGCAGGCGTAAAACAGGCGGATTTTCCATGACTGAGATGGTCTATGGCTCCATGCCCGGCCGGGTGGCCGAGCCGGTCCTTCCTCGTTGGTGGCGGACCATCGACATCTGGTCGATGACCGCCATTTTGGTTTTGTTTGCCATCGGGCTGCTGCTGGGCCTTGCGGCCTCGGTGCCTTTGGCAGAGCGCAACGGGCTTGATCCTTATCATTATGTGCAGCGGCAGGCGTTCTTTGGGGGCGTGGCGATGGCGGCGATGGTCGGTGTGTCGATGATGACGCCCGACATGGTGCGACGCGTGGGTGTCGTTGGGTTTCTGCTGTCGTTTCTGGCGCTGGTCTTGTTGCCGATCTTTGGCACTGACTTTGGCAAGGGCGCGGTGCGCTGGTTCTCGTTCGGCTTTGCCTCTGTGCAGCCGTCGGAATTCCTGAAACCTGGTTTCATCATCCTGTCCGCCTGGCTGATGGCTGCGGCACAAGATCTGAACGGCCCGCCGGGCAAGTTGATTTCCTTTGGTATCGCGCTCACGGTCGTCGGCTTTCTGGCGATGCAGCCCGACTTCGGGCAGGCCATGCTGGTGCTGTTTGGCTGGAGCGTGGTCTATTTCGTGGCGGGCGCGCCGATGGCTCTGATTGGCATCATTTTGGGGCTGGTGGGCGTCGGCGGCTTTGTGTCCTACAATATGTCCGAGCATTTTGCCCGCCGGATCAATGGCTTTCTGGCCTCTGATGTCGATCCGCGCAGCCAGATTGGCTATGCCACAAACGCCATCCAAGAGGGTGGTTTCTTTGGGGTTGGCGTTGGCGAGGGGCAGGTGAAATGGACCCTTCCCGACGCCCATACCGATTTCATCATCGCGGTTGCGGCCGAAGAATATGGTCTGATCCTGGTGCTGATCATCATCGCGCTTTATGGCGCGATCACCGTGCGCTCGCTCTATCGGCTGACGCGGGAACGCGATCCGTTCACCCGGTTGGCGGGAACCGGATTGGCGTGCATCTTCGGGGTGCAGGCGATGATCAATATGGGCGTTGCCGTTCGTCTGTTGCCGGCCAAAGGCATGACGCTGCCCTTCGTGAGCTATGGCGGTTCGTCGGTGATTGCTGCCGGGATCACGGTGGGGATGCTTCTGGCCATGACTCGTTCGCGACCGCAAGGTGAGATGAGCGATATCTTCCGGAGAGGCAAATGACCGCACCTTTGCTGCTGATCGCGGCGGGGGGAACGGGGGGGCACATGTTTCCGGCCCAAGCCCTTGCCGAGGCGATGATCGCACGCGGCTGGCGGGTCAAGCTTTCGACGGATGCGCGCGGCGCGCGCTATGCGGGTGGTTTTCCCCAAGCGGTTGAGGTGGTCGTCTCTGGCTCTGGCACCTTTGCGCGCGGGGGGGCGCTGGCCAAACTGGCTGTGCCGTTCAAGATTGCGGGCGGTATACTGGGTGCTGCTGCCAAGATGCTGGCCGACAAGCCCGAAGTTGTGGTGGGCTTTGGCGGCTATCCAACCATTCCCGCGCTGACGGCGGCGTTCCTGACCGGACGGCCGCGGATGATCCATGAACAAAATGGCGTGCTCGGTCGGGTGAACAAGCTTTTTGCCCGCCGGGTTCACAAGGTGGCCTGCGGCACTTGGCCCACGGCCCTGCCGTCCGGGGTGACGGGAGAGCATACCGGAAATCCGGTGCGCGCGGCGGTGATGGAGCGCGCGGGCGCGGGCTATATCGCGCCGGGCGACTATCCGATGGATCTGGTGGTGATCGGCGGCAGCCAAGGGGCGCGGGTGCTGTCGGATGTGGTGCCAGCGGCCATTGCACAGCTTCCGGAAAATATCCGTCAGCATTTGCGCGTGGCCCAACAGGCCCGGCCCGAAGATCTTGACCGGGTGGTGGCAGCCTATGCCGAGGCTGGCATCATGGCCGAAATCGCGCCGTTCTTTGCCGATATTCCGCGTCGCCTGTCCGAGGCGCAGTTGGTCATCAGCCGTTCGGGCGCCTCATCTGTTGCCGATATTTCGGTGATCGGGCGGCCTTCGGTGCTGATCCCGTTTGCTGCCGCGACCGACGACCATCAGACCGCCAATGCACAAGGTCTGGTTGAGGCTGGCGGGGCCGTGCTGATCGCAGAAACGGCGCTTGACGCCGCGGGCTTGGCACAGCACATCACCGCCATTCTGGGCCAGCCCCAGCGTGCCGAAGACATGGCGCGCGCGGCCTTGGGGCAGGGGCGCCCGGACGCCACCATTAGACTTGTTGCGCTGGTCGAAGCACTGGCAGGAAAGGGTTGACGCGATGAATGCCACGAAATTGCCGTTGGAATTGGGGCCGATCCACTTTGTGGGCATTGGCGGCATTGGCATGTCGGGCATTGCCGAGGTCCTGATCACGCTTGGCTATCGGGTGCAGGGGTCGGATGCCAAGGCGTCGAAAATCACGGATCGTCTGGTGAAGCTGGGCGCGCGGTTCTTCGAAGGGCAATCTGCGACCAATATCGGCGAAGACGTTTCGGTGGTGGTGATTTCCTCTGCCATCAAAAAGGGCAACCCGGAGTTGGAGGAGGCACGTCGCCGCAATCTGCCAGTGGTGCGCCGGGCCGAAATGTTGGCCGAACTGATGCGCCTGCGGTCGAACATCGCGATTGCGGGCACCCATGGCAAGACGACGACGACGACCATGGTCGCGGCGCTGCTGGACAAGGGTGGTTTCGATCCGACCGTGATCAACGGCGGGGTGATCCACGCCTATGGCTCGAACGCGCGGGCAGGGGCCGGTGAGTGGATGGTGGTCGAGGCGGATGAGAGCGACGGGTCGTTCAACCGACTGCCCGCGACCATCGCCATCGTGACCAACATCGATCCCGAGCATATGGAGCATTGGGGCAGCTTTGACGCCTTGCGCAAAGGCTTTCTCGATTTCGTGTCGAATATCCCGTTTTACGGTTTGGCGGTCTGCTGCACCGATCACCCCGAGGTGCAGGCGCTGGTCGGTAAAGTCACCGATCGCCGCGTGGTGACCTTTGGCTTCAATGCGCAGGCCGATGTGCGGGCGGTGAACCTTCGGTTCGAAAATGGTGTGGGATACTTCGATATCCTGCTTCAGAATGAAGAAGAAGGTTCGAAAATTGAAGGTTGCACCCTGCCGATGCCGGGTGACCACAACGTGTCGAACGCGCTGTCTGCGGTCGCCGTCGCCCGCCATCTGGGCATGAAGAAAGAAGAAATTCGCGAGGCGCTGGCCTCTTTCTCGGGCGTCAACCGCCGCTTTACCCGGGTGGGCGAGGTGAATGGTGTGACGATCATCGACGATTACGGCCATCACCCGGTGGAGATTGCCGCTGTGTTGAAGGCGGCGCGGCAGGCGACCAAGGGGCGCATCATCGCGGTCCATCAGCCCCACCGCTACACCCGGCTTTCCAGCCTGTTCGAAGACTTCTGCACCTGCTTCAACGAAGCTGATGTGGTGGCCATCGCCGAGGTCTATTCGGCAGGCGAAGAACCGATCGCCGGGGCCAGCCGCGATGATCTGGTGGCCGGGTTGATCGGCCATGGCCATCGCCATGCCCGTGCGCTGATCGACGAGGCTGATCTGGCGCGCTTGGTCCGCGAACAGGCGCGGCCCGGCGATATGGTGGTCTGTCTGGGCGCGGGCACGATTTCAACCTGGGCCAACGGCCTGCAGGCCAAGCTGATGGGGCAGGCGGCCTGACGGAGGCCCGCGTGTGACACCGCTTACTCTGGGTGGGCTTTGGGTACTGGGGGCGGCCGCGACCGCCTTTTTGCCGATGCGGGCGCAGATGGTCCCGGGCCTTTTGCTCTTGGCTGCTGCGCCCGTCTTATTGGTCTGGATCGCGGTGACCCATGGCTGGCTTTGGGCCGCTTTTGGGCTTTTTGCCTGCGTCTCGATGTTTCGCCGCCCCTTGCGCCATCTTGCCTTCAAGGTCTTCGGTCGTTCGCTCGGGCTGCCAGAATGAACGCCGCTTTGGCCTTTGTCGCAGGGTTCCTGTGGCTGATCGCGGCCAATCTGATCGGCATGTTTCCGTCAAAGGATTACCATTGGTCGAACGCCTACAGGCTGATCGCGGTGGGCCTGCCGATCCTGATTTGGATCACTTGGGCCAATGGGCTGGTCTGGGGTGCGGTGTTTTTGGGGGCTGCCGGGTCAGTCTTGCGTTGGCCCTTGCTGCATGCCTGGCGTTGGCTGAAGCAATTCATCGCTTAGGAAGGGCAATATTGCCCATTCGGTGGATTGCCCCTATCAGTTGTGTATGACCCAGACGCTTCCTACCCCCCGTGGCACCCTGACCCCGAACCGGCCCTTGGCTGATCTGACTTGGCTGCGGGTCGGTGGCCCGGCCGATTGGCTGTTTTCTCCCGCGGATGAGGCGGATCTGGCCGAATTTCTGGCCGCGCTTGATCCGGCTGTTGCGGTCTTTCCCATGGGTGTGGGGTCAAACCTGATCGTGCGCGATGGCGGCATTCGGGCGGTGGTGATCCGGTTGGGACGCGGGTTCAATGGCATTGCGGTTGACGGCACGACGGTGACCGCAGGGGCGGCAGCGCTGGATGCGCATGTGGCGCGCAAATCCGCCGAGGCGGGGTTGGATCTGACCTTTCTGCGCACCATTCCGGGCAGCATTGGCGGTGCGGTGCGGATGAACGCAGGCTGCTATGGCGCGTATGTCGCGGACAATCTGCTGTCGGTGCGAGTGGTGACGCGGGCGGGTGAGGTCAGGGACATTCCCGCCGCCGACCTGCATCTGGCCTATCGCGCCTCGACCTTGCCCGAGGGCTGGGTGATCGTTTCGGCGCAATTCCGCGCAGTGCCCGGCGACCCCGACGCGCTGGAGGCACGGATGCAGGACCAGATCGCCAAACGCGACGCCAGCCAGCCGACGAAAGACCGCAGTGCGGGGTCCACCTTTCGCAATCCGGCCGGATTTTCCAGCACTGGCCGCGCGGATGACAGTCAGGACCTGAAGGCGTGGAAGGTGATTGACGACGCGGGGATGCGGGGCGCAACCCTTGGTGGCGCGCAGATGAGCCCCAAGCATTCGAACTTTCTCATCAATATCGGGGGGGCGACGGCCGCCGATTTGGAAAATCTGGGGGAGGACGTGCGAAAAAGGGTTTTCCAACAGAGTGGTATCACGCTAGAGTGGGAAATCATGCGGGTGGGCGAACCCCCGCGGTAAATCAATAAGAGTGTCACGGGGGCTAACCCCGGACTGAGGCAGTAAAAACATGGCGGGAACATCCGGGCGGATGGTCTCCAAAGTGGCGGTTTTGATGGGTGGTTCCTCCGCAGAGCGGGAGGTTTCGCTGTCATCTGGGCGTGAATGCGCCAAAGCCCTGAGGGAGGCCGGATATGAGGTGGTCGAGGTCGATTGCGGCCCCGATCTGGCCGCACGCCTGTCCGACATCAAGCCCGACGTTGCCTTTAATGCGCTGCATGGTCGCTGGGGCGAGGATGGTTGTGTTCAAGGCATTCTTGAATGGCTGCGCATCCCCTATACCCATTCGGGCGTGTTGGCCTCTGCGCTTGCGATGGACAAGCAAAAGGCCAAAGAGGTTTACACCGCCGCTGGCCTGCCCACCGTGCAAAGCCGTCTGGCCTGCCGCGAAGAGGTAGAGGCGCATCACGTGCTGCCCCCGCCCTATGTGGTCAAGCCGAACAACGAAGGCTCGTCAGTCGGGGTCTATATCGTGCATCCCGGCTCGAACGCGCCGCGACTGGCCGAAACCATGCCCGAAGTGGTGATGGTGGAAACCTATGCGCCAGGGCGGGAGATGACGGTGGCCGTCATGGGCGACCGGGCGCTTTGCCTGACCGATATCATCACCGAAGGCTGGTATGACTATACCGCCAAATATTCGACCGGTGGTTCGCGCCATGTCCTGCCGGCGGAAGTGCCGCAGGACATCACGGACGCTTGCATGGATTACGCTCTGCGTGCCCACAAGGCGCTGGGGTGCCGCGGTGTCAGCCGCACTGATTTTCGCTGGGACGAAACACGCGGCTTGGCCGGTCTGATCCTTTTGGAAACGAACACCCAGCCCGGCATGACGCCGACCTCTCTGGCGCCCGAACAGGCCGCCTATTGCGGGATCGCTTTCCCTGATCTTTGCCGCTGGATGGTGGAGGATGCGTCATGCAACCGCTGAACCGCCGTCCCCCGCCGATGAACTCTGCGCCGCGCGGCCTGACCGGCGCGCTGGTCGGGGCTGCGAAAGGCGCCGTGATGGGCGCTGCCCGCGGGGCCGCCATGGGGGCCTCGGGCGAGGCGCCGCAGGCTGGGCCGCAGGGCGCACGCCGCCACGATCCGGCGCCGAGCTATTGGGACTACAAGATGCAACGGCTGATGTTGACGCCGGTGTTTCGCGTGCTGTTCCGCGTTGGCCTGCCGGCCTTGGTTGTGACGGCAGTGGTCGGGCTGGTGCTGGCCAGCGAAGGCCGTCGCACCGCGATTGCAGGCGTCTATGAAAGCTTGAAGGAGCAATTTCAGGCCCGTCCGGAGTTTCGCGTCAGTCTTTTGGCGGTCGAGGGTGCTTCGCCCGATCTGGCCGATGCTGTGCGCTCCCGGTTGCAGGTGAAATTCCCGGTCTCCTCGTTTGACCTTGACCTTGATGCCTTGCGCGAACGGGCCGAGACGCTGGACGCCATTGCGGCGGCAGAGCTGGCGGTGCGGTCGGGCGGCGTGTTGCAGGTCACCATCACCGAACGGGTTCCGGCGCTGATCTGGCGTGGACCGCAAGGGCTGACCTTGCTGGACGCCGAAGGTCATCGTGTGGCCGGACTAGCCTCGCGCGCCGATCGCCCTGATTTGCCGGTGATCGTTGGCGAGGGCGCAGATGAAGCCGCCGCTGAAGCCTTGGAGCTGGTCGATGCGGCCGGCCCGATGATGAAGCGTCTGCGCGGTCTGGTTCGCATGGGCGACCGGCGCTGGGATATGGTTCTGGACCGCAATCAGCGTCTGCTGTTGCCCGAGGACCGCCCGGTGCAGGCGCTGGAGCGTCTTTTGGCGCTGGACCAAGCCGAAGACCTTTTGGGCCGTGACCTTGCGGCCATTGATTTGCGCGATGAAAAGCGTCCCATTCTGCGGCTTGGGGAAGATGCCCTTCTGCAAGCCCGCCGCGCTCGCGGCCTGATCCCCGAAGAAGAAAAGAAAACGGAGAGCGACCTGTGACCGATCTCTACCAGTCCCAGCGCGCGATGCGCGCCTTGCGCCGCGCGGCGATGCAACGTGGTGTGGTGGCCATCCTTGACGTTGGCACCTCGAAAATCGCTTGCCTTGTGCTGCACTTCGACGGATCCGACACTTCGGGCGAAAGCGACGGGGTTGGCTCGATCGCGGGTCACGCCGGGTTCCGGGTGATCGGGGCAGCCACGACGCGGTCGCGCGGCGTGCGCTTCGGCGAAATCTCGGTGATGAACGAAACCGAACGGGCCATCCGTACTGCCGTGCAGGCGGCGCAGAAGATGGCCAATGTTCGGGTTGACCACGTGGTTGCCTGTTTCTCGGGCGCAGAGCCGCGCAGCTATGGTCTGGCGGGCGAATGGGATTTGCAGGATTCCGTGGTGTCCGAACAGGATGTGGCGTGTGTGTTGGCTGCATGCGATGTGCCGCCTTTGGGTGAGGGCCGCGAAGTGCTGCACGCCCAGCCGGTCAACTTTGCGCTGGATCACCGGTCTGGCCTTGGCGATCCGCGTGGGCAGATTGGCAATCGGCTGGCCTGTGACATGCACCTTCTGACGGTCGATGCCTCGGTCATTCAGAACCTGCTTTACTGCATCAAACGCTGTGATCTGGAATTGGCGGGCATTGCCTCGTCGTCTTATGTTTCGGCGATTTCCTCGTTGGTTGAAGACGAGCAAGAGTTGGGCGCCGCCTGCATCGACATGGGCGGTGGCGCGACCGGCATTTCTATCTTTATGAAAAAGCACATGATTTTCTCAGACGCTGTGCGGATGGGCGGCGATCATGTGACCTCGGATATCGCCAAGGGGCTGGAAGTGCCGATGGCTGTGGCCGAGCGGATCAAGACCAAGCACGGCGGCGTGCATGCCACGGGCATGGATGATCGCGAGATGATCGAGATGGGCGGCGACTCGGGCGATTGGGAAAAGGATCGCCGTCAGGTCAGCCGGACTGAGTTGATCGGCATCATGCGCCCGCGTGTTGAGGAAATTCTGGAAGAGGTGCGTGCGCGTCTGGATGTGGCGGGCTTTGACACGCTGCCAAGCCAGCAGATCGTGCTGACCGGTGGGGCAAGTCAGATCCCCGGCCTTGACGGGCTGGCCAGCCGCATCTTGGGCGCCCGCGTGCGCATGGGGCGCCCCTTGCGTGTGCAGGGGCTTCCGCAAGCGGCAACTGGCCCTGCGTTTTCGTCCGCCGTTGGCCTGTGCCTGTTTGCAGCCCATCCGCAGGATGAGTGGTGGGATTTCGACATTCCCGCCGAGCGCTATCCGGCGCGGTCGCTGAAGCGGGCCTTCCGGTGGTTTAAGGACAACTGGTAATCCGCAATATTCTGCGGCACCGGCAAGATCCCGCTAACACCGTCGTAATTCGGACTATATTTTGTGGGTCGCGCGTTTTTTCGCGTGACCTTGTGTCGGCTTGTGGATAGAATCGGGGATAATTCGGCAAATCGTGACTTAGGGACAGGTTGCGAGAAGACCGGAACGGCAACTGGCGGGGCGCACCGCCCAGAAAAAGGCAGGCGGACATAACATGGCACTTAACTTGATCATGAGCGATGCACGCGAAGAGCTGAAGCCCCGGATTACGGTCTTCGGCGTTGGCGGGGCGGGCGGCAATGCGGTCAACAACATGATCGAACAGCAGCTTGAGGGTGTGGAGTTCGTTGTTGCGAATACCGATGCTCAGGCGCTGCAGCAGTCCAAGGCCGAAGCCCGCATCCAGATGGGTGTCAAGGTGACCGAGGGTCTGGGCGCCGGTGCGCGTCCGACCGTGGGTGCCGCTGCTGCCGAAGAAACCATTGAAGAAATCGTCGACCATCTGGCGGGCGCACACATGTGCTTCATCACCGCTGGCATGGGTGGCGGCACCGGCACGGGCGCTGCCCCTATCATCGCGCAAGCCGCGCGTGAGTTGGGCGTGCTGACCGTCGGCGTGGTGACCAAGCCCTTCCAGTTCGAGGGCAACAAGCGCATGCGTCAGGCCGAAGAAGGCATCGCGGCGCTGCAAAAGGTTGTCGATACCCTTATCATCATCCCGAACCAGAACCTGTTCCGTCTGGCCAATGAGCGCACGACCTTTACCGAAGCCTTCGCGATGGCTGACGACGTGCTGTATCAAGGTGTCAAAGGCGTGACCGATCTGATGGTGCGTCCGGGCCTTATCAACCTTGATTTCGCTGACGTTCGCGCCGTGATGGACGAAATGGGCAAGGCCATGATGGGCACCGGCGAAGCCGCGGGCGAAGATCGCGCCGTGCAAGCCGCCGAAAAGGCCATTGCAAACCCGCTTCTGGACGAAATCAGCCTGCATGGTGCCAAGGGTGTTCTGATCAACATCACCGGCGGCTATGATCTGACGCTGTTTGAACTGGACGAAGCCGCCAATATCATTCGTGAAAAGGTGGACCCCGACGCCAATATCATCGTCGGTTCGACCTTGGACACCTCGATGGAAGGCACCCTGCGGGTGTCGGTGGTCGCAACCGGGATCGACGTGGCGCAAGCCAAGCCGGAAACCCCGGTGGCCCGCCGCCCGATGGGCGCGCCTTTGGCCGCGACCTTCACCGCGCCCGAACCGAAGCGCGAAGCGCCGATGACCCTGACGGTCTCGCCAGTGGCGACCCCGGTTGCGGCGCAGGCCCCGATCGCACAGGCTCCGGCACCCGCGCCGATGGCCTATGCCCCCGAAGCTTCGCTCTTTGACCACGATCTTGCCGCGCCGAGCTATGCGGCCGAAGCCGAAGACATCAACGAGAATGACCTGCCGCCGCCGGCCTACCGCCCGCAACCGCAGGCCCCGCAGGTCGCCCGCTCTACCGCGGCGCTGGATGCCGACGCGCAAAGCTTTGTTGCGCCCAAGCCCGGCGCGCCGTCTGCTGCGGCAATCGCCCGTCTGCAAGCCGCCGTGTCGAAAGGCCCGGCGCCGCAACCCACCGCACGTGGTGCCATGGGCCAACCGCAGGCCGCACGCCAAGCCGCCCCTGCGCCGAAGCCGGCAGAAAGCCGTCCGCGCTTTGGCATCGGTGGTCTGATCAGCCGGATGGCGGGTGGCGGTCATGCCGAACCCGCAGCGGATCGCGCCCCGATGGGCCGCGCCCAACCGCCGGTCACCGCCTATGACGACGAGCAGGACCATGGCGGCGATCAGGACCGGATCGAGATTCCGGCCTTCCTGCGCCGTCAGGCCAACTGAGTCGGCCCCGACCGTTCTTGTAACAGATGTGACAAAGCCCGGAGTGATCCGGGCTTTGTCATTTTTTTATCAACATGTTGACCGGCGAAACGCCTGTCACATACCGTCACAAACTGTGAATTGAGATAAAAGCGCGTCAGACTTACCTAAGAGACCAGAAAAGGGCGCATGCCGCCTTGCGATACGGGGTCTTCTTACGGTGCAAAACACTCTGGTACGTTCGGTCAGCTTCCACGGCGTCGGTTTGCACTCGGGTGCGCCGGTGACGATGGTGGTGCATCCTGCGGACGAAGATCATGGCATCTGGTTCCGTCGCACCGATCTTGCCGCCAATGTGCTGGTTCCGGCCCGTTGGGATGCGGTGGTGCCGTCGAAACTTTGCACGCTGATCGCCAATGCGGCGGGGGTGTCTGTCTCTACCATCGAACACATCATGGCTGCCCTTGCCGGTTCTGCGATCCACAATGCATTGATCGACATTGATGGACCCGAGGTGCCTATTCTGGACGGGTCCTCCGCCCTGTTCGTCGCTGCCTTTCTTGAGGCCGGGTTGCAGGCGCAATCGGCCCCGGTGCGCGCGATCAAGATCCTGAAACCGGTTGAGGTGCGCGATGGTGCGGCCGTGGCGCGGTTGGAACCTGCCGACATGCTGGAGATTGATTTCCGCATTGATTTTGCGGATGCCGCAATTGGCGTGCAGGAAAAGGCGCTGAACATGGCCAATGGTGCCTTTGTGCGCGAACTTTCGGACAGCCGCACCTTTTGCCGCAATGCCGAGGTGATCGCCATGCGCGAACGCGGGCTGGCGCTGGGGGGCACGCTGGAAAATGCCGTGGTCTTTGAAGGGGACAAGGTTCTGTCGCCGGGTGGTTTGCGCCATGCCGACGAACCTGTGCGCCATAAGATGCTGGATGCGCTGGGGGATCTGGCGCTGGCCGGGGGGCCGATCCTTGGCCGTTACATCGGAATCCGCGCTGGACATGCGCTGACCAACCGCCTGTTGCGCGCCGTTTTCGCCGATCCGACCGCATGGCGCGCCCATGATTGTGTGGGTTTGGCCAGCGGCAAATTGCCCGGTGTTGGCGTTGTACGCCACGATCTGCCGGTGATCGGCTGAAATCTGTTGGCCGGGGCAGCGAAAGCCATTTTGCGCCCCGGATTTTTCTGTGCTACCACAAGCCAGAGATCGGGGAAGCCGGCTCATTTTGGTGGCGTTGCGGGCAGCGAACACAGGATATTCGGAAGATGGCAGGCGATTTCAAAAGTGCAGTGCGGTTGGGTCTTTGCACGGCACTTCTGGCGGTTTCGCTCGCGGCTTGCGGCGGCGGGGCAAAAAGCAAACAAGATGCTCCGCTTGACGATCTGCCGCCCGAAGAAATCTACAAACGGGGTGAGCTGATCCTGGAAACCGCCCGCAAACCGGGCGACAGCTTGCGCTATTTCGCCGAGGTTGAGCGGCTTTATCCCTATACCGAATGGGCCAAGCGCGGACTGATCATGCAGGCCTTTGTGCTGCACAAATCCAAGGAATACGAAGAGGCCCGCATCGCGGCGCAGCGTTACCTTGATTTCTACCCCGGCGACGAAGACGCCGCCTATGCCGCCTATCTGATGGCGCTGTCCTATTATGACGAGATTGACGAGGTTGGCCGCGATCAGGGCCTGACGTTCCAAGCGCTGCAATCGCTGCGGACCGTGATCGAACAATATCCCGACAGCGAATATGCCAAGTCGTCGATGATGAAGTTCGACATGGCCTTTGACCATCTGGCCGGCAAGGAAATGGAAATCGGACGCTACTACCTGAAGCGCAAGAATTACACCGCCGCCATCAACCGCTTCAAGGTTGTGGTGCAGGACTTCCAGACCACCACCCACACCGCCGAGGCACTGCACCGTCTGACCGAGGCCTATCTGGCGCTTGGCTTTACCGACGAGGCACAGACCGCCGCCGCCATTCTTGGCTATAACTATCAATCCAGCCCGTTCTACGAAGACAGCTTCAGGTTGTTGAAAGGGCAGGGGCTGGCACCAGAAGCCAAGGGAACCAACTGGCTCTCGACCATCTATCGCCAGATGATCAAGGGCGAATGGTTGTAAGGGCGGGGGGCGACATGCCCACCCAACGGGGCCAATATGCTACGCAGCCTTGATATCCGCGATGTGTTGATCATCGACCGTCTGTCCCTGACCCTTGGGCCGGGGCTGAATGTGTTGACCGGGGAAACCGGGGCGGGGAAATCCATTCTGCTCGATGCCTTGGGCTTTGTGCTTGGCTGGCGCGGGCGGGCCGAACTGGTGCGCACGGGGGCCGCGCAGGGCGAAGTGGTGGCGGTTTTTGATCTGCCCCCCGGCCATGCGGGTCATGCAATACTGGTCGAGGCTGGGATTTCTGCCGAAGATGGCGAGGTGATCCTGCGCCGGATCAACAGTGCCGATGGCCGCAAGACAGCTTGGATCAATGATCGCCGCGTGTCGGGCGATGTGCTGCGCGATCTGTCCGATACGCTGGTGGAATTGCATGGCCAGCATGATGACCGTGGGCTTTTGAACCCGCGTGGCCACCGGGCGTTGTTGGATGCCTTTGCGGGCCGTGATCTTGGCCCGATGAGGGCGACGTGGCGGGCGCGGGCGCAGGCGCGCGACGCCTTGGCCGAGGCGCGCAGCGCACTGGACCGGGCGCAGGTCGAAGAAGACTTCCTGCGCCACGCCGTTGCCGAGTTCGACAAGTTGAACCCCTTGCCGGGCGAGGAGGCCATCCTCGACGCCCGTCGCCGCCTGATGCAGGGGGCCGCCCGCATCCGCACCGATATTTCCCGCGCCCATGGCGCCTTGTCCGACGGCGCCGAGGGCCAGATGCGCGACGCGCTGCGCTGGCTGGAAGGGGCGGCCGACAAGGCCGAGGGGCGGCTTGATATGGCCATGGCCGCGCTGAACCGGGCCCTGATCGAGCTGGGAGAGGCGACGGGCGGCGTGGAAGACGCGCTCACCGGGCTTGATTTCAACCCGTCCGAACTCGAGGCGCTGGAAGAGCGGCTGTTCGCCATCCGTGCGCTGGCGCGGAAACATAATGTGCTGCCCGACGAACTT
>Ga0255092_1000296_pt1 | contig 20188 bp, 29 predicted proteins | sample Colum_Yuk_RepC_8_2_FD_188454 | JGI IMG/M metagenome (GOLD analysis project Ga0255092, IMG submission 188454) | Freshwater microbial communities from Columbia River, Oregon, United States - Colum_Yuk_RepC_8d | ecosystem: Environmental > Aquatic > Freshwater > River | place: USA: Oregon...
AAAGGGCATGTAATCAGGCCCGTGTTGCGGGCATCGTGGCACCTGGCCGCTTTGCCCGCAGCAATCTTGCCCGTCACCCCATGCCATGCAGCCCGTGAAAGCCGCCTGTAAGGATGACAGGCACCAAGATCAGGGCAGCGGGGGCAAGGATCAGCACCCGTTGCCATGCCCGATCAAGCCGCCACCACAGGATCAGCGCGAGCATGACAACCAACCCGACCTCGAAGACCGCGAAAACGTCGCCGTAGAAGCGCTGGTCCCAATAGCTGACAGGGCTTCGGAATACCCAGTCAGACACCGGCCAGAACTGGCGGCGGGCGTCCTCGTGATGCGTTGCGAAATCCGCCAAAGCGTGCAGCAGGCCAGACCCCGCGAAGGCGCGCAGCAGGATGCGGCCGCTCCAGACGGCAGCGAGGAAAAGCGGGCCCCAGATCAGGAAGCCGTGATCCACCGCGAAAATCGCCTGCCACGCGTCCGAAAAGTATAACCGTCCAAAGACATCATGCTCCGGCAAACCGAGCACGCGGGTGGACCACAGGACCAGAGCGAACATCGGCAAGTCCGGGACAAAGCCCCCGACCATCGCCGCAACAAGTGTTGCCGGTGCCAGAGGCCTCGCAAAAAAAGCCGCTCCGATCAGCATGTGCGACGGCGTGTTCATGGCGTCAGCATACAGACGTCTGTCTGGATTTCTCATCTTCCGCGATGCGACGGAGGAGTGCGTAGGGAATTGCGCCGTTGAGGACGGTTCGCCCGATCACGAGCCCCGGCGTACCGATAAACCCGAAAATATCTGCGAGAGCCCGGGTCCGATCAAGCTCTGCCTGGACTTCCGGCGAGGCCATGTCGCGGGCAAGCTGATCAACGTCGAGCCCGATGTCGGTGGCTACCCGCAAGACGGATGCCGGTTCTGCGACCAGTGGCGTCCGCATGAAGCGGCGACGTAGCTCCTGCTGCTTGCCTTGTCGTGCGGCCGCAACCGACGCGCGTGCGGCGAGTTCGGACGCAGGTCCGAAAATCGGAAGTTCATGCTGGATGAGGCGGAAGGTTGCGGTATCCTCTGCCAAAAGCGTGTCCAGATCCCGCTCAAGCGCCCGACAGTAAGGGCAGCGGAATTCACTGAAGTATGCGATTGGGACGATTTCCGTCGGCACCGCCGGGCCGAACAGGGCAGAGCAAAGGTCGGCCCGCAAAGCGTCTGCACGCGCACGTCGCTGATCAGCATCGGCTGGCGGTGCGTCGAGCCCTACGAAAGCGGCCGTTGCTCCAGAAGTCTGACCCTGTTCCTCAAGCCGGCGAAATGGCGGCAAGTCTGGCAAGTCGACATATCGTGGGCCGCGCCCGGGAAGACGGTCCCACGGCAGGGCACGCAAGCCGTAGATCAGGGTGACGATACCGCCAAGAACGAGGAGGCCACGGCGTGACCCTGTCACAGCACGGTCACCGGCGTGCCGACGGGCACCTGATCATAGAGCTGCTTCACATGATCGTTCAGCATGCGGATGCAGCCGTTCGATACGGATTGCCCTATAGAGGCTGGATCTGTCGTGCCGTGGATGCGGAAATAGGTGTCGCGGCCGTCTTTGTAGAGATAAAGCGCCCTCGCCCCGAGAGGATTGCCAGGCCCGCCCGGAACGCCGTCCGCGAATTGCGCATAACGGTCGGGGTCACGCCGTATCATGTCATTCGTCGGCCGCCACGAGGGCCACTCAGCCTTGCGCTCGATGATCGCCGTTCCCTTGAACTCAAGACCAGCCTTGCCAACACCGACGCCGTAGCGGATTGCGCGTTCGCTGTCGAAGACGTGGTAGAGGTAGTAAAGACGCGGGAATACCAGGATCTGACCCGGAGTGTGCTGCTCGCGGACGCGCACCTCTCGCGGCTGAAATTCTTCGGCCAGCACGAAAGGTTCTTCGGTGTGGGCTAGCAGGATAGACGGTGTGGCAAAAGCGGCAGCCGCGGCACCGCTTAAAAGGGAACGTCGAGAAATCATGATGTCTCCTGGGATGAAACGATTGGACTTGGGTTCGTTCAGGAGACGTATCGCGGTGGCGGCGGTTGTGGAGAGGAGATGCGGCTGCTTGCCCGGACTGGCACGATTTCGAACTGCGATGAGGCAAAAGCGATCTTCAAAATCGGTGCCGCGAGCTGACTGGCCAATAGGACCTGGCAGGCCACGTGACCGGAGCCGCCGCCGCAATGGGATTCCTGAACCATTGGCATGGCATGCGTTTCGAGGAAGGGGCTTTCATGAAGCGCATGATCTGAACGCGCCTCCTCAAAAAGAGACGCGAGCACGATGGCGCTGCAAAGAATGGCGAGTAACTTTCGCATCACCATACATAGAGTCACATGTGCTCTGAAGTGATGTTCACATCGCAGTGACCTCTGCTATTTTCGCGCGGCGCGGCGAAATCGCCACGTTATCACCAGTTTGTGACCATTTGATCTGACAAACCGGTTTGACCTTCCCACGTTGGAAGGCTGCATCACGATGAAAAACCGAGGTGCAGCCCATGCGATTCAATCGACGTTACTTCGCTGTCGGAGCACTGGCAGCGCCCTTTTTGGTGGGCCGTGCCGCCTTTGCCTCCGAAGACACTGAAGGCCCGGTTCGCAATAACATCTCGTCGTTTCGGGTCCACGAGTGGCAAGACCATTTCGATGCGTTGGGTCTTGGGATCATCATATCTGACACGAGCGCGAAAGTTCTCCAGCACTGGACCAGTGACGGTCAGATGTTCCTGTATCCGAGTTCTGTCCCACTTTCCGAGGATCTGACCCGCAGGGGCTATACCGAAGTCGTCGAAAAGCGCGTCAACCCAAGCTGGACACCGACGCCATCGATGCGGGAGCGCAATCCAGAGTGGCCAGCAATGGTGCCGGGCGGTGACCCCAGCAACCCGCTCGGAACGCGTGCCCTCTATTTGTCCTGGCAATATTACCGCATCCACGGCACCCACGATACGCGGAAAATCGGGCGCCGTTCCTCAAACGGTTGCATCGGCCTCTACAACGAGCATATTGAAGAAGTCTACGACCGAGTTCCGGTCGGGACGCAAGTCAAGTTGATCTAACCTAATGTTGAAGACGCCCACCAAACGGACCGCATTGAACTTCCTGCTTCCGGGCGGGATCGTTCATGTTCTATGGGCGTGGTCTTTTACGATCGTGCTGCTCTGCGGTTTGACTATTGGCCAGTCTGCATCGGCGTTCGCCCCGGTTGATCATCACTCCCCGACCTCCGTAGAGACGTCAGACAGCAGTGCCGGATCGACGAACATATCGCTGTCTTGCCATCCGGCGCTGGCATGTACTGCATTCGTGTTGCCAATCGGTGCAGTGACTGCGTTCATCCCCGGCTATGCAGTGGTGTCGCGACCGCATTATTCCCAGACCCAACTTCGCTTCGGGGGCCCTTCTGTCAGTCTGCCCCCTCCACGCCTGCTGATCTAAAGGTCAGTCTGGGCAAGAGCCATGGTTCGACGGCGCCGTTACAGGCCCAGTCGAGCGCTCTGTCGTTTTAATACTGACCCAAAACATGTGCGCAGTTCGCGAACCGCCTGAAGTGCGGTGCGCGGTGGTCAATCAAAAACAACAAACCAAGAGCAGTCAGGCAGATGGCAAAACAATGGACAGGCGCTATGGCGCTTGCCGCTTCCGCAGTCGCGGCAGTGGCGATGGCGCATACCGGGTCAACCGGAATCGTGCTGGAACGGATGAAAGGGATGACGGCGATGCGGGATGCCGTGGCGGAACTGGCGCCAATGATGCAGGGCGCTGTGCCCTACGATGCCTTCATTGTCTCGGAAGGCGCCGCCGTGATCGCGGGCCACGCCGGGGAAACCATGCTGTCGCTCTTCCCCGAAGGCAGCCTTGAAGGCGTAACCTATGCCAAGCCCGAAATCTGGTCCAACTGGCAGGATTTTGCGGCTCTGGCAGAAGAGATGAGGGTTTATGCAGATGCCCTGTCCGAGGCTGCGCCGAACGGGCTTGAACCGGCTTCCGCACCGCCGGCAGACATGGCGGGGATGGATCATACCGGAATGGCCTTGCCTGCTGCCGAAGAGACCAATCCCGGTTTTTCGGTAGCAGAACTGATGGGCTATGCCGAAAAGACCGCAGACAGCCCGGTTTCGCGCGGACTGGCAGACCCGGCCTCCCTTGCGCTGACCCTGTCCAGCCTTGCGGCCGATGATTTGTTCGCGAAGATCAGTGAAACCTGCTCGTCTTGTCATGCCCAGTTCCGCGCAGGTCGGAACTGATCATGCGAGGACTGATACGGCTTTTTGCGGTCTTTCCGGCCGTGGTTGGAAGTGTTGGTGCCGGAGCGCTGGCGCTTTGGCCTATCGGCGAGGCGGAGCCTAGATCATTCCCGACGGGCAACGCAGAACGTGGGGCCTATCTCGCCCGTTCAGGCGGTTGCGTGTCGTGCCATACCAACGCAGCGGCGAATGGCCCCGCACTTGCGGGCGGTGCACCGCTCGATACACCGTTCGGAACTTTCGTGCCGCCGAACATCACTCCGCATCCTGTGGCGGGAATCGGGCGCTGGACCATCCAGGATTTCGCGCGTGCCGTGCGTCAGGGCGTTTCCCCGGAAGGGGACCCCTATTATCCCGTGTTCACCTATTCCTTCTACGCCGGGTTCACCGATCAGGACATCGCTGATCTGTGGGAGGCTTTCCGGACAGTCCCCCCCGTTGCCGAAGCGGCCTCGGACCATGATGTAACTTTCCCCTTCAGTTTCCGGTCCGGGCTGAAGCTGTGGCGGGCCAATTATCTTAAGGCGCCGGAGACGGACGCGTTGATGGGCACGTCCTCGCCCTGGAACCGTGGCCGTGTTCTGGTCGAAGGGGCGGCGCATTGCGCGGCCTGTCACACCGGACGCAACCTTGCCGGCGGCCTGAAGGACAGCGCGCGTTTTGCCGGGAACGACAACCTGCCCGGCGGCAGCAAGGCCCCGTCGATCCTTGTGGCCGACCTTTCCGCGCGGGGCTTTACGGTGGCCAACCTCAGCTATGCGCTTCAATCCGGGGTGCTCCCGAACGGCGACGCCTTTGGCGGTAGCATGTCCGAGGTCGTGGCGCAGGGCACGTCGTTTTTCACGGATGCCGACCGCGAAGCGATTGCAACCTACCTTCTTGACCCGGAAGGCACTGGCTTAGTGCCCGCGCCAGCGCCGCTGCCCGCAGACACACCGATGGCGGGCATGGATCATTCAAAGATGGACATGAGCAATGAAAACTAGAGTTTTGGCCATCTGCTTCGCCCTCGGAATCCTCGCACTTGTGGGCGCCTTTGTCTGGGCAGCGATGCGGCCCCCTGCGACAGTGCCTATACCATCCGGCGGGGTCGCTCCGACGGCGTCGGTTTCTGAAATGTTGTCGGACGGAAGACTCGACGTACAAGTCTACACCACGGGGAGCCGAGACGTCCGTATAGAGATCCAGTTCATCCCCGACGCTGATGTTGTCGATGCGGCCAGCATGCGACCAGACGTCAACTTTGCCATGGTCGAGATGCACATGGATGGACTTACACCGCCCCTTGAATTGGTCGAGGCAGGCGTGTGGCGGGTTAACCTTAAGCTGCCAATGGCTGGACTATGGATCGTCAACGTCGGGTTCGGTGAGGAATTTGCGGAGATTCAGTTCGATGCACCCTGAAAATGTCGTGTATGTGACATCGCGCGCTGATTCTTTTCGAAGGCTCTTTCACGGAACCCTCGCCGGGCTGGCGGTCTTCGTCGCCCTGGGCACGGTTACCGCTGTGTGGATCAACCCCCTTTTCGTGCGCATGACCCCGGTCGGACCCTGGGAGCTTGGGGCGACGACCCTGACGGCAATCCTGGCGGGCGTGACCGTCGGCCTCTGGGTGCCGCAATGCCGCTTGCGAACGTCCGGGGCGGGCGGCGTTGCAAGCTTTCTCGGGATCGCTTGCCCGACCTGCAACAAGTTCCTGATGCTGATCTTCGGTGGCCCTACCCTAATGGCGTGGTTCGACCCCGTTCGGCCTTGGCTGGCAGTAGCAGGCGTGACCATCATGTCATTCGCAGCAATGCGGGCGTTGTGGGCCTACCGTGATTTCCGAATGTCGGCGGGCGAAATACCTCAGGCCAGTTCAGCAGCGCTGGAGAGCAGCAGATGACGACTCTGGGCCGGGTTGCCTTAAGTTTTGTTCAAAGAAGGGCCGCTGATGTGCTGACCGTTCGCGTGAAGGGGAAGTCTCGGCCAGAAGAAATGGGAGGTGACCGTGCGGCGATCTCAGCGTGATCTTGCCCAGATGTCCCAGAAAACAACGCGAAGGGCGCTTCTGATGGGGGGCGTAATGACAACGTTTGTCGGCGTGCTGGGCCTACGGATGTGGCAACTGGGTGTCCGTGACGCAGATCAATATTATCTTTTGGCAGAAGAAAACCGGATCAGCTTGCGGCTAGTGCCGCCCAGCCGAGGTCGCATTTTCGACCGCGCCGGCAAGATTGTGGCCGACAACCAGCAGGCGTTCCGGATTACACTGGTGCGCGAAGAGGTCGAGGATATCGATGGCACGCTGTTGAAACTGGGGCGGCTTCTTTCCCTTGATGATGAAACCATCGTGAAGCTTAGGGACCAAATCGATCGGGCGAGCGGTTTTGCTCCGGTCACGATAAAGGATCGGGTCAGGTGGGAAGAACTGTCCGTCGTGGCCATCAACGCGCCGGCACTTCCGGGGGTTCATCCGGAAATGGTCTTATCGCGCGTCTATCCGTTTAGTTCCGATTTTGCCCACCAGGTTGGCTATGTCGGCCCAGTGAGCGAGAACGATCTGAATGAAGACGACGACGCGGCTGAACCCTTACTCCGACTGCCAGACTTTGAGGTCGGCAAGATCGGGATTGAGCGCAGACATGAACGAGCGCTGCGCGGCTTGCCGGGAACGCGACGTGTCGAAGTCAATGTGTCTGGCCGCACCATGCGCGAACTGGCGCTTGATCCGCCGACAGCCGGACCGGACATGGAAATCACGCTTGACCACCATCTGCAGAATTTCATGCGCGTGCGTCTTGAAGGCCAAAGCGCTGCAGCCATCGTCATGGATGTGACGAATGGCGATGTAATTGGTTGCACATCGGCACCGTCGTTTGATCCGAACCTGTTCGTGCGTGGCATCTCGAACCGGGACTATGGCGCGCTGCGCGACAACGAGTTTCGCCCGCTGTCTGACAAGACAGTGCAAGGTGCCTATCCGCCGGGATCAACGGTCAAGATGTCGAACGCTTTGGCTGCGCTTGAAAGCGGTGTCATGGACCCTGCGGAAACGGTCGCCTGCAATGGCTATGTCGAGATTTCGGGCCGCAGGTTCCATTGCTGGAAACGTGGCGGGCATGGGCGGGTGGATATGGTCGGCGCTTTGCGTGAGTCCTGCGATGTCTACTTCTATGAGGTTGCGCAACGCATCGGGATTGATGGCATTTTTGCCATGAACGATCGGCTCGGGCTTGGTCAGAAGTATGATCTGCCGCTGTCTGGCATGGCGCGCGGCAACAACCCCTCGCGCGAATGGAAGCAGCAGAAGTACGGCCAAGACTGGCTGATTGGCGACACGATCAACGCCTCCATTGGCCAAGGCTTTACGCTCGCTTCACCGATCCAGCTTGCAACCATGGCGGCGCGGCTTGCTTCCGGCACGGCCGTACTGCCTCGGATGGTGCGGTCGATCAGCGGGTCGTCGACAGACAACTCTACTCCAGCCTCTCTTGGACTTTCGGATGAGGCGCTGTCCATCGTTCGGCAGGGCATGTTCGAGGTGTCAAACCACGAACGTGGAACAGCCTACGCGTCAAGAATTGCCGACCCGACAAAGGTGATGGCAGGTAAAACCGGCTCAAGCCAAGTATTCTCGATCTCGGCGGCGGAACGCGCGGCGGGTGTGCGGTCACAGGACGAACTGCCGTGGAACCGTCGGGACCACGCGCTGTTTGTGGCTTTTGCCCCGTTCGACGCACCCCGCTATGCGGTCACAGTGGTGGTCGAGCATGGTGGCGGAGGTTCCACGGCTGCCGCGCCAATAGCACGCGATATCATGCTGTTTGCGCAACACGGCGGATTGCCACCGACGGACGCTTATCCCGCGTCGCAAAGGACCCGCGTCGGCGATCAGCTGGCACTCTTGTCCGATCGCATCCTTCCGCCCGATGGTGCGATACCAATTGTGAGCCGGACATGACCTTTTGGGAGAAAAACAGACCGCCGTTGCGCCTTAAAAGATCGTTGCTCATGGGCGGGCTCTTGGCGAGCGTGGCCACTCCATCCTTCGCCTTTTTTCACAAAGAGCCGGATATCGAATTGGGTCGGACGACGTATCAGGAAACATGTGCATCCTGCCACGGCGCAAATCTGGAGGGGCAGCCGAACTGGCAATCAGCAAACTCGAACGGGACTTATCCTGCGCCTCCCCACAACGAGACAGGTCATACGTGGCACCACGGGGATGAAATGTTGCTCAACTACATCCGCAAAGGTGGGCAAGTTGTGCTGGACGAGATGGGTGTCGATTTCATATCAGGCATGCCCGCGTTCGGTGAGCAACTTTCGGATGCCGAGATCGAAGCGATCCTCGCCTATATCAAATCGACTTGGCCAGCGCGGGTCCGCACCACGCAGGAAGACCGCACCCGCATGGAGGCGGCGAGTGAATGAACCAGCACCTTAATCCTACCCCAAGAAGAATCCTGCTTGCATCTCTAGTTGCTAGAGGGATCACACAAGGCAAAATCAGCCACATTTCCCAGAAGGTCTCACTTATGCGCGTTTCCCAAATGATCCTAGCCGCCACGTTTGCACTGGCGTTGCCAGAACAATCCTTGTCGCAAGAGATCTCCGATGATCGGATCAAGGCGCTCGTGGCCGAAGCAATTCGGGAAAATCCCGAACTGGTGCTGGAAGCCTTGCAGGCCCTGGAAGCGCGCCAAGCCGAAGCTCAGGCGGCCACAGCCGCGTCTGTTCTTGCCGAAGAGCGCGGCACCTTGGATCGTGACCCCAATGCTCCGGTTCTGGGGAATCCCGACGGCGACGTCACGATAGTCGAATTCTTTGACTACAACTGCCCCTACTGCAAACGGGCGATGCCCGAAATCAATGCCTTGCTGGCCGAAGATACCAACGTGCGACTTGTGCTGCGTGAGTGGCCGATCCTGAGTGAGGGATCTGTTTTAGCCGCCCGCGCCGCCCTGGCATCGCGGCAGCAAGGCAAATACGCCGAAATGCACGACGCCCTGATGACGATGCGCGGCAAGGTTGAAGCAGAGGCCGTGCTGCGTATAGCAGGTGAGGTCGGTCTCGACGTTGAAAAGCTGAAGGTCGACATGCAGTCACCCGAAGTCGAGGAGCATATTGCCACCTCGATGCGGCTGGCTGAGGCGCTTGGCTTCAATGGCACGCCATCGTTCGTGGTTGGCGATCAGCTTATCCCCGGTTTTGTGGAAAAGCCCGAGCTGCTTGACGCGGTGACTGCCGCGCGGGCTGCAGAGTAGGTTGGATCAGGCGGCGGGATAGCTGGTGAACACCGCATTTCCGCCGTCCTGGCCAAACAGGATCACCTCGTAGGCCTCACGCTCGGCCTCGGGGCCCATACCGGGCGAGCCGAAGGGCATACCGGGAACGGTCAGCCCTTTGGCTGCCGGGCGCTCGGCAAGAAGGCGGCGAATATCCTTTGCCGGAACATGGCCTTCGATGGTGTAGTCGCCGATCGTCGCCGTGTGGCACGAGACAATATCATCGGGAATGCCACGCTCGCGTTTGAATGCGGCCAGGTCCTCGAGGCTGCGCACTTCAAAGCTGACGGCAAAACCGTTTTCGCGCAGATGGCCGATCCAGCCATTGCAGCAGGGGCAGCCCGGATCCTTGACCACGTGGATGCGTGCATCTGCTTCGGCCCAAGCGGGTGTGGTGGCAAGGCTGACGGCCCAACCGACTGCTCCGATCATGGTGCGTCGAGAAATCTGCATTTCCTGTCCCTCGTGGTTGAACACGTTGGCATTTGTAGTGGTCCGCTGGCATCCGTGCCATCAATCTTTGGTGGATTTGCGCCCGATCACTGCAAGATTACTTCAATCGCGGAGTGCCTGCCTGCACCCGTAGAACACCCCGATTGTTGTCTGCATTGTCATCCGTGATCTTGCGGGTTTCGACCAAGGGCAAATCGGCAAAGGCTTTCACCATCTGCCTGAGAGACCACGTCATCGGCAGGCTTTCCGACCGGCCGGATGTTAGTCGGCGCTTTGACAATTCTGCCGCTTCGTCCGGGCTTCCGGTCATGTGCCAAGACACCAAAATGTCAAATGACTTTGCTACATCATGCTGATAACAAAGCTTCCATGAACAGGTCGGGCGTCTTTGTCAAAGCTCTGGTTTTCGCGGCATATCTGCTGGCGATACTGGTTCTCGTCGTGTCCATGGGGCGCGAGCAAACTCCTGTCGAACATGCCCGGATGATGGCAATGGCCGGCCATGCGATGAACATGGCCGATATGGGCAGTTCAGAGCCAGACCGGACAATGCTTTTGTGTCAGCAGGATTGTCTGGTTGTGGTGGCGGCCCTGTCGACAGCGGATCAAACGATTGAATTGGCCGGGCACCCGCTTGCCGTTGTGACCGGAGATGACCCTCTGGTTTCCTCGCTGGCCTTTCCGCCCCCCGGACATCCTCCGAAAGCCGCAGTGATCTGACCTTTGCAGAGCAGGCGCTTGCGCCATGGTCTGCCAGTCTTTTCCTTTGCGCGACTTACAGGAGAACTCTCATGTCGCTTTTGACCCGACGCGGCTTTCTGGCCGCAACTTCGGCTGCCGCTTTGCTGTTGCCCGCCCAGGTGCGTGCCCAGTCCACCCGGATGACCCTATCGGCCACCACCCGCACCATCGAAGTGCAAGGCAAGGCCGCAACCGTCTGGGGCTTGCTGGACGGCAACGGGCGTTCCGGCCTTGTCCTTGATCCGGGGCAGGCCTTTGCGGTCGATCTGACCAATTCGCTCGACGCGCCGACCATCATCCACTGGCACGGCCAGATCCCGCCCAATGCGCAGGACGGCGTGCCCGATCTGCCGATGCCGATGCTGCAACCGGGCGTAAGCCGCGCCTATGACTTTGCCGCGCGTCCCGGCACCCATTGGATGCATGCCCATATCCCCGAGCATGAAATGCTGCTGCTGGCCGCCCCGCTGGTGGTGCGCCGCCCCGAGGATGTGGCCGCGGACCGGCAGGAGGTGACGCTGTTCTTGCATGACTTCTCGTTCCGCCCACCGTCAGAGGTACTGGCCGAGATCACCGGCGGCGCGTCGATGGCCGGGATGGACCACAGCCAGATGGGGCAGGACGGCATGGCCGGGATGGACATGGGCGCCGCGGGCGACGGGACGATGTCGATGCCGGGGATGGACGGCATGGGAGCCATGGAAATGGACCTGAACGACTACAACTTTGACGCCTATCTTGCCAACGACCGCACGCTGGACGACCCCGAGGTGGTGCAAGTCGACAAAGGCGGTCGCGTGCTGGTCCGCATCATCAACGCGGCGGCGGCGACGGTATTCTGGATCGACACAGGCGTATTGCCGGGCCGTCTGGTCGCCGTGGACGGCGAGCCGGTGCAGCCCCTTTCCGGCAGCCGCTTCGGCATCGCCATGGGTCAGCGGCTGGACATCGAACTGGACGTGCCGGGCAATGGCGGGGCCTTCCCGATCCTTGCGCTGCGCGAAGGGGCAATGGAACGCACCGGCCTGATCCTTGCCACTCCAGAGGCTGCGGTGACGAAAATCGCAGGCCTGTCGGACGCCGATCACCCGGCTTTCAGCGCTGACCTGTCGCACGAATCCAACCTGCGCGCCGTCACGTCGCTGCCGGACCGCGCGCCGACCTCGCAGCCGATGCTGATGCTGGGCGGGTCGATGATGCCCTATGTCTGGACCATCAACGGCCAGGTCTGGGGCAGCCACATTCCCGTGACGGCAAAGACCGGCGACCGGGTCGAGATCACGTTCCACAACATGTCGATGATGGCGCATCCGATGCACCTGCACGGCCATGCCTTCCAGGTGGTCAGCACGGGGGGTGCGCGGTTTGCAGGCGCGGTGCGTGATACCGTGCATGTGCCACCCATGGGCATGGTGACGGTCGCGGTGGATGCAGGCGAAGCCGCGCGCTGGATGCTGCACTGCCACCACATGCCGCATCTTTCCACCGGCATGATGACCGAGTTTGCCGTGACGGCATGACCGGCGCCGTGGCCCGCACCCGGCTGCGGGCCACGGACCCTTTCACAGGAGGCAGATCGTGACGCTATTTCTGGGACGACGTGCCTTTCTGTCGGCGCTGGCCCTGCCATTCGCCGCAAGGCAGGCCGAGGCGCGCCCACCCTTTCGCCTGCAGCGCGACCCTCAGCCCTTGCTGTCGCCGCCGATACTGGACGAGGCCGGACACGAACGGCGTCTCGCAGACTTTGCGGGCCGGGTGATCCTTTTGAACATCTGGGCAACCTGGTGTCCGCCGTGCCGGGAAGAGATGCCAATGCTCGACCGGCTTCAGGCCCGGATCGGCGGCGCGGATTTCCAGGTGCTTGCGCTGTGCATTGATGATGCGGGAATTGACCGGGGGCGGCGCTTCTTCGATGAGATCGGCATAACGAACCTGTCCTTGTTCTGGGCCGAGTCGCTTCGGGTTCAAATGGCCTTCGCCTTTGTCGGGCTACCGACGACCTTGCTGATCGACCGGCAAAGTCGTGAGATCGGGCGGCTGCAAGGCCCGTTCAACTGGGACAATGAGGACACCACCACCCAGATACGTGGTCTCCTTTAGCCTCTGCTCGCTCAGGCAGATGGATAGCTGGTGAACACGCCCAGACTGCCATCGCGCTTGATCAGCAGCACGTCATATGCGTCGCGGCTGTCTTCTGAACCCATGCCTGGAGAGCCGTAAGGCATGTCTGGCACAGCTAGACCGAACGCATCCGGTCTTTCGGCGAGCAAACGGCGGATGTCGGCAGCGGGAACGTGTCCTTCGAGCACATAGCCGTCGACGGTCCCTGTATGGCAAGAGAAGGCTTTTACCGGGACGCCTTGGTCCATCTTGTAGCGGATCAATAGGGTCCCCATTGAGACTTCATCCGTCACTGTGAAGCCTTGCTCGCGCAGGTAGTTGACCCAAGCTTCGCAACATTCACAACCGCGCCCTTTGACGACGTGAATAGGTGGCTCTGCCTGAGAATGTACAATTCGCGCCGGAAAAGCCCAGAAAGCAGCAGCGGCAAACGCCAGTTCGCGCCGTCTGAGCATCAATCCCGTCATCCCCGATCCTCCATTTTCGCCGATGTGAAGTCAGTCTCTCTCCGCCATGTCGCAAGAGCATTCAGATCGTCAGCCGAAGCGATCTCCTGGTCCGGAAGGGCATCGCGGTCCGTCGGATCGATGGGCCGACCGTCCACACGAACTTCATAGTGAAGGTTTGGTCCACTCACGAGCCCTGTAGCTCCGACGGCCCCGATCCTGTTCCCGGCTTTTAACCTTGTTCCTTGTTCCACCGTGTCGGCGATTTCCGACAGATGCGCATATCGCGTCACGACGCCACCGCCATGATCAATATCAACCGTCAAGCCGTACCCGCGAATTGTCCCGGCAAAGATGACGCGACCTGCCCCGGTTGCGGAGACGTCGGTCCCCACAGGCGCTGCGTAGTCGATACCGGTGTGCATCCGTACACCGCCCAGCACGGGATGATTGCGCTTGCCAAAGACAGAAGACAGGCGCGCCCCAAGGATTGGCGCAGCAGATCGTTGGACGGCTTCCCCGTCCTCAAAAACGATGACCGGTCCTGCAGCATTGGATGTCACGAGTTCAAGAACACGATCTGAGAGTTCCAGCCGCGCATAATTCAAGCGTGGCTCGCCCGATATACTTCCGTCGGGAAGTTGGTCCTCTTGCCAGACCAAAGCGAAGCTTTCACCACCTTTTATGTCGCGCCTGAAATCAACCTGGCCCGCGAGAAGTGCTGTCAGGTCGACGGCAAATCTTTCGGGTGCGTTGGCTGCGACGAGCGCTTCAAAAAGGGAACCCTGAAGGGTCAAAGTCTCCCGTCTGTCGACCTCCCGGATAGGAGGATCTAGCTTCTCAGCCATGACCGGTCCGTTGAATGACAAGTTGATCTCGACCCCATCATCAACAAATAACGACAGTCGCAAGAGTCTCGTGGCGTCGGACTTGTCTGCAACCCAAGTAAGGCGGTGTCCGGGTCGCAGATCGGTCAAATCATAGACACCCGCGAGTGCCAAAGCCGCTTCGGCCCTGACGGTCGGCGGAATACCTGCTCGGCTAAGGACACTGTCCAAAGTATCACCGGGTGCGATGGTCACCGTCGGCTGCGAAAGAACATATGACGTCGGTGGGTCCGCGAAGACCGGTACGGGTGCGGCAAACCCGAAAGCAAGAAGCAAAAGCGTGGCGTGTCTGATCATCTGGCAGGATGGCCTTTCAACTGAGGGTTCGTCGAATTTTGGGCACGGAGAAGCGCCGGTCCTCGTGGAAGTCGATGATGCTGGCGAAGCGTCCGTCCGGATAGAACAGGAAAACACCGGCAGTATGGTCCATCGTGTAGTCGTCTCCATCGCGCTGTACCTTGCGGTACGACACACGAAAATCGGCCGCTGCCTGCGCAACTTGACTGGCACTACCTGTCAGCGCTGCAATCCGCGGGTCGAAATTGGAGATGTAGTCGGACAGCACGTCCGGCGTATCGCGCTCGGGATCGACCGAGATCAGGGCGATGTTCAGCCTGTCGGCATCTGGCCCCAACTCCTCCAGCCAGCCGGATATGTCGCTCAGCGTGGTGGGGCAGACATCGGGACACCAGGTGAAGCCGAAGAACACCATTGTTGGGCGGCCAATCCAGTCTGCGGGCTGGACGGCCTGCTTGCGATGGTCGGTCAGTTGCCAGCGCATCTCACTGATTGGCAGCGGCAGGGCTGCGTTCAGGGCTGGGCGATTGCGCGTGCGGTATGCGCCAAGTCCCAGCATGAAGGCGACTGCTCCCACTAGACTTGCAGCGCCAAGGATTATTGTCCTGCGTCGGCGCAATCCGGACCCTCCGACCGCAAGGAAAGCACCTCTACATTCACTGTCACCGCGCCTGCCCTCTCGAAAGACAAGGTGACAGGAAAGCTGTCGCCCTCTTTCAGGGCCGCAGTCAGGCCCATCAGCATCCCGTGAAAGCCACCCGGCGCAAGTTGAACGCTCTGACCTGCTGGGACAGGGATCGACATCGCATGCGGCATGGAAGCGATGCCGTCCTTGACCACCGTCTCATGCAGCATCGGCATTCCGGCCGCCGGTGTGGAAATGCCGACAAGCGCATCGTCGGCCGCACCGGCATTGCTGATCGAGACATAGAAGACGCCCGGCCGATCCGCGCCGATGGTCACCTTTGACCAGGCATGTTCAATGGTCAGATCACCGGCCGTCACGGTTTCGCAGGCAAAGGCCGCAGAAGTGACCAACGACAGCGAAGCGGCAAGAAGAAGGAGTTTCATGGGTCAGAACCTGTTCTGTAGGTCGGAAAGGATGTCGGCGGCAGGGGTGCCGTAGGGGAATTGGCGAAGCCATTCGCCATTCGGGCCAATCAGGAAAAGGCCCGGCATATGGGCCATCGTATAGCCGTCGGGCGATGTGGCATCGTTCTCGCGTTCGTAGTAGATCTTGAAGCTGTCTGCTGCCGCCTGCGTCTCGGCCTCGGTTCCTGCCAGACCCAGGATCGCAGGATGAAATGCCGCAGTGTAGGCCGCAAGGCCGAGCCGCCGGTCGCGTTCGGGATCAATCGAGATGAAAAGTGGCTGAACTTTCTCGGAATCCGCTCCGAGATCATCCATAACCTGGGCCACTTCTGAAAGCGTGGTTGGGCAGACATCGGGGCAGTTCGTGAAACCGAAGAAGACGAGAAGGAATTTCCCGCGAAACTCCGTACTCGTCCTGAGACGATCTTCATCATCCGAAAGTGTAAAGACCGGCGTGAACGCAGGGCCGGTTTCGGCAACACCCTCGCCTTGAGTGGCCCACCTTGCTCCGGCAAAAAGGATCATTGCCGCCACGGCGGCGACCCATAACACGATTTGAAGGCGGCTAAGGCGCATCGAACTATCCGAACAGGGGGTTGACTTGGGAGGTCTAGAACCTTTGGCAGCTAGAGGTTCAAGCAACATAAAAGTGAGTTTTTTACCACCGGCGATGTTTCGCCGATCATTGGCCGCTGATAAACTTCCCCAAGGCTATCCCGAGCAAAGTACCGAAAAGACCAAATGCGATGGCGAAACCAGCCCCATACTGCAGCCCGTACAGCCGCTTGCCACCACGTTGTCGCGCGAGGAGATAACCCCAAACAAATCCGATGGCTCCAAGTAGCGGCCCGATCATGTCGATATCCTTGTCAAGAATTCTGAATTTCGCAGTCGCGGTCGCAATCTAATGAGAGCCCATGCAAGCAGTACCAGCGCAAGTGCTGTCCAGTCTCCGAAGCGGGCATAAAGAGTTGGCGGTAGCGGTCGCGGCAAGCGCGTGTCAATAATACCTGCCGTTCCAAGTTCGAGCATAGCCACCGTCCGCCCGTAGGCATCGACCACGGCGGAAATTCCGGTGTTGGCGGCGCGAACAAGTGGGAGCCCTTCTTCTACCGCGCGCATTCGGGCTGAAGCCAGATGTTGCCATGGTCCGATCGAGGTGCCGAACCAGGCATCGTTGGTTGCGTTGAAGATCCAGTCCGGCCGGATCGCGTCATCGACGACATGGCCCGGAAAGATGGCCTCATAGCAGATCGCCACTCCAACATAGGGGTGGGGCCCGATCGCCAGCGTGCGCGGCCCCGGACCGGGTGCAAAATCGCCCAGAGATTGGACCAACCGCTGAAACGGCAACACACTGCGCCAGGGGACATACTCGCCAAACGGCACGAGGTGATGCTTGGCGTAACGTGTAAGAATTGTGCCGTCCGGAGCGATGGCGAGGACGGAATTGCGGTAGATTGTCCCTGACCCGATTTCTTCCCGCTCCGGGCTGCCAGTGAGCAAGACACCGGTTTCGGACAACAGCCACCCCAACATGACCTGCGCGCCACGATCTTCTGCGAGAAACCCAGGCCAAGCGGTTTCGGGCCAAAGCAGAAGATCGAACGACCCGGGGCGAGCTGACAGAGAAAAGAGCCGCAAGATGTTCGCTTTTCGGGAATCTTCATCCCATTTGGAACTTTGCGCGATGTTCGGCTGCACGATCCGAACCTGCGTGCCACGGTCCGAAGCCGGGTCTGAGGTGGCAAGCCGCGCCACCCCAAAGCCCGCAACGCTGACCAAAATCGCGGCCGCACCAGTCAGGCGATGCATCCGCAGATGGCGGTCGGCACGACCTAAGGCAAGACCGACGAGTGACGCACTCAGCACGAGCAGAAATCCGAGCCCGTAGCTGCCGACCACTGAGGCGGCTTGGGACAGAACGGTCCAGTCGGCCAGTGTGTAAGCGGCAAGATTCCACGGAAATCCGGTCAAGACATGCCCCCGCAGCCACTCTGTCGCTGCCCAGGACGTGGCCAGCGACAGCGCCGGAGGCAGGCCGGACCGCGCCATTCGCGCCGCAACGGCACACGCGAATGCTGGAAACACTGATAGCAGCCCGGCAAGACCGAACACAGCAGGCAGTGCCAGCCATCCGAAACGTTCTGCCTCGACCTGAAAGCTTTCGGTGATCCAGAACAGGCCGAGCACAAATTGTCCCAAGCCGAAAAGATACCCTAGAACGAACCCCTTACGCGAAGATGTGCCACGCAACATAAGTACCAGTGCTGCGAAGGCAATTAGGGCGAGCGGTAGAATCGAATATGGCGGTAAGGCCAGAACGAAACATGCACCTGCTGCGACGGCGATCCCCAGTTTGACACGCCTCAGTATTGGCTGGTAGCTGGAGAAAGGATACCGTTCCGAAGTGATCAATTTTGCAAGCGCCTCCAAACTGGAGAGTGTTCGATAAATCCTCTAGCAACTAGAGGAGCAATACGTCACATGACAGTTCACGGCATTGTCAGAACTGCGCTGCTAGCTCTGCAATTCTTCAGCGCACGCCGCCAACCGAAATTCCTTGCCTGAAGTCCGCACCGCAATTGATTCAGGCGGCGGACTTCTATGGAATTGAACAGCGCGACCAGCTCATCCGAGCAAAACGGTCGATAGCAGGTTAACGTTCAATACGATGATGACGGCGGCTATTAGCCAGCACAGCCCGGTCAGCCAACGGGGAGCGACCAGCTCGCCCATCTTGGCACGGCTGGCGGTGAACATGACCAGGGGCACGATGGCGAACGGCAGCTGGAAAGACAGCACCACCTGAGACAGGATCAGCAGCTCTCCCACGCCTTCGGTGCCGTAAAGCAGGATCACGAACACTGCGGGCACGATGGCAAGGCCCCGGGTGATCAGCCGCCGCGTCCAGGGCGCGATGCGCAGGTTGATAAAGCCTTCCATCACGATCTGTCCGGCCATGGTGGCGGTGACCGTGGAATTCAGGCCCGCGCACAACAGCGCCACCCCGAACAGGATCGGTGCCAGCGATGATCCCAGCAGCGGCTCCAGCAGCAGATGCGCCTTGTCGATCTCGGCCACATCGTTCTCACCAACGGTGTAGAAGGCTGCGGCTGCAAGGATAAGGATGGCCGAGTTGATGGTCAGCGCGAACATCAGCGCGATGGTGCTGTCCCAGGTCGCCAGCCGCAGCGCCTCGCGTTTGGACGCCATGTCCAGCCCGAAGGCGCGGGTCTGCACGATGCCGGAATGCAGGTAAAGGTTATGCGGCATGACCGTCGCCCCGATGATGCCAAGCGCAAGATAAAGCATCGTCGGGTTGTTGATGATCTCACGGCTGGGCGCATACCCGGCGATCACCTCGCCCCAGACCGGATCCGCCTGCGCGATCAGCACGACGAAACAGGCCGCGATCAGCGCCATCAGCGAGATGATCAGCGCCTCGATCCAGCGGAAGCCCTTGTTCTGCAGCCACAGGATCAGGAAGACGTCTGCGGCGGTGATGAAGATGCCGATTTCCAGCGGGATGCCGAACAGCAGGTTCAGGCCGATGGCCGTCCCGATGACTTCGGCCAGGTCGGTCGCGATGATGGCCCCTTCGGCCAACAGCCACAGCGGGACCGACATCCATTTCGGGAAGGCGTCGCGGCAGGCCTGCGCCAGATCGCGCCCCGAGGCGACGGCAAGTCGGGCGCACAGCGATTGCAGCAGGATCGCCATGATGTTCGACAGAAGCGCGACAAACAGCAGCGTGTAGCCGAAGGCCGCCCCTCCGGCGAGCGAAGTCGCCCAGTTGCCCGGGTCCATGTAACCCACTGCCACCAGATAGCCGGGGCCGATGAAGGCGAGGAACCGCCGGAACCGGCTGGTGCCGCCGTTGCCGACGGCAATGGTGCGGAACACTTCGGAAAGGGATGGCGTCTCACGCTCATGTCGCCAGGCACTCGCGGACATTCGATCTCGCTTTCATGGTCACAGGGTCGCACCAATGGCTTGGCGCACAAAGTTAGCCGATGCTAACAATCAGCCCCAGGCCTTTACTTGTCAATCCATTTCGTGCGACATTCATGAAATGACAGAGTTCGCTGCAGACACGCGCGCCGCAACCGGCGACCGCTCTTCCGCTCCCCGGGCAGAGGCGTTTCAAGGCGTGCGAGAGGCGCGCAGTCGCGAACTGGCCGAAGATTATGTAGAGCTGATTGCCGAACTGATCCACGATCAGGGCGAAGCGCGCCCGGTGGACATTGCCTCACGGCTTGGCGTGAAGGTACCTACCGTAAGCAAGACCCTGGACCGTCTGGCACGCGAAGGACTGATCACCCGCGCAAAGTATCGTTCGGTCTTTCTGACAGATTCGGGCCGCGCGCTGGCAAAGGAATGTGGGCGGCGGCACGACATCGTGTTGCGCTTTCTGATCCGCCTGGGCCTTGACCCGGACACGGCCGAGCGTGATGCCGAGGGGATCGAGCATCACGTCAGCGAAAGGACACTCATGCTTTTTGCGGCTTTCGCCTTGGGTTGATTGCCGCAAGACGCAACGATCTGCGGCAATCATTCACATCAGGCCGAAAGTCTTGACGCCGCAACTTTCTGTGTCCGCAGCACACCAAGTG
>Ga0255092_1000300_pt1 | contig 19855 bp, 14 predicted proteins | sample Colum_Yuk_RepC_8_2_FD_188454 | JGI IMG/M metagenome (GOLD analysis project Ga0255092, IMG submission 188454) | Freshwater microbial communities from Columbia River, Oregon, United States - Colum_Yuk_RepC_8d | ecosystem: Environmental > Aquatic > Freshwater > River | place: USA: Oregon...
GTCCGCAACGAGCCTTGGAGGCGAACAGCAAAACCCTCGCGCAACAGCGCGAAAGCCTCATCCTCCCCCGAGCCTCCTCAGCGAGTGCAGGACCGATCCCGCGGAGCCACCAAATACGCCTAGCGAAGCGGGAGCGGTCCGCAACGAGCCTTGGAGGCAAACAGCAAAAACCCTCGCGCAACAGCGCGAAAGCTCATCCTCCCCCGAGCCTACCTGCGAGTGCAGGACCGATCCCGCGGAGCCACCAAATACGCCTAGCGGAGCGGGAGCGGTCCGCAACGAGCCTTGGAGGCGAACAGCAAAAACCCTCGCGCAACAGCGCGAAAGCCCCTCCTCCCCCGAGCCTCCTTAGCGAGTGCAGGACCGATCCCGCGGAGCGCCGCTCCATTCACTCCGCACCATCCAAATACCGATGCAACCACTCAAAAATCGTCGCATGCCACAGCCGGCTATTCTGCGGCTTCAGCACCCAGTGCCCCTCATCCGGAAAGTACAACAACCGACTCGGGACCCCCTGACGCTGCAACGCCGTAAACAGCGACAACCCCTGCCCCACCGGCACCCGATAATCCAACTCATTGTGGATAATCAAATTCGGCGTCCGGAACCGGGCCGCAAACCGATCCGGCGAATCCCGATCGAACCCCCGCGTCTTCCACGGAACCCCATGCTCCCACTCATCGAACCATAACTCATCCGTCGACCCGTACATCGAGTGGAACTCGTACACCCCGCAATGCGTCACCAACGTCTTGAACCGGTCCGTATGCCCCTGAAACCAATTCATCATGTAGCCACCATAACTGGCCCCCGCCGCCGCCATCCGCTTCCGGTCGACCCACGGCTGCCGCTCGCACCAATCCAACGCCGCCATCAAATCCCCGAAAACCTTACCACCCCAATCCCGCGAAATGTCATCCGTGAACTTCTGCCCAAACCCCGTCGACCCCCGCGGATTCGGCATCGCCAACACCCAGCACTGAGCCGCCCACAACTGCGGATTCCAACGGTACGACCACCCATCCAGGAAAGCCCCTTGAGGTCCCCCGTGAACCCAGAAAACCAACGAATACCGCTTGTTCGCATCGAACCCCGGCGGCTTCAAAATCCACATCTGGACCGGCACCCCGCCCACTCCCTTCACCGTCACCGATTCCGGAACCGGCAAATCCCAAGACGCACGGCGTTCCGCATTCGGATCCCACAACGTGATCACCCGACCCGAAGCAACCTCCACCGACTTCAACACAGCCGGCGAATCCATCCGCGTCTCCAAATACACCACCGAAGCACCGTCGGATCCGAACACCGCATCACCCGCCGATCCCATCGTGGTCAAAGCCCGCGGCGCAGAAGCACCGTCCAACGCCACCCACCACAGTTGCTTGCGCCCCTGCGACTCCGCCTCGACCACCAATCGCCCCTCCTTCGACCAAGCGATCCCCTCCACCGAACGGTCCCAGTCGCGCGTCAAACTGCGCACCTGACCCGTCTTCAAATCCCGGAGCATCAACTGCCAACGATCCGCCTCGAAGCCCGCCCGAGACTGAGCCCGATACGCCAGCCAGCGGCCGTCCGGCGAATAATGCGGACACCCATCGGCGGCTCGTTGCGTAGTCAACGCAGTGCGTTGGGAACCGTCCACCGACACCGACACCAAATTGTGATCCGTGGACCACGACTCCTCCCTCACCGGCGCCGGCGAGGGCGTGTGCACCAGAGACTTCGAATCCGCAGACCAATCGAACTCATCGCCCGCAGCGAACGTGCTCGACCAAGGCACCGCATCCTGTGCTCCCGGAGTGAGGTCCACCGGCGCACCCACGGCCGCCCCCTGCGACACCGACACCACGAAGAGGTGGTTGCGCCGGCCATCGTTCATTGCATCCCACTTGCGCACCGGCAGCGCGTCGTACACCCGGGCCTTCACCTTGCCCTTCTCCAGCCCCTGGATCCGCTCCCGATTGAGGCGCTCGGATTCCGCCGGAGACTTGTCGGAAAACTCCGGATACACCGACGACACGAAAGCGATCCGCGTGCCATCTGGCGACCAAGCCGGGGCACTGGCTCCGGTGGCGAGGTTTGTGAGCGACCGGGCCTCGCCCCCGTCGACCGCCTGGATCCACACCTGAAATTCCCCATCACGATTGGACTCGAAGACCAGCCATCGCCCATCCGGCGACCACCGCGGGTGCCGATCGTGCTTGGGCGAAGCGGCGAACTTCCGGGGAGTTCCACCGGCGGCCGGAACCAACCAGATATCGCTGTCGGTGCGGTTTTCAGCCAGATCGGGCGTAGTCACCACACAGGCGATCCATCGACCGTCCGGAGAAGGTTGCGGATCGCTCAATCGTTGAAGGGAAGCCAAGTCCTCGAACGTGAGGGAATGCGGTGAGGCTCCCGCAGAAAGCACCATCGCTATTACCCATCCGGCCATCATCGCCCGAAACATCATCGGCCCAGTGAACCGAAGCTCCGGATCCGAAGCAACCGAGCCAGAATCTCTGATTTTGCCAACGAGCCAGATTCGAACCCCTCGGACAGCCCTTGTCCTCAGGTCGGATGAATTCTGGTCATACCGGAAGGATTAGGGTTTTACCCGCGGAAGGGATGCCTAGACTGATCCCCCGGCCCGATTCCGGTCACTGCCATGCCCGCCGACACCAAGATCATCGAACTGCGGCAATTCCTGGCCGAACGCCTGCCACAGGCTCGGCTCGGGATGGCACCGGAGCGGATGGTTCCCGCGGCCCTGCCCACCGGCATCGAATCCATTGATCAAGGCCTCGGAGGCGGGTTGCCCCAAGGGGCCTTCACCGAACTGGTGGCCCCAGGAGAAGGCTCCGGCAGTGCCCAGTTCATTCATTCCTTGCTGCGGCACACCGCCTCGGCCGGGCGTTTCCTAACCTTGGTCGACGGAGCCGACAGCCTGGACATCGACGCCCTCGAACCGGAAGCCCTGGCCCACCTGCTCTGGGTGCGCTGCCGGAGCACCGCCGAAGCGTTGCAAACCACGGATCTGTTGCTGCGCGACCGCAACATCGCCCTCGTGGTCCTAGACCTGAAGCTGAACCCGGCCCACGAACTACGCCGCATCCCGGGCACCCTCTGGTACCGCCTCAGCCGACTCATGGAGCAACACGGCGGAACCGTGCTGGTCATCACGCCCCAACCGTTGGTGGCCGGAGCTGCCGCCCGCATCGTTTCCCGGACCCGGCTCGACCACCGCGATCTCGAGCGCAGCCCCGATACTCTGGACCTCCGCTTCGAGACCGAGCAACGCCGAGTGCGGGAGGCCGGTGCGCGGCAAACCGCCTGAAGGTGCATCCGCCGATTCTTGCTCCACGCGCCATGTACGCCGTCATTCACTTGCCTCAATTCCCGCTCCAGGCCGCACTGCGGCTGGCGCCGGAACTCTGGGAACAACCTGTGGCGTTGGTAGACCCGGCGCGCAGCACCCCCGTCGTCCTGGAAATGACACCGCCGGCCCGAGACGCTGGCGTGGAACGCGGACAAACCGCCACCCAGGCGCTGGCGCGATGCACCGGTGTCCGCGTCCGCCACCGCGCCCTCGCTCAAGAAACAGCCACCACCGACGTCCTGCTCCAGTGCGCCTACGGCTTTTCTCCGCACCTGGAATCCACCGCCCCGGGCTTGTGTACCTTGGACTTGCGGGGATTGAGCCGGTTGCAACCTCCTGAACCCAACGCATTGCATGCTTGGGCCCAGGAGTTGCAATCGAGCCTGAGCGCACAAGGACTTCGCTCCCACATCGGCTTTGCCACGACTCCCAATCTGGCACGGCATGCCGCCCAGTCTGGATCGGCGGTCCACGTGGTCACCGATGCCGCCCGCTTCGTCGCCTCGCTCCCACTGGCCGCACTGGAGCCGTCCAGCGACACCGCACGGATTCTCACGGGCTGGGGCTTGCGCACCGTGGGAGAATTGCTGGCCCTCGACCCGGCCGAGTTGACCGACCGCCTGGGACTCGAAGCCCTGGGTTTGCTGGCGGCGGCCTCTACTCGAAACACACGCCCGCTAAAAACCATCCGCCCGCCGGAAGTGTGGACTGAGTCTTGGGATTTCGAGGACCCCGTGGAAACGCTCGAGCCCCTGCTGTTCCTGCTGCGCCGCTTCACCGACAGCTTGTGCGCGCGGCTCGCACTGGCAGGTCGTGCGGCTGAACGCGTCGACCTGTCGTTGCGCCTCGAATCTGGAAACCGACTCGAACGCCAGCTCAACGTCCCGGAACCCAGCCGCGACGCCGCTGTTCTCCTGCGACTGCTCAACACGCACCTCGATACCGTCCGCAGCGAAAGCGCGGTCGTGGGTTTGCAGCTCACCCTGGAGACCACCGTGCCGGCCCAGCGGCAGTTCGGTCTGTTTGAGACAACGCTGAAGGATCCGCGACAGTTCCAAGAAACCCTCGGCCGCATCGCCGCCATCCTGGGTTCCGATCGGGTGGGCACACCCGTGAAGCTCCATCAGCACGGAACCGATGCCTTCCGGTTGGTTCCTCCCGAATTCGAAGGAGTTGCACCTTTGTCCCAACCGCGCCCGGCCCTGCAAGCGCCCGGCCTGCGTCGGCTGCGACCCGCGCCTGTAGCCACCGTCGAATCGGTCGATGGACGACCCTCATCGATCCAGTGCCCGATGGCTCAAGGTCGGTTGGTGGTGACGCTCGGCCCCTGGCGCGCCTCCGGGCGCTGGTGGGAAACCGGCACTTGGCAACGCGAGGAATGGGATGCCACCACCCTGCGCGGACAAGTCTTGCGGCTGGTCCGCCAACCCGACGGTTGGACCGTCGACGCCGTGCTCGACTGAACCCGACGCACGATGGCCGCCGCTTCCTCCAGTCCCGCCTACGTCGAACTGCACGCTCGCAGCGCCTTCAGCTTCCTGCGTGGAGCCTCGCTGCCCGAAGAATTGGCCCGCACTGCTGCCAGTCTCGGACTACCGGCTCTGGCGGTGTGCGACCGGATGGGACTCTACGGCGCGCCCCGGGTCTTCGACACCGCCCGCGAACAAGGCATACGCCCCATCATCGGCGCTGAATTGGCCATGGACGACGGCTCGGTCTTCCCGGTGCTGGTGCGCTCCCGCGAAGGCTACCGCAACCTGTGCCGGTTGCTCTCGCAAGCCCACCTCCGGGCCGCCAAGAACGAGGCCACCCTCCGCTGGGAAGAATTGCCGGAATTCGCCTCAGGCCTCATCGCCCTCAGCGGCGACCGGGAAGGCCCGGCCTTGCGGGCCATTCGAGGCGGCCGGGATGCCGACGCGGCCTTGCGCCGACTGCTCCAAACCTTTGGCGCAAGCCACGTCTACGTCGAAATCCAAAGGCAACGTCTCCGTGGCGAAACCCGCTGGAATCAAGCCCTTCAAGACTTGGCCGCAGCACACCGCCTCCCACTGCTGGCCACGGGCGGTATCAGCCATGCCACCCCCGAGGGCCGGGAAGTGCTCGATGTCTTCGCCTGCCTGCGCCACCACACGCACCTCGACGCCGCAGGAACCCATCTCAGCGTCAACGACGAGGCGCATCTCAAGCCCGCCGCCGCCATGGCTCGGCTCTTCAGCGATCTCCCGAAGGCGGTGACTGAAACGGTGCGACTGGCCGAGCGATTGGAGTTCACCCTGGAAGACCTGGGCTACGAGTTCCCGCGCTATCCGGTGGGCCCCGGCGAAACCATGGAAGGCGTACTGCGCGAGTGGACCTTCCGCGGCGCACGAACCCGCTACGGTGACGAAATTCCGGACAAGGTGCGCCGGTTGCTGGAGAAGGAACTGTCCCTCATCGGACGCCTCGGCTTCTCCGGCTACTTCCTCATCGTCGCCGACATCATCCGCTTCTGTCGAAACGAGGGCATTCTGGCGCAGGGGCGCGGCAGTGCCGCCAACAGCGCGGTCTGCTTTTGCCTGGGGATCACCGCCGTCGACCCGATCAAGTTCAACGTGCTCTTCGAGCGCTTCCTGTCGGAAAGCCGCAAGGGCTGGCCCGACATCGACATCGACCTACCGAGCGGTGAACGCCGCGAACGGGTCATCCAGGAAGTCTACCGACGCTACGGCCGACACAGTGCCGCCATGACAGGTACGGTCATCACCTACCGGGGCCGCAGCGCCGCCCGCGAAATTGGCAAGGTCCTCAACTTGCCGACCGATGTGCTGGACCGTTTTTCGAGCCTGCAAGCCGGTGGCGATTTTCCGCACACCCTCGAACTCGAAGAGCAAATGCGCCAAGCCGGATTGCCGGCTGAGCACCCCAGAGCCGCCGCCTTCGCCCGACTTTGCCGACGCATGCGCCGACTGCCCCGACATCTGGGTCAGCACTCTGGCGGCATGATCTTGTGCCAGGGCGAACTCACCGGAATCGTGCCACTCGAGAACGCGTCCATGGCCGGCCGCGTCGTGGCCCAGTGGGACAAGGACGACTGCGAGGGCTTGGGCATCATCAAGGTCGATCTCCTGGGCTTGGGCATGATGGCCGTGCTGCAAGACACCATCACCTTGACCACCCAGCGCGGACGTCCGGTAGATCTGGCGCAGCTGCCCAAAGACGACCCCGACACCTACGCGCTCATGCAACGGGCCGACACCATCGGGGTCTTCCAAATCGAGAGCCGCGCCCAGATGGCCACGCTGCCGCGCATGAAGCCCGCTTGCTTCTACGACCTGGTGATCGAGGTGGCCATCATCCGACCCGGCCCCATTCAAGGCGATTTGGCCCATCCCTATTTGCGCCGCCGCAGCGGCCTCGAATCGGTGACCTACCTCGACCCCCGGCTCGAACCCATCCTTCAGCGCACTTTGGGTGTTCCGCTCTTCCAGGAGCAAATGCTGGAAATCGCCATGGTCATGGCCGACTTCAGCGGCGACGAGGCCGAGAACCTGCGCAAGGCCCTGAGCTTCCACCGTTCCGACGAGAAGATGGCCCTGGCCACGGCCAAGTTGCGCGAGTCCATGGCGCGCAAGGGTGTCGCTGCGAACGTCATCGAATCCATCGCCAAGGCCGTGGGTTCCTTCGCGCTCTACGGATTCCCCGAATCGCATGCCATCAGCTTCGCCTTGCTGGCCTACGCCAGCGCCTACCTGAAGGTACACCGGGCTCCGGAATTCTTCGCCGCACTGCTCAACAACCAACCCATGGGCTTCTACGCGCCCGCCACAGTGGTCCGGGATGCCAAGAACCATGGCGTGGCCGTGCGCCCGGTTTGTGCGGCGCGCTCCGACTGGCAGACCCGCGTGGAATCCGACGGATCCCTGCGCCTAGGGCTGCAGCTCGTGCAGGGGTTGCCCGTGGCCCAAGCAACAAGGCTGCTGGAAGAACGCACACGCAAACCCTTCGCCTCGCTGGATGATTTGAAGGCGCGGACCGCCCTGGGACCGGAAGCGCTGCGAGCATTGGCTTCCATCGGCGCTCTCAATGCTTGGAGCACCGACCGGCGAGCGGCTCTGTGGCAGGCCGAACGCCCGCTGCGCCATGAAGAGTTGGGCAGAGGATTCTCCGGCAGCGGTGCCGTGGACCGCCTCGAAGGCTCAGCCTCCCCGCTGACCCCCATGTCACCCGAGGAGCGATTGGTAGCCGACTACGCCACGCTTCGCCTCACCACGGGCCCCCATCCGATGGCCTTGCGCCGCGCCACTTTAACGAACGTCTGGCAAAGCGCCCAACTTCAGGAAGCTCCCGACGGTGCCCGCATCCGGGTGGCCGGACAGGTGATTTGCCGTCAGCGACCCGGCACCGCCAAGGGCGTGTGTTTCCTGAGCCTGGAAGACGAGACCGGCATCACCAACGCCATCGTCTCACCCGAACTTTTCGAAGCCGAGCGCCTGCGAATCAGCACCGAACCCTTCCTGCTGGTCGAGGGCTTGGTCCAGCGCCGTCACGGCACGATTCATGTGCGCGCCCTGCATCTCGAACGGCTTCCAGATCTCCCACTCCAGACGTCCGCCTCACACGATTTCGCCTAACTGTTCGCCTGGCAAACCCGTCGGTCGACGAGACGGAAACGCTCAGCGCGATCTCAACCGGAACAACCGCCCTGTGTTGGTCGCGCTGAAGGACCACTGGAAACGAACCCCGTCGTTCAACGGCGTTCCATTCACCCCACGCCATTGCCGCGGCCCATCCAGAGAGGATTCCTGCAACTCCACCTCGGTGGCCAATGACGACCAACTCAAGACCCAGAGGTCATCGCCGAAGCCAGTGAGTTCCAGGCGCAGGGGAACCGCGGTCACCGAGACGGCGGCACGGTTGTCTGTGACGTCCACATCCGGCGTGAGCGTGCTGGCCACCCACTCGAATCGGGATATCGCCTCCACTGGGATTCGGATACGGACCAGCGCGGTCCACTCCGACTTGGCGGGCAAGATTCCGACCACAAAGCTCACGCCCGCGGGTCCCGTCTGAAAACTCCCGCCGTCTCCCAGCGTTGCCCCCAGGAACTCGGCCGGGCTCGGCAAAGTCAGACTGCCGGTGACATTGGTCGCCGGCAGCGGGCCTGAATTGCGGGCCTTGAGGGTCAGGCGAAACTCGGCCCCGGTGACCACCGGTTCCGCCGAAGAGGCGATGGAGACATCGAAATCCGCCGTGCTTCCCACGAGGAAATCCTGTGCCGAGACGGCGGCTCCCGCGCTCGTTTCCACCGTGATCCGACCGCTGACGGCACCCACGGGAACCCGAGCCATCAACCCGTTGGTTGTCGCGCTGACCACCGAGGCGGCCACTCCGCTGAACCGCACGGTCGCCGGCAAACCCAGATCCACACCCACGATGCGCACATCGGTACCCACCGCGCCCAAGGCCGGAGAAAACCCGCTGATGACCGGAACCGGACCCTGTACGGAGATCGGTCCACCAAACGCTTCACCGCCCGGCGTCACCACCCAAACCCACCCGGAGGAAGCCCCCTCCGGCACCTGGGCCGTGATGCGGCGATTGTCGACAACCGTGAAGACCTTGGCCGGAAGCCGGTTTGTCCCAAAAAGGACGGCCGATGCTCCCAGGAGATTGGTGCCGCTCACGGTCAACGTTTCGCCCACCTTCACGAGGCCGGGATTAATGGCCGTGAGTTGCGGTGGCGCATAGTAGAGCGTCTGGGATTCGTCGGACCCAAAACTTCCTGAAATCGTCACCGGACCGGTTCCCGCACCGAAGGGCACCTTGACCGTCACTTGCGTGGCCGTGACCGACACGGGTGTGGCCGGGATTCCTCCGAACGTCACTTGCGTCACACTCGAAAGCCCTGAACCACTGAGGGTCACGAGCGTCCCCACTGCACCGTTGGAAGGAGAAAATCCAGTGATCCGAGGCATCAGGACAAAGTTGGACACCGAGATGAAGCGCCCTCCGGGCGATTCCAAGGTCAACGGCGCGGCCAACGGTGCTCCGGGCGGGACAACCACCGTCATGACCGTGTTGGACACGACCGTGAGATTGGTGGTGACCACACTCCCGAACGAAACCGAAGACACCGCGCGAAAGCTGCGACCGCTCAAGGTGAGTGTGTCTCCAACCCGAGCCCGCGACGTGAAGGCCGTGACCCAAGGGGAAAGGTAGAAGTAACCACTCGTCACCGTCGCACCGGCATTGTTGGTCACGGTGATGGGGCCCGTCATGGCTCCGGGCGGCACCACCACCGAGAAGGAACCTTCGGTCACGGTATCCCAGCTGGCCCGGATGCCGTCGAAGAAAACCCCCAAGCGGTAGTTGGGATCCGAAGGATCCAGGAAGTTAGAACCCGTGAGCGCCACAGAATCTCCGGGCACACCTCGCACCTTGTCGGCTTCGGTGAAGGCCCCATTGCGCGCGAAACGTTGAACAACCGGGGGTAATTGGAAATTCCAAGGGGTCTGCGTCTGCCCCAGCGCATTCTCAACAAAGACAGGCCCGATGGTGGCCCCCAGGGGAACCCTCACTGAAATTTGGTGATACCCCAAGCCCAGCGACCGGATGGATTCCACAGTCGCCGGCGTGAAGTTGAAGGTGACGGCCGTGAGGGGAGGATTGAGGAAATTCAGGCCCGTGATGGTGATCAACGCCCCGGGTTGGGCACGGTTGGTGGAAATGGCCGTCAACTGGGGAGCCCCCTGCCCCAGCAGCACGGCTGCACCCCATCCGCACCAAGCCCAAAGGAGGGCCATCCAAGAGCAACATCGATTCATGACTGGTGAGTATATCCGTCGTCCGAGGCAAACCGGATGTCACCTCCGACGTGTAAAGCTTCTCCGGCAGGCGTCAAAACTCACGCTCGGAATCCCAATTCCAACCAGTTGCTGATCCATTGAATAAGGAATCGTTGCGCACGTCGATCTCGCTAACCGTGAATACTCAGTCCCAAGACGGTGGCCTCCTTTCCGAAGGTCCCCCGTCCCGGCCGGAAAGACTCCTCCGGTGGTCCCTGTGGGGATTTCCCGCCATCTGGGTTCATCCACGTTCCTGATTTCCCCACCTTCCCCAAGAGCGAGCCTGCTTGAAGGCTGGTGCGCGACCTTGGATCGACTTTTCCCGCGAAATACCTGTCCCTACCCCTGCACACAATGAATGCACCGCTCATGCGTCCATCCCGCACCACCCTGGGGCTGATTCTGGCCTGCCTGGGAATCGCCGCCGGATGCGACACCGGATCCAAGACTGTGGTTCACACGGCGCCACCATCGCCGACCGTGAAGACCGTGATCGTTCAGGCTCCTTCGGTTCCGGCTGCCTTGGGCAACCGAGCAACCCCAACTCCGGCTCCGACTTCGGTTCAGACGCCCACCCCGCCGCCGCCTTCGATCGCGCCGACTGCGGCAACTCAACCTCCCGCCTCGGTCGATCCTGCGGCCACGGTGGCCATTCCCGCAGCACCGCCCTTGCCGGGCCCGGTAGCCGACGTGGTGCAACTGACCCGCGGTGGACTGGATGAAGGGGTGGTCACTGAATACATCGGCAACATCCGGGAACCCTTCGCCCTGGGCGCCGCTCAAATCGTCTACCTGAACGACCTGGGAGTGTCGTCCAACGTCATCCACAGGCTCATGCGCAAGGCGGCCGAAATCCGACCAGAGGCAGCCGCTCCCACGGCGCTGGTGGCTCCTGCAACACCCACGGCCGGTGCCCCGTACAATGTGGCTCCTCCCGCAGCAAATCCTCAGGCTGTGGTCACAACCATCGAAGGAACTCCGCCTCCCCCGCCGACCTCAGCGGTGACCACGGTCGTAGCCGCACCGGTGGCACCGACGGTCGTCAATCAACAGGTCTTCTACCAATCGCTCTCACCGTACGGCAGCTGGATGGAAGTCCCCGGCTATGGCTGGTGCTGGCGTCCGTCGGTCGCCGTGGCCAACACGGCCTGGCAACCCTATTGCGATGGTGGATCGTGGCTGTGGACCGATGCCGGTTGGTACTGGAACTCAACCTACACGTGGGGCTGGGCACCCTATCATTACGGCCGCTGGCACCAGCACGCGCGATTCGGCTGGGTGTGGAATCCGGGCTATGACTGGGCACCTGCCTGGGTCGCCTGGCGCAGTTCCCCGACCTACTGCGGTTGGGCCCCCTTGCCTCCGGAATGCCGTTGGAATGCCAGTGTCGGCTTCTCCTGGGTGAATGGGAACAGCGCCGTCAGCATCGGGTTCGGCATCGGTTCCAGCGCTTGGTACGCGACGACCTGGGATCGTTTCTGTGATCCCCACCTGTACCACCACCGCTTGCCACGCCAGCGCGCCGAGCAGTTTGTTCGCGAGAGCAATGTCCAGGTCGCCAATGGCCAAGGAGTCAATATCCGCGGCAACAACAACACGGTGATCATCAACAACGCGATCACCCGCGAGGAAGTTCAACGTCACAGCCGCGAAGAAATCAAACGCACCGAACTGCGGGATGTGAAGAGCCCGGCTGCGGCCCATGCCTTTGCCAGCTCCCGACCCAACCCTTCCGGTGGCCGACCGGCCGAAGTCGCCGTGTACCGTCCCACGGTGCCGGTTCATGACTCACGCCCGCCGGAATCCGTGCTCAAGCGGCCGGAGATTTCCCGCATGGCCCCTCCGTCGTCCTCCAGTAGTTCGGTGGACCGCATCGGCATCGCCACTCCCAATTCCCGACCGCTGACGGTTCCGTCCGGAGGCGGCTCACTGAATCCCAATCGACCCGCCAACATCCCGGCCAATATCCCGGCGGCCGGCCTGGCCCCCTCGGCGTCACCCAATCGGCCCGCACCGGTTCCCGCCGGCATCCCGACAGAACGAATGACGCAAACCCTGCCTCCGACGACCCGCCCCAGCAGCAGTGTTCCCTCGACGGTGGCTCCGAGGATTTCGACCACTCCAACAACTCCGACGCCGACGACACCTACGGCCACCACCGTCGTGACTCCTTCGCGCCCGGCGGAATCCCGCAGCACGCCCATTCCGCGCAGGGAATCCAGCGCACCGTCGGTGTCTCCGTCTTCACGCCCGATCGTCATTCCGAACGCAGGCGTCTCCTCACGGCCTGCGACAATCCAACCGACACCGTCGGCATCCACCTTCGCTCCGGCCCCTTCGGCCCCGCCGATAGCCCGCCAGGAAGCCTTCCGATCAGCGCCAGCGCCTTCAGCCTCACCGTCTTTTTCCCCGTCGCCAGCGCCCTCCATCACGCTGCCACCCAGTGCCATTCAGAGTCGTCCAATTCCCGTAGCCCCGGCACCGGTACCGACTCCTTTTGCACCGGCCCCGGCTCCCAGCTTCGCTCCGTCGCCGCGCCCGTCTCCTGCCCAAATCCCGTCGGCTCCGTCGGCTCAGCCGCCCCCTGCGTTCCAACAGTCACCCCGGCCCGCACCGTCGGCGGCGCCTTCACCAGGTCCTGCTCCCTCAGGCCGCCCGGGTCAACGCGGTCCTATCGAACGGTGATGTCGGCCAACAACGATTCTTCATCGTTATGAACCGGACGATCTTCCTGCGAATCCTGCTGTTGGGTTGGATGTTCACCGTTCCGCGTCTATTGACGGCCCAAGGCTTCACCACGCCCAAGAGCGCCGGCACCGGCGGGCGCGTGATCTTCGAGACCGGCTTCGAGCGGTTCGAAGGCTACGACCCCGCGCTGGATTTGGTGGATGCGCTGGGACGTGGTCAAAACGGTTGGATGGCCGTGGGCCAAGGTGGCAACGGCTTGCTCACCAACCTCATGGACGGCTTCACGGGTCAGTACGCTTACATCGGTTATCAGGGGCCGACCAACAGCAGCAACAGCGTGAATTTGTTCCGACCGTTCCAATTGATCCCGGATACGAATTCGCTGCCCGTGGTGGTCTTCCAGGTGAACTTCAGCCTTCGGGATGATTCCCCATCGGGATCTGCATCTGACGACTTTCGCTGGAGCGTTTACTCCCCCAACGACCAGCGCCTCTTCACCCTCGACTTTCATGGACCCGACCAGTCCATCAACTACGCCTTGGATGACGGGAAAGGCTTTATCGGCACAGGCTATCAGTTCGAGTACGGCGTGGTGTACCAATTGGAAATTTCCATGAGCTTTGGCCGGAACCGCTGGTCGGCCTCTCTCAATGGCACTTCGGTGGCCTATGAACTCCCACTGAGCACCCGAATCCAGCGTCCTTCACTGGGCAGCGTGGATGTCGTCTGGGCCGCCAATCCCAAGGGCACCTGGAATGACAACTACATGCTCTTCGACGACTACCGCATCGTCAGCTACCCGCCCAATGCTGTGGCCCCGCTCATGGAGTTGGCCGGGATGGATGGCCAAGGCAAAACTTTGGTGAAGGTCTGGGGCGAGCCAGCCGTGCGCTACCGGATCCAATCCAGCAACGACCTACGGACCTGGATTGACCGCGACACCGTGACCGCCACCGCGCCGGACGGTCTGGCGACTTGGACCGACACCCAACTCACCGCCACCCGCTATTACCAGGCCGTCGCGCTGCCTTGAGCACCGGCCTGAACCGGTCGCTCGAATCGCCATCGCAGTTCTCCCACGGAGTCCCGCACCTCCAATCGGTTGTCCCAGCAGCGTAGCTGCAAAGCACCGACCCGTTCCGTCCACAAAGTGGTCTCCGGCCGCCCCTGAAGCTGGTCTCGAAGCCGCTCTCGAAGCCGTTTCCTCAAGGCAGGCGAACTGCGCTCGGTGGCGGGACGATCGCCCGTGGCCACCACCAATAGCCGGGGATTCACCTGAGCTAGGAGCGCCTCCGACGCCGCCTCGCCCGAGGCGGGTATGCCCGTGATGATGACATCGGCCGCCAGCGAAGCCCCGCCGCGCTGGATCAGGGCCCGCTGGCCTTCAGGTCCAAGATCCGGGGCCAACAAAATCCGCCAACCCGCCGCCTCCAGAGAAAGAACCAATGCACCGTCGTCCGCCCGGCTGAAGGCGTCGGACTCATCGGGATGAAGCACGGGGATCGCGGCCACAGCATCACCCCGTCGCACCCGCTGAAAGGGAACCCCATTGGAAGCGGCCAAACCATCCACCCCCCGGAACGACGGCGAACGCACCCGGCCCACCGGAAGAACCAGTCGACGCGGTGCGGCATTGGTCATCACCACCGGGACTCCCCCCACATGGCGGACATCCCCATGGGACAACGCCAAGGTCGGCACCCGATCCACTCCCTGCGATTGCAGCCAGGGCAACACCACGGCCTTGGCGGTGGCCGCGTCACCGGTATCCAGCAGCAGGTCCCCGGCGCTTCCCGGGCGATCGATCCACACCGCTTCGCCCGATCGAAACACGGTCACCGTCGCCGCCGGTTCGCCGATGTGTCGAGCCCCCAACAGGAGCACCAACCACACGGCCGCGCCTCCCCACCATAGCCGTCGACGGCGCTGGGTATCGAGCCAACCTGTGGCTGCAACGACCCAGAGCAGCGCATAGGGAATCCACACCCAGGCACCCGGAGAGGCCGCCGACCACCAGCCTCCGGGAATCGCCTCACACGCGCGGCTTGCGGCCATCATCCCGTGCATGCCCACCCAGGCGGCGGAATTCCACAGCTCGGTCCCCACCGGCAAACCCATCGACAGGGCATTGGCGATCAACACCAGGCTGCTGAGGGGAACCACGATGAGGTTGGCTACCACGGAGATGACGCTGACCAGATGGAAGCATTCCACCGACATCGGCCAAGAGGCCACCAAGGCGGCCAGGCCAGTGACGCACCCGCGGCACAACCCCCGCTCAGCCCATTCCCAAACCCGTCGCGTGCGAGACCACTGCGAGGGCGGCAGCAAAGCGTCCGGACGCCAGGGGCGATGTTCCAGCCACCAAGCCTCCCACCTCGACGGAAAGACCGCCAAAGCCGCCACCACCAAGAACGACAACAGGAAACCCGCCTGGAACAGTTGCCCTGGTTCGGCAATTAGGATGAGCAACGCCGCCAGCGACAGGGAATTGAGCAAGTCGCCGGGGCGTTCCAGCATCCATGTTCCCACCACCACCGAGGTCATCACCGCGGAGCGGACGGCCGACGGTTGCCATCCGGTCGCCGCGACGTAGAACCAAATCAGCGGCAAAGACAACCCGCCGCACAGTGCGCGGCTCCAACCCAGCACCCGGAACGCCTGCACCAACAGGACGGCGATCAAGGCGATGTGCAGGCCGCTGATGGCAAACACATGTAAGGTTCCCGAACGCATGAACCCATCATCGATATCACCGGCCAGACCTGTCCGCCAGCCCAGGGCCATGGCCCAGATCAATCGGGTGGCTCCATCCTCGGGCAAACCTCGTGCGAGACGCCGACGGGCCCATTCCAAAAAACGTTCGCTCCAAGGAACCGCATCCGTCGCGCCCGGCCCCAGTCCCCAATCCCCAGGAGCGTCGCATCGCAACTGCAATCCCATGCCTTGGCGACGCAGGAAGGTGGCGTAATTGAACAAACCCGGCGCCACAGGACCAGGTGGGGTGGAGACCAGACCGGAAATCTCCACCGACTGCCCCCGGAAAAAGCGGCGATCGGGCACCCCCTGACTACTCACCATCATCTGGCCCGAAGCCGACTCCCACGCACCGCCCTGAGGGCACCAACCCGTCACTTGCAATCGGACCAGCGTTCGCTCCACCCATTGACCCTTGCGCTCCGACAAGCGCACCGAGGGCGTCTCCGCCAAAATCCCCCGCACCCGTCCCAACTCCCCGTGGGCATCGATGCGGCACCGCACATCATCCGGGCTTAGCGGCCACTGCGTCGCCTGATAAGCCAGTGCACCGGCACCGAACAAGGCTAGGCCAATGCCTGCAGCGAAACCACGGGCCGAAAGCCCGGCCATCGCCAGGCCAACCAAAGCCACGGAGAGAGAAACGACACCGAAGTCCCACGGAGCCCTCTCGGCAAACCCAATGCCGGCCGCAACGCATAGCGCAGGAATGAGGAGGGGGCGTTGCATCGGGAGTATCCCTGCATCGAATGTTTTTCGACGAAACCTGAACTGTTTTTGATCCTGAAATGCGCTGACTTACTTTCGATTACGCCGACGCCACCAGACAGCGGCCAAAATCAAACCCAGCGCAGCGCCGGCCGCGTCGATCGCCACGTCCCACGGGGTTCCCACGCGAGTCGGCACAAAGGTTTGATGCCATTCGTCCGAAGCGGCGTAAAGCACCGACACCCCCCAGGCCATGAACGCCGCCCGCATCGGTTGGGGTTGATCCGTGGACCGTCGTGCTCCCATAAAAAACCGCCAGGCCAACCACGCCAAGACCGCGTACTCCGTGACATGGGCCCCTTTGCGGACCATGAAAATCACCTCATCGATCGTCGTGCCCGACGCATCCGGCATCAGCCAGCGCAACAAGGGGCCAAGAAGACGCAAACCTCGACGTCCCGATCCGGAATCGGCGGAGGCCCAGTAAATCACGCCCATCCACAGCACCAGGGGGCCCCAGTACCGGAGTCTTTGGAACACCCCTGACACACCAACGATGGAATCAAGTCAGGAGCAAATGGAAAAGGCCAAAGCCTGAGACACCGGGCCGCCCTCTCGATATCGCCCAAAGGGAATGGCAACACGAGCACTGCCAGTGCGGGCCCAGCCAGTGAGCCTGCGGTTATCCATTCCACGCCCCGAATAACGTTCCGGGCATGCCATCACGAGCGATCCAACGACATCGTCACTGCCTACGAATATTCAGTTTTGCCCGCGACCGTCGTCCACGGGCCAGTTGCCGACCTCGCGATGCGGCTCGTTGTCGTTGTTCCACCGCGCGCGCCAAGTGGTGCTCAACGGATTGACCACCTCGCGACGCAGCGCCGATTCGGCGTGGCCGTCAGCGAACATAATGTTGCAGCGAAGATTGTGGCGCTTGGCTGGCCACTGGTCCTTCTGCTTCGGGTCGATATTCCCGTCCCACGAACGGTCCGTGAGGCTGTCGGCCAGCATGATCATGTCGGACGGAGCCTTGACCCGGCTTTCCGGCATCTCCGGTTGGCCCGGAGGATTGATGTCACCGCCCAGACCCAATTGTTGGTTGAGGTCCGGATTGGGATCGCGAAGACCCCAGTCATTGTATCCGAAGCTGAAGCGGGTACCTGAGCCGGAAGCCAACACCAGATTGATGCCTTGCGGGAAGGTCTTGTTCACGTTGGTGTCCCACTGGGCATCCTTCGGATTGGCCGGGCAGTAGAACGAGGCCCGGTTGGTGCCCATTTCGCCAAAGAGGCGCAGCGGCCAAAGATAGTAGAACTCGGGCACTTTGATGCAGCCCGGGTACTTCTGGTAATTCTGCGTGTACATCGCCGTGGCAATGCCCATCTGGCGCTGGTTGTTGATGCAACTGATGCCCAGCGCCTTGGCTTTGGCCTTGGCCAAAGCCGGCAGGAGCATGCCCGCCAAAATCGCGATGATGGCGATGACCACCAGCAGTTCAATCAGCGTGAATGCGGAGTGAATGCGGCGCACAGAATTCGGAGCAGATGAGTGGATCATGGCAACCGGGGATTTGTCTCGGGGTCTCTGGGCTTCAATGAAATCAGACTCTGGAAATACCCGCCATGCGAATGACGCACGCACACTTATTCTGAAACCACCCGCCAAGCCCCGATGGGTTGAAGGAACCGAGTGCGTTGTGTCCAACAGCCCAATGCCTCGCCACAACCGTCCCGACAGTCCACCAGATTCAGGCAATCGTCCTCCACCCAAAACACTGCTGCCTGTCCCCAACGACGCCCGAGGGTGATCGCCTCGGCGATGGAACCAGTCGCCACGCCCCAACCTGGCTCTTGATGGCGAAAATCTGGCGAACCCCCAATCACACGGAAACGCCACCACCCCATCCGGTCCAATTCCTCGACCATCGCATCGTCGGCCAACCGATTCTCCGCATCCGAGCACACGCGATCATTCGGATTGCACGCAGTGACAATGGCGAAGCACGGGTGTTGGATGTCTTGGATTCCGATGGCGCATTGAAACACCGCCGTTCGGTAAGCCGGGTTCATGGGTTATCCATTCCAGTCATTGCGTGCACCCGGGGGACCTTATCGCATCGATCCAAAAGTCTTCCGTAAACACCATCCCACCGGATGAGTCCGGCCGGAGAATAAAGCCCGTGATCCACACGGGGCCGCCAACGTTGGAGCGAAAGGATTGTCGGCGAAAAACGAGAGCTCACGAACAAACCAGCCACAGAAGCGCAGCGTGTGTCAACGGAAGCGCCACCGGATACCGGCAAATTCAGGGATTCGGCGAACCCAGATTCAAAAACGCGAACACCAATGCAGCGATGATGATCACCAGCAATACGCCTCCAACCGCGAAGAAAACCTTGTTGGCCTTGTTCGACTTCTTGGAGAACGCCGTCGTTCCAGCAGTAGCTGCCGCACCGGCATCGCCCAACTTCACCGACTGGCGCGATGCCTCGGTCTGTTTCTTGCCGGTTTCAAAGCGCAGTTGGACCTGGCCCAGCCGCAAAATCTGACCCGGACGCAGGGTTGCCTCCTTCTCCGGAGCCAACTGCAGTTCATTGATGAAACTCCCGTTGGTCGATCCCAGATCTTTAACGACCACATCATCACCCTTGAGCCACAGCTCGCAGTGATTGCTACTCACGCTCGCCTCTGGGATACAAATGGCATTCTCGTCCAGCCTTCCAACGGAAGCCTTTTCGGATTTCACCTCGAAGCTAAGGCCGGTGAAGCCCTCTGTCAGCACTGTGAGTTTCGCCATAATGCGGTGTTCCAATGTCTAACTACCCGCTCCGTGCTGAGTCAAATGCCGATTCTGCCCGTTGACCAAAAGACACCGGCAGGATCGGACAGTATTTGTCCGACTCCTTCCCTCATCTTCAGCGCATGAATCGCTGGAAACGCTGGACTGCGCGCAACTCAACTGAATGCCTCATTGCCCGATTTGGAACAGGCCGTCTGATTCGCTGTGACGGGATTCGGTACGAACTCCGTGGCGGCACCGATTGGGATTTTGCGGCCGCTCGGGAATGGGCTGCTCACTTTCTTCATGAAGCAATCATCGACCGGCCTGAAGCATCTCGAATCGATGCCTATCGGTTTGATGGGTCTGGCTTCACGCCTTCTCGATGCTTGGGGAAAAAGCAATTACCTCATTCGGGTGGCGGTTATTGTTGATTTTCGGGTATCGGGTGACACCCGCCACTCCGCCACTCCGCCACTCCGCCACTCCGGTTCTCAGGGCATCACCTTTTTGTGAGCCTAAACAACCCCATCGCCGGCAACCACGAACCTTTTGCTGAAAGGCTTATTCGTCCGCCTTACCCCTACCCAACCACATCAACCCGGAGATCGCGCAACGCCATCAGGCCTGGCAGCGGCACCGCGCGGATCGGTCGTGCACCGCTGCGTCGGTTCGGGCCAAACCGTTCCCGATACCGCTCGAACACCCCGTCCACAAACCCCTTCGACCCCAGCAC
>Ga0255092_1000302_pt1 | contig 19820 bp, 13 predicted proteins | sample Colum_Yuk_RepC_8_2_FD_188454 | JGI IMG/M metagenome (GOLD analysis project Ga0255092, IMG submission 188454) | Freshwater microbial communities from Columbia River, Oregon, United States - Colum_Yuk_RepC_8d | ecosystem: Environmental > Aquatic > Freshwater > River | place: USA: Oregon...
GAGGCAGGTTTGGCGTCGGCCCCTTTCGTGCCGCACGTTGGGTCCGAAGCGTCGGGCTTGGCCGGCGCGGGTGCGGGCGAGGGCTTCGCTTCCGCTTTCTTCGCATCGCCTTTCTTGCCCTCGTTCTTCTTCGCCGGCGGATTGGGATTCTTCGTGTTGCTGTTCGCGGGAATCGGGCTCTCGAAGCCGGCATACATCTCCGGCTTGATGCCGCGCGCGTAAGCGCCGCCGTTGTAGGTGTTCGGCTTGAACGGGCCCACGAACGCGACGTTGAGGTCCGGCTTGATGGCGTTCTCCAAGCCGACGGACCAGAAAATTCCGTTCACGACCAGCCGGCGATAACCTTCATTCGTGATGTCCTCCGAGGTGCCGTAAAGTGTGGTGAAGACGCGGCCCGTCTGGCCGTTTGCGCCCTTGTAAGTGCGCGTCCATTCGGACGGCTGCGGCGGCTTGGAGGCGTCGGCGGGCGAGTCAGGCATCATGCCATTGAGCGGTTGCGCAACGGTCAGCACTTCGCCATCCGTCGGCTTGCCCACGTAGCCGCCGACCTGCACCCAGACGTCCTTTACGCCGCGCAGAATCGGATGCGACGCTTTCTCCGGCACGATGGTGATGCGCGTGCTCTGCTGGTGGTTGCGACCGTAGTGCCCCACCCATGTTTGCCCGAGCACCTGATGGCCGAAGCCGAGTTCGTAGCCGGGTTCCTTGGCGTTGTAATTGTATTTGGCGAACGGTTCCTTGGTTCCGCTGAAGGCGTGCGTGGCCGTGCGCAGCCCGACGACCGGCCCGCCGCGCTTGAGATACTCGTCGAAGTGCTTCATTTGCTCTGCCGGCAAGGCCTGGAAGCGCAGGAACACCACCGCGAGGTCCGCCGTGGCGAGTGCTTCGAGGCCCGGGATGTTAGAGGGAGTGCCCGCGACGATTTCGCCCGTGGCCGGATCGATGTCGAAGAGCACCGTGCACTTGAATCCGTGATGCTTCGCGAGCAACCGCGCCAGCGCTGGCAGCGACTCCTCCGAGCGATACTCGTGGTCGCCCGCAATGAAGACGAGATGCTTGCCCTTGCCGGGGCCATCGGTGCCTTGGAAGACGAGGGGGGCGGCGCTCGCGAAGGTGGCGATGGCCAGAAGTGTCAGCAGTGCTTGTTTCATGAATAGGTTCGGATACGGACCGTGGTGCGGGGTTACTTGGAAAGGGGCGCGAAACTAGTTGGCGTCAGCTTCTCGGAAGCCCAGACGGCATCCGCAATCGCGCCGGTTGGGCGGGGTTGGTAGTCATCCACGAACGTGACCACGGTTCGTTCGGGAATGTCTTTTTCATGGCCGGTCAACGACAGCATCGCGTTGACCATCATTCGCCTTAAGTCTTCGTTGAGCCAGTCCAAAGACGCTCCGGCGGTCGTCGTGAACGAGCGGCCCTGCTTGCCGGAAGGCGCGGTGTAGGTCTTGAACCAGGCGAAAGGCATTCGGACATCTTTGCGCTGGTCGGTCACGGGCGGATCGGTTGGTTTCAGCCCAGACAGCACCTGGCCACGAAAGAGCACGACCTCGTCTGCCGTGAGCCGCTCGACGGAGTTCACGTCCGTGTGACAGAAGATGGTGTCCCCGACGCCGCGCAGGACGGGATGGCTGCGCTGCGCTGGATTGACATGAGCTAGGGTGGCCTCCTTCTGAAACTTGCCGTAGTGGGCAATCCAAGTGTCGCCCAGGATTTGCTGACCGAAGCCGCCGCGCCATTCTTTGCTCTGGAAGTCCCAGTTCTTGTAGGCGCTCGCACTGTTCGGTGGATACCGGAAGGCGTGGGTCGCGTTGCGAATGCCGAGGACGGGCTTGCCAGCGTTCACGTAGTCCACGATGTGCTTCATGTCCGCGTCCGGCAGTTCGCGGAAGCGGGCGAAAATCACCATCAAGTCGGCGTTGTCCAACGCGGCGAGTCCCGGGATGTGTTTGTTGCGGTTGGGATTGATGTAGCCGGTGGCCGGGTCGATGGCGAACAGCACGGTGCATTTGAAGCCATGATGCCGGGCCAGGATTTTGGCGAACATGCTCATGCCCTCCTCCGAGCGGTAGTATTCCTCGCCCGTGACGAAGACAATGTGCTGACCCTTGCCCAGCCCGGCCTGGCCTTCGATGGTCAGCGTTGCGTCCGCCGCCCCGCAGACGGCGAGTGACAGCATCCCTGCGAGCAGGGTGATGGTGCGAAGGAAGTTCATGTGTTCGTCGTTGAGGTTAAGGCAAGTTGTGGCTGACAACGAGGTCGGAGACTCGGGACATCGAAGGCACGAAACCTACTTCAAAGCCTGCTGGATGGACGCCGCCACGGTCTCGCCGAGGAAGTCGTAACCCTTGGCGTTGAAATGCACGTCATTCGGCGGCTGCATCTCAGCCAGACGCGGCGCAATGGCCGCAAACAAATCATCCGTGAGCACGCCATGCTTCTTCATCACGACAGCGGCCGCTTTGTTCCGCTCAACGATCGAGGCGGCGGTTTGCTTGCCATCGGGCGAGTCGGGGATGGGCGTGGTGCTGGCCCAGATGAGCTTGGCCCCGGTCTTTTTCATGCGCTCGACAAGCTGCTCCAGCCGCTGGGTGTAGTCCGGCAGCGGCGTGTTGCGGTCGTGGATGCCAAAGTTGAAGTGGATCGCGTCCCATTTCCCGCTTCCGAGCCAGACGTCGAGATTCTTCAGGCCGCTGGCCGTTGGACCGCAGTTCGCCGGAGCCCGATGCACATTCACTTTGCCCGCCAGCGCCTTCCGTGTGGCCTGCGTGTAGCCGCGCGAAACGGAATCGCCGATGAGCAGCACGCGGGGAAGCTTGGGGTCGTCCTGAACGAAATCCCAGGCGTTCGAGCGGCCCGCGACTTTCTCGCGCTTGTGGATGGGCAGGTAGAACCCGCCGAGCTGGGCCTGCAACACGCGTTCCCAAGCCTGCTGTTCCGGCGGCAGCTTCACGACGAGCGCCTGATATTTCGCTTCTAACTCCGCGTCAGCTTGAGCTTTCTGCTTCGCGGCTTCGGTGGCATTGGTCGGTTCGCCCTTGGGCGTCGCCGCCTTGGTTTGGGCGAAAACCAAACCGCTGAGCGGACCCAGCGCGATGCCAAGGATGATTGGAAAGATGGGGCGGGTTTTCATGGTGTGCCGGAGGAGTTCGCGGGACAGGAATCAGCCACTCCCGCTCAGGCCAGAATTTCTTTCAGCTCCCCGGTGCTGTCACCATGCCGCTCGGCCTTGACGCCCACCCCGCGCAGCAGGGTCAGCCAGACATTGCACAACGGCGTGTCCTTCGGGGCGACGATGCTGTGGCCGAGTTTGAGGCCCGCAGCCCGCCCGGTGAGGATGGTGGGGCAATTGCTCAGTTCGTGGCCGGTGCGGATGTTGCTGCCGTAGGCCAGGGCGACGTTGTCAAAGAGCGTGGTGCCATCGGATTCCTTCGTGGCCTTGAGCTTGTCGAGGAAGCCCGCGAGCAGCTCGCTCTGCGCCAGGTCGCGGCGCTGGGAGGCGTCCAGCTTCTCGCCGAGCGTGGTGTGATAGTGGCTCATGTCATGCGGATGCACCTTGATGTCGAGCGCGGTCAGCAGCGTGTTCACGGGCTGGCGGAAGGTCATCACCCGCGTGCTGTCCGTCTGCATGGCGGCAATCATGATGTCGTAGATGAGCTTGATCTCCTCCTTGCCGTTCACACCGGGCTTGGGCTCGGCGATTGGGGGTGCGGGCTGCGGCACGCCCATCCACTGCTCTTCCTTCGCGAGCCGGGTTTCGATGTCGCGGATGCCTTGGAAGTATTCCTCCAGCTTGGCGTTGTCGTTCTTTGCGAGGGCGCGCTGCAAGGCTTTCGCGTTGTCGAGCACGGCGTCCAGGACGCTGCGCCTCTGCGCCAGCAAGGCCTTCTGCTGCTCAATGGGGGTGGTGTCCTTGGCAAACAGACGATGAAACGCCGCCACGGGGCCATTCTGTCCGCCGACCGGCTTTCCGCTCACATCCCAGGCCATCGACAAACCGGGTCCGTGCCCGCTGGCGTCTCCCGTCTGGCTGCCGTTGAACTGCAAGGAAGAAAACCTCGTCTGGAGGCCGAGCTGCGCCGCCGCGACCTGATCCGCGCTGATGCTGTTGTGGAAGCTCTGCCCCGGCTGCGCGTAACGATTCGCCCCCGTGAGCCACATCGTGCTGCCCCAGTGGCCCTCGTTGGAGTATTTGTTCCACAGCCCCTGCACGACCGAAAAGTCCGCCTTGTGCCGTGCCAGCGGTTTGAGTCCGGGCGGCAGCTCATAGTCCGCGCCCGGCTTCTTGATGTCGGGATACCATGTCGCCTCGGTGATGCCCCAGCCGAAGCCGAGAAAAATCAACCGCTTCGGCGGCACCGTCGGCGCTGCCGAAGCAAAGCGGCGAAAGCCCAGTGATTCGAGGGCCGGCAACGCGATCAGCGCAGTGCTGGATTGGAGGAAGCGGCGGCGGCGTAGCGGGGCGTTCATTTGATTCGTGGAACAGCGGACGATGGCGTGGCTGGAAAGATTGAAGGAAAGGGATCGGGCCAGGGCTCCGCCGGCTTCACTTGGTTTGAAACTCCTGGCTGGTGACGAGCGCATGAACGAACTCGCGCGTGGCGAATCCCTTCTGCCCCGTGCGCCGCACCATCGCGTCGATCAGCGGCTCGTCACGGAAGCCCAGCGGCCGGCCCAGCGCATACTCGCTCAAGGCCATGCTGAAGCCCCGGGCGAAGTTGTCCGCGCGGGCCGTGATGAGGTCGCGCAGCTCGAAGTAGCTGTGGAAAGCCGGACCTTTGTAGAGTTGTGAAGTGACTTCAATCTGCCAGGTCTTGCTCGCCCCCTTCACCGGTTTGCCCTTCTCGTCCATGACCTGATAGGTGTCGCTGGTGCGCCATTGGCCGACGGCGTCGAAGTTTTCCAGGCCGAAGCCGATGGGGTCGATCTTGCGGTGGCAGCTCGCGCATTGCGCGTCCTCCTGATGCGCCTGCAAGCGTTCCCGGGTGGTGAGCACCTTGCCGGCGAGCCGGGTGATTTGGGGGACGTTCGCGGGCGCGGGCGGCGGAGGATCGTTGAGCAGCTTCCGCAGCACCCAGGCTCCGCGCTCGACGGGGCTGGTGCGGTCCCCGTTGCCGCCCATGACGTTGATGGCGGCCATGCCGAGCAGGCCGCCGCGCGGCGAGTCCTGGGGCAGCGAGACCTTCTGGTAGGCATCACCGTTCACGCCCGGGATGCCGTAGAAATGAGCGAGCAGGTGATTGACGACGACGTAGTCGGCCTTAAGGAGATCGCGCAGCGGGGCGTTGTGCCGCAGGAGGAAGGCGAAGGTTTCATAGACCTCGTTCTTCGCGGCGAGCCGCGTGCTGTCATCGAAGCGCGGGAACTTCGCGCGGTTCACTTCAAAGAAATCGAGCCGGTCCATGCCCAGCCATTGGAACACGAAGCCGCGCACGAAGTCCTGCGCGCGCGGGTCGTCGAGCAGGCGCTCGGTCTCGGCGGCCAGCACCTCGGGCTTCCGCAATTCGCCGCGCCGGGCCAGGTCCAGCAGGGGTTCATCCGGCGGTGCGCTCCAGAGGAAATACGCTAGCCGTGTGGCCAGCTCAGGGCCGGTGAGCGGGCGGCGCTTTTCATCGGCGGCGGGCTCAGCGAGGTAGAGAAACATCGGCGAGGACAAGACCACCGCGAGCGTTTCCCGCAGGGCCGCGCTGTGTTTCCTGCCGGACTTCAACTGCGTGTCGTAGATGCCAGCGAGCCGTTGGAGATAGCTTGCCGGCGGCTCGGTGCCACGAAATGCCACCGTGGCGAAGCGGGCCAAGGCAGCCTGGACATCGGCGGGTGCCGGCGCGGCGCTCTTGTCATCCACGGGCAGACTGCCCAACGCCGCCAGACCGGGCGGCTGCGGCCGGACGGCGTCGCTAAGCCGCTCGATTTCCAGGTAGTCGATCCACAGCACGGCCTCGGGACCGATGCCATTGCGCTTCACGGCCTCGGCACGTTTGCGGCCGCCCTCCTCGTTGTTGTCCCAGGCACCCTTCTCACGGATGAAGAGCGTCCGGTCCCCCGCATCGGTCTGGGAACGTGTGAGCGTGAAAGGCAGCTCAACGATTTGCGGCTGGTCCATCGTGCCGGTCACCTCAAACGTCGCGCGCACCATGCCGTTGCGCGGGTGCATGCCGACTTCGAGGAAGCGCTGCTCCGGCCGCGCGTCTTTCGCCGCCGCGAGGCGCACGCGGAAGACATAATTGCCGCTGGTCCACTCGCCGGGCACGGGCAGTTGCAGAAAGCCAAGCGCCATCACCGCCGGGTGCATCGTGGGCGTGCCGAGATACGCGCCGCGATCCAGCCCGGGCTGTCGCAGGTAATACTCGTGATACTTCTGCCAGTTCTCGCCGAGGGCGCTGTTCGCCTTGTCGGCGTTGTTCTCCTCCGTCTTGAAGCCGAACGACTCGGGCGAGGGCGCGCCTTTGATCTTGTCCCACGAGCGGCGGAAGATGGCGTCGTTTTTCGAGTTCTTCTTCAGGTCGGCGACCACGGCCTGGTTCTCCGGCCGCGCGGCGGCTTCCTCCACCGCCTTCACCCAGCGCTGGGCGCGAGCCCGTGCGTCGATTTGTTCCGCGACATACTTGGCCACCTTTTCGTTGGCGGTCTCGCACTCGAAGCGGACTTTGCTCAGGCCTTTTGCCGAGACCGAGCCGACCTGGCGGTTGGAGCCGATGCCAAACTTCGCCACCGCCGGGGTCGTAACCGGCGCGACCTTCACATTGCGCTCCACCTCCACCCAGTCCACCCAAAGCGCCAGCTCCGGGCCGATGCCGTTCCTGTGTTTGCCCTCGCCAAAAATGCGGCGGGTCTGGGTGTAGTGATCGTTGCTGCCCTTCTCGCGGATGAAGATCGTGCGGTTATCGCGGTCCTGGTTGCCCTTGGTCAGCGTGAGGGGAATCTCGATGACCTGCGGCGCGGCCATGGTGCCTGTGACCTCGTGCGTGCTCATCACCTGCCCGTTGCGCGGATGAATGCCGAACTCGATGAACCTCCGTTCCGGCGGGGCCTGCGGCGTGGCCGCCACGCGCACGCGCACGGTATAATCCCCCACCGGCCAGCTCGGCGGGACGTAAACGCTCACGGCGTCGTTGCCCAGATCGGTGCCGGCCATGATGGTCAGGTAGGCACCCGTATCGAGCTGCGGCTGCTTCAGGTAATGCTCGTGATACGGGCGCATGTAACCCGCGCCAACGGCTGTGCCATAGCTGAGCGCGCCGTTGGCCTTGTCGGCATTGTTCTCAACTGTCCGGAAGCCGAAGTCCTCGGGTGCGGGCGCGCCTTTGATCTTCGCCCACGAGCGGCGGAAAATGTCCTCGTTCTTCGACTCCTTGCGCAACTCCGCGACGATGGCCGCGTTCTCCGGCCGGGCCGCCGCCTCGTTCACAGCCTTCACCCATTGTTTCGCCCGTTCGAGCGCATCAAGCTTCTCCTGGTAATTCTTCGTGATGATCTTGAACGAAGTCTCTGCCTCGTAGCGCAACTTGCGCTCCTCACCCGCCGCCGCCTGCCAGGCGAACGCCTCCTCCAGCGCCTCGCGGCCGAGTGACTGATATTGCTCAAACTGGTTCGCCGACATGAACAGGTTCACGCCCGCCGTGTCGAAGCCGCCATTGCCCGTGTCCCCCGGCAGCTCCGTCACGTTGAGGTCAACGCCCAGCAGTTCGCGCAGGGTGTTCTTGTATTCGCGCCGGTTGAGCCGCCGCATGGTGATGACGCCGTTCTGATCGCTCAAACTCCGCCGCGCCGCCACCATCACATTCGCCAGGTCATCCAGAAAATCGGCCTTGGCCGCATTCGCCGGCTGCTTCTCGTTCTCGGGCGGCATCTCGCCGGAGTTCAGTGCGTTGAGCACCTTCTGCCAGCGCTCGGCGGTCTCGATGTTCGTGAGGGCAAACGGCAGATCATCAACCCGGAACTTGCCCTTCTGCTTCTCGGGCCCGTGGCAGGAAACGCAATGGGTCTGGAGCAAGGCCCGGTGCTTCTCGTTCATCGCCACCGGTTTGACTGCGCTGGCGGCGGAGGCCCGCAAAGCCAGCAGCAGGATTGGGAGCAGAACCAGGGTTCGTTTCACGTAAGGGGCGGGCGTTGCCATCGTAAGTTCGGGGAGGATGGACGGGATTCAGGCCAGGACAAGTCACGTCGTGTTCACCACGCGCCCACAGCATCCATCTGACTCAGTTACCCGATGACACCGAGCTTGCTGCCCATCACATGACCATGCCGCCATCCACGGCGAGCACCTGGCCGGTGATGTAGCGGGCCGCCGGGCTGGCGAGGAAGACGGCGGCGTTGGCGATGTCATCCGGCTGGCCGAGCGAGCCGAGGGGAATCTGCTTCAACAGTTCGGCTTTGAGGTCGTCCTTGAGCACGGCGGTCATGTCCGTCTCAATGAAACCGGGCGCAAGCACGTTGGCCGTGATGCCGCGTGAGGCGAGCTCCCGGGCCACCGACTTGGTGAAGCCAATGAGCCCGGCCTTGCTCGCCGCGTAGTTCGCCTGCCCGGCATTGCCAATCAGGCCGATGACGCTGGCGATATTGATGATGCGGCCGGAGCGCTGCTTGAGGAAGGCGCGGGTGAAGGCCTTGGTGAAGGTGAACGCCCCCCGGAGGTTGGTGTTGATCACCGTATCCCAGTCCGCGTCGCTCATGCGCATGAGCAGGCCGTCGCGCGTGACGCCGGCGTTGTTGACTAGGATGTCCACCTTGCCGGCCTCCTTCAAAATGGTCTCGGCCGCGGCGACCACGGCCGCGCTGTCCGCCACATCCACGGCCTGCGCCCAGGCCCGGCGGCCTAGCGCGCGGACCTCGGCGGCGACCTTCTCGGAGTTCTCCTGCGTGCGCGAAACACAGACCACGTCCGCCCCCTCGGCGGCGAATTTCAACGCGATGGCGCGGCCGATGCCGCGACCCGCGCCCGTGACGACTGCGATCTGCCCGTTCAATGAATTCATAGGCCGGGATTTGTCGGCGGGGCCGGGGGCGAAGTCAATTCGGGACCGCGCTGCCGCAGGGTTTCACGGAGCAGTTCGCCCTCAGCGAGCCGGTGCCGGCACCGGGCGGTAGTCCGGATGTTCGCCCATGATTTCCGCCCACAATTCGCCGGGGGAAATCTTTCGTTCACGGGAGCGGTTCACCCACTCCACCTCCGTCGGCGCGCCCGGCGCGGTGAACCGGATGCCCCAGATCGGGTCAAACGCCTGGGCCGAGAGCGAATAGCGCATGTCGCCAATCACCGTGGGATCGCCCGGCGAACGCGCAATCCACCCGTCCGAAAACCACGCGAACCGCTCGAAGGAACGCAGTGGCCCATTGCGCGCCGCTTCCGCGGGCGAAAGGTCGCGCCGGCTCACCAGCGGCAGAGACGTCCCCTCGCGCACCGTCACCGCACCCAGCCAGGGCACCCGCAGCCGATCGCTGTGGATGCGTCCGTCGTGCAGGTAGAGCGAGCGCCAGACCAGATGGTTGCCAAGCGTGGGCATCGCCTCGGAGCGTTCGACGCGATGGCCCCGCGCCCGGGCCAGCTCCGCCTGCACTGCGTGCGCCCGGGCCTTTTGCAACGCTCCCAGCGCCAGATAGGCCGCGCCAACCCCCAGCGCCACCCACACTCCACGATGGCGGGCGTGAGCGGCGGGAGCGCCGACCTGCCGGCGGTTGGCCGCCCAGCTTGCCACCAACCCCGCGAGGAGGACACTCGTGAAGACCGGGTCAAGGATGGAGATGAAGTCCCAGCCAAACCGATGCTGGCTGAAAGGCACGAGGAACTGGGTCCCGTAACTGGTGCACGCATCCAGCAGGATGTGCGACCAGCAGCCCGTCAGCCCGCACAGCAGCAGCCCGAAACGTTGTTCCCGAAACGCGGCGCGAAACAACCACGGCAACGCCGCCAGCAGGGCAATGACCGGCGAGAACACAAAGGAATGCGTGAAGTGCCGGTGCAGCTCGATGTTCAACAGCGGGTCGGCGGCGCTGTGGATGAAAAAGTCCAGGTCCGGCAGCTCCGCCGCGACCACACCGATGACCGTGGCCCGCCAGCCGAGGCGACGACCAAAAGCCACCTGCCCGGTGGCGGCACCCAGCAGGGCGTGAGTCAGTGTGTCCATCGCGCGCGGATTCCAACTGATCCGCCCGTTGGACGGAAGCGGGAAACTTGCGTCCCTCTGAAGGCGGCGGGAGCCAGACAGCCCCGCACTCCTCGCTTTGCGCCTGCGAACGCATCCGCTACGCTGCGCAGACCGAATGGGCTTCTACAAGCTGATCCACTGGGTGTCGCTGGTGCTGGCCGGCGCCACGCTGGCGATCCTGCTGGCGGTGGTGGTGCGGCAGGGCTTCCGCAACCGCCGCGTGGGGCGGGATGCTGCACGCCGCCAGTCGCTGATGGCGCTGGCCCTCGAATACATTGAGGAGCCGGAGTTCATCCCCGCGTTCAAAGCCCAGCTCAAGCCCGCCGATCAGCGGCTGCTCGTCGAGCTTTTCGCGGACCTGCTGCCCAAGGTGCGCGGCGACTATGCGGAAAAGATCGTCCAGCTCATGCGGGCCATGGGGCTCCACGAGCGCTGCCTGACCCAGCTCCGCTCGCCCAAATGGTGGAAGCGGGCGGACGCGGCCGCGGTCCTGGGCTGGTTCCAGGAGCCCAAGGTGCTCCACGCCTTGGAAACGGCACTTGATGATCCGCAGGTGGGCGTGCGCCTTGAAGCCGCCCGCGCCCTCGCCCGCCTCAAGGCCGTGCAGTCTGTGGCCGGCCTGGTCGCCCGGCTCGCTGTGGTAGATGCCAGTCATTCGCTGGCTGTGCGCGAAATTTTCCGCTCCTTGGGGCCCTCCGCTGTGGGTGAACTCATGAGCGTGCTGGAAAGCGACGTGTCCGATCAGGTCAAGCTCCTGGCGACCGACGCCCTCGGGCACATCGGCGATCCGCGCGCGGTGCCAGCCCTCCTCAAGCTGTTCCATAATCCGAACAACCGGGCCGGCGACACCATTCACGAGCACAAAGCCCGCCGGGGTCGCAGCTACTCGGACCGCAGCCAGCCGACCAACTCCTCGGTGGCGCTGCGCCTGGCGGTCATGCAGGCGTTGAGCGTGCTGGTGGACCCGCGGGCACTGAACGCCATTCTGGCCGCGCTGGAGGATCCGATCTGGGAAGTGCGCGCCCAGGCGGCCCAATGCGCCAGCCAGTTGGGCTCGCCCGCCGCCCTGCCCTGCTTGGAAGCCCTCCTGCACGACGATCACTGGTGGGTGCGTTTTCACGCCGCCGAGGCGTTGTTCAAACTCGGTGAGGCGGGTGTGAACACCCTGCTCAGGGTCGCCCGCGGAACCTCCTCCCGGGGCACCGACATCGCCGGCGGCCTGCTGCGCGAGAAAGGGCTGGTGCCATGATTATTTCACCGCGCCCCAGCATGACAAGCTTTCCCACAGGCGCTGGCCATCACCCTGCATGACGTTGCTCTGGACCATCGTGCGCTTCATCAACGGCTGCGTGCTCGCGCTGCTGATGGTGCAGAGCGTGATCTACCTGTGGCAGCTCATCGTCGCGTTCCTTGAACTGCGGCAGCACCGCCGCCTCGCCTCGCGCACGGACACTTGGTGGATGCTGACCAGCGGCGTGGCGCTGCCCATCTCCATCCTCGTGCCCGCCCACAACGAGGAGGAAACCATCGTGGAGAATGTCCGCTCCATGCTGGCGCTGCACTACCCGGACTTTGAAGTCATCGTCATCAACGACGGTTCCCGTGACCGCACCCTCCAAGTGCTGATTGAGGCCTTGAACCTCCACAAGCTCGAACGCGTCTGGCACCCCGAAGTGCCGCACAAGGAAATCCGCGGCCTCTACGGCAGCCCGCGCCACCCGCGCCTGCTCGTGGTGGACAAGGTGAACGGCGGCAAGTCCGACGCGCTCAACGCCGGCATCAATCTGTCCCGCTTCCCGCTCTTCTGCGCGGTGGACGCGGACTCGCTGCTCGACCACGACTCCCTGCTGCAAGTGATGCGGCCGTTCATCGAAGAGCCCGAGGAGATGATCGCGGTGGGCGGGCGCATTTGCATCGTCAACGGCTGCACCGTGCGCGCCGGACAGGTGACGGAAGTCGCACTGCCCGCCCGTCCGCTGGCCCTGCTGCAGAGCATCGAATACATCCGCGCCTTCCTCATCGCCCGCCTGGCCTGGAGCCGGCTCGGGGCCATGCTTATCATTTCGGGGGCCTTCGGCCTCTTCAAACGCGCGGCGGCGATCCAGGTGGGCGGCTACAGCCACGACACCGTGGGCGAGGACATGGAAATCGTCGTGAAGCTGCACCGCCACTTCCGGGACCGCGGGGAGAAATACCAGATGCGATTTGTGGCCGACTCGGTCTGCTGGACGCAGGCCCCGGAGACACTGGGAATCCTGCGCCGGCAGCGCTCCCGCTGGCAGCGCGGCATGATGCAATCCCTCGCCAAGCACCGGGAGATGATTTTCAACCCGAAGTATGGCCCCGTGGGCACGTTGGGCATGGGCTACTTCTTCCTGTTCGACATCATCGGCCCGATCATCGAGCTGGCCGGACTGCTGCTGGTGCCGCTGGCCTTCTGGATGGGCGAAGTGACGCCGCATTTTTTCCTCGCGTGGCTGGCGCTCTCCTTCACCTACGGAGTCTTCCTCAGCGCCAGTTCGCTGTTGCTGGAGATGATGGTCACGCGCACCACCCGGGCACGCGATCTGGCGCTGCTGGCGATGAGCGCCGTGCTGGAAAACTTCGGCTACCGCCAGATCAACAGCCTCTGGCGGCTGGAGGGCATCTGGCAGTTCCTCACCGGCAAGCAAGGCTGGGGCGCGATGCAGCGCACCAAGTTCACCAAATCCAACTGTCAGTGACACGGCCGCCTTGGGCTTTGCGCCATCCCGTCCGCTTGCTACGCTCGCGCCCATGCGAATTTTGACTGGCATCCAGCCTTCGGGCGCGCTGCACCTCGGCAACTACTTTGGCGCGATGCGCCCAGCCATCGAGCTGCAACAACAGGGCGAGGCGTTTTATTTCATCGCCAACTACCACTCGATGACGTCGCTCACGGACGCGAAGCTCCGCCACCAATACACCCTCGACGTGGCGCTGGACTTCCTCGCCTGTGGGCTGGACCCCGCGCGCTGCGTATTCTGGGTGCAGTCCGACGTGCCGGAAGTGACCGAGCTCGCCTGGCTGCTCTCCACCGTCACGCCCATGGGCCTGCTGGAGCGCTGCCACAGCTTCAAGGACAAGGTCGCCAAGCTGGGCGATGGTGAAATCGGCTCCGTGAACCACGGCCTCTTCGCCTATCCGGTGCTGATGGCGGCAGACATTCTCCTCTTCGACTCGAACGTCGTGCCCGTGGGCAAGGACCAAAAGCAGCACCTCGAAGTCACGCGCGACATCGCCGGCAAGTTCAACCAGCTCTACGGCCAGACCTTCGTCATTCCCGAACCGCGCATCCGCGAGGAGGGCGCCGCAGTGCCGGGCCTCGACGGGCAGAAGATGAGCAAGAGCTACGGCAACACCATCGAGATCTTCGGCGAGGAAAAGGCCACGCGGAAGAAGATCATGGGCATTGTCATGGACTCGCGCACTCCGGCCGAGCCGAAGCCCGACGCGGACAAGAACCTCGCGGTCCAGCTCCTCAAGCTCGTCGCGCCCGCCGAGGTGGCGACGGATATCGAGAATCGCCTGCGCGCCGGCGGCCTCGGCTACGGCGACTTGAAGAAAGCCCTCTTTGAGCACTACTGGCAGCACTTCGCCACCGCCCGCGCCAAGCGCGCCGAGCTCGCTGCCAACCAGGACTACGTCCGGCAGATTCTTCGCACCGGTGCCGAAAAGGCCCGCGCCGTGGCGACCAAGGTCCTAGCGCGGGCCAAATCCGCCAGCGGCTTGAGCTAACGACGGCCCAGCATCGGGCGGAGCAGAACGTGCGCCCTTGGCTTTTCCGCCCACGATTTGGCGTCGCCTCCGCGTGGCGGACCCGGTTAAGTCTTCCTTGTGGCCCTGAACAAACGCGCGTTGGGAATTGCAGCCGCGCTCCTGCTCTTTGCAGCGCTCGTGGCGTTGCAGGTGTGGCGCACGCCCAAACCGCAGTTGCCCCCGGTGGCCAAGCTGCCAGACGGTTCAACCCTGCGGCTGGCCAAGGTGTCGTTCGGCACCGCGCACTTCGCGCCCGGTCCCTGGTGGCGGCCGCTGGCCCAGCGCCTTCCAGCCGACTGGCAGCGGCGGTTTGGGGTGGTGACCGGCCCCGGCCTGAGCACCACCACGCCCTCGCTGGGCATCTGGCTGGAACAGGAAAGGGTCGGCAATCACTCACACTGGGAATTTGCGCTTGTGGACGAGCACGGGGCCGAGGTCACGATGACCGCCGCCTCCATCCACGAGTCCTCCGCCACGGGCGGACCGTCGCTCACCGGCCGGGCGTTCACCGCCTTCCCCCGGCGCGGCAAGATGGTGCTGCTGCGGATCTACGAACGCGCCCCGGCCGGTGGCCGGACGTTGCAGGCGTCGTTTCACTTCGCCAACCCGGCACCTGGTCCGCACCCGGAATGGCGGCCACAACCGCCCCCGGCGCGGCTGCGTCAGGGCGACTTGGAAATCACCTTCAAGCAGTTGCAGGCCGGCGTGGGCGGCGGTAACAAATCACGCGGGCCAAAGCAGGGCGAGGAAACGTGGGCGCGGGCGGAATTCGACGTGAAGGAGAACGGAGTGGCGAGCGAGGTTTGGTTTCCCGACGGCATCGTGTTGTCGGACGCAACCGGGAACCAGATCCGACAGAACTCCTGGTCCAGCGGGGTGCAGGCTGGCGTGGCGCATCTGCGCTGGGGGCCCTACCTATGGCCCAGCGAGGCGGCGTGGAAAATCCGCGTCGAGTTCATGCGCAACCATGAGAAGGCCGTGTTCAGCACGAACGAGTTGATCGTCGTGACCGGCCTGGCGTTGCCGGCGACAGACGCAGTGACGGAACTCAACCTCAGCACAAACCGACTCGGCCACACCGTGCGCGTGCTGGGCCTGTCGAGCGGCAAGGGGAAGTTCAGCGAACGGCACTCCAGCATGAGCGGCCCTGGCATCCGCATCGAGGTGGACGTGTCGCCCGAACTGGGCACGGGCAAGCGGCTGTCGGTGCTGAACGTGCGCGATAACCAAGGCCGCAAGGTAGAGAGCCGAGGCTATGGCCGTAGCAGTAGCTCGTATTCGTTCGGCTACGAGCCGAAGCCCGATGCGAAGCGCCTGGACTTCACGCTCGCCGTGCAGGAGGTCGTCATCGGCGAATTTGTCGTGAAGCCGGAGCTGTTTGCCCCCGAGAAGTCTCTCGGCAAGTAAGCCGCCGGCCGGATGACAGGCCACTTTGCACCTTGAACTTTGCCCCGTGAAACCTACGCTCCGCCGCCATGAGTGACCGTCCCGCGACTCGTCTCGCCCGCTGGCCATCGTTGCTGCCGTTCCTGATCGGCGCGGCGATGCTGGATTATTTTGCCTGGTGGGTGGTGGAGAAGAGCGATCATCCCATCAACATCTGGATCGGCGTGCTGGCCTTGGTGGCCGTGGCCGGTGCGGCGTGGTGCTCCGTGTTCCCCTTCATCACCGATGCCGAGACGGCGGCGAAGCTGGAGGAGCTGAACAAGCTGCAGTCCGCCGCGCACCAGATTCAGAACCTCGAAAAGGTCGCCAACCAGATCACCATCGCCACCGCGCAGTGGCAGAACGTGCAGGAGCACAACACCAAGGCCATCGAGTCCGCAAAACAGGTGTCGGAGGAGATGACGCAGGAGGCCATTCGCTTCGCCGACTTCATGAAGAAGGCCAGCGACTCCGAGAAGGCGACCCTCCGCCTCGAAGTGGACAAGCTCAAGCGCACCGAGAACGACTGGTTGCAGGTCGTGGTCCGCGTGCTGGATCACGTGTATGCGCTTAACCGCGCGGCGAAGCACTCCGGCCAGCAGAATCTCGTCGAGCAGCTCGCGCACTTCCAGAACGCCTGCCGCGATGCCGCCCGCCGCATCGGTCTGGTCGCATTTGCACCGGCCTCCGGCGACACCTTCGAGCCGGGCCAGCACCAGACCGCCGATGGCCGGAAGGATGTGCCCGACGACGCGAAGGTCTTTGAAACGGTGGCCACCGGCTACACGTTCCAAGGACAGATGCTCCGCCCTGCCCTCGTGCTGTTGGATCCGCCGAAAGGCCCACTGCCCGCACAGCCCCCAGTGGCCACCGCGCCGCCGGCCAGTGAGCCGGCCGAGGAAGCCTCAGCGAGCTGATCCGTTGGAGCGCGACCTGCATCGCTCCGGTTAGATCGACACCTGTCGGACAGGCGTGTCCGCCCCACATTCGCTCACAGCTTGAAGAAGATCTTCCGGCGGTAGAGCCAGTAGAGCACGCCCCATTCGGCGGCGAGGACGAGCGCGGCTTGGAGGACGTTGCCCCACAATCCGAGCGGTTCCGGCCACGTGTAGTTCGCGGGCTTGGCGATGGCGTCAGCAAGATGCGGATGGTCGAACAATAGAGCAGCTAGCGGCTTCGTGAAGACGGCGATGCCCCGATCGAAGAACGAGGCACGGAAGAGCTGCGCCATGCTGTAGGCGAAAATGGAGTTCATCCCCACCACGACTAGGAAGGTCGGCCAGCGCCGCCAGCCTTGCACCTCAATGAGCCAGTAGAACGCGAGCAGGAAGAGAATAGTCCAGCCTGCCGCCCAGAAGGTGAAGCTCGCGGTCCAGATGCGCTTCACCATCGGGACCAGCGGCGTCGCGCCTGCACTGAGGAGCCAGCCGAGCACAAAGCCCACGACGGCGGCGATGGCGAGGAACTGCATCACGCGCGGCTTGGGCAGTTCGCTGCCGACGAGCCGCCCGCACATGACGCCGAACAGGATGGTGGCGGTCGAGGGAATCGCGTTCAGCCCCACGTAGAAGCCGCTGTAGTTGCGGCCCACCATCCACAGGTCGAAAGCGGAGCCGAGGTTTTTGTTGCCCATCACCCACGCGCCGGCGGGGTCGTTGCCGGGAAAGAGCATCCACGCAGCGGTGTAGCCGAGGAGGATGAGCGCGGCGGCGATGCCTTGGGTCCAGTAGCTGCGGCCCAGCAGCAGGAACGCGAGGACATAGCCGACCGCGATTTGCTGAAGCACGCGCATGAAGCCGATGGTGAAGGCGTTGCTGGTCACGCAGTCGAGGAACATGCCAACGAGGCAGAGGTTCAGCGCGCGCAAGCAGGCGTGGCGGAACATGAGGCCCCACGAGTCACCGGCGGTCTGGCGCTTGGCGAAGGCGAAGGGCATCGCCACGCCGACCATGAACATGAACGCCGGCTGGATGAGGTCCCAGAAGACGCAGCCCTCCCACTTCACATGGTCCACCTGCGTGGCGAGCCAGCCGAGCGACGCGTGGCCCTTGAACGTGGCGAAGCCGAGGCCGTTGCAGATGAGCAGTGCCATGATAAGACCGCGATAGGCGTCGAGGGAGAGCAAGCGCTCGGTGAGCTTGCCCGGCGCGACGGGCGTGCTGGTGGTCGGACGCGCGGGCGGTGGGTTGGTGCGGTCGAGGGAGGAGGGTTCTTCAAGCGCGGTGCTCATGGATGCGGCTATGGACGCAGGCGGGGCAAGGAAGTTCAAGTGGCGATGTCGGCCGGCGGGAACAGGTCCAGTGCGGTTTGGCTTCCGCCAAGTTCCGCGTGGAGAAATCCCTTCGAGCCGGGTGCGGCTTCGGCTACGCTGGCCGTGTCGCTGAGACGACGGCTTCCTTGCCATGAACACGAAACTCCCCGGCTCCTCCAACACTGAGAATTCGCATGTCACCCGCTGGGTCGCGGAAATCGCCCAGCTCTGCCAGCCGGATGCGATTCACTGGTGCGACGGCTCGGCGGAGGAAAAGCAAACGCTCACCGCCGAGGCGGTAGCGCGCGGCATCCTCATCCCGCTCGACCAGAAGAAGTGGCCCGGCTGCCACTATCATCGCTCGAACCCGAACGACGTGGCGCGCGTGGAGCAATGCACCTTCATCTGCACCCCCACGGCGGAGGAAGCTGGCCCGACGAACAACTGGGCCGCGCCCGCCGAGATGCACGCCAAGCTGCGCGGCCTCCTCGCCGGCGCAATGCGCGGGCGCACCATGTATGTGGTGCCGTTCCTCATGGGGCCGCCCGGCTCACCGCTCGCGCGCGTGGGGGTGGAGTTGACTGACTCCATCTACGTCGTCCTGAGCATGGGCATCATGACGCGGATGGGGCGTGTCGCGTGGGAGCAACTCGGCGTGGGCGAGGAGTTCACGCATGGCATCCACTCGATGCTCGATGTGAATCCGGAGCGCCGCTACATTGCGCACTTCCCCAAAGAAAATACGCTCATCTCCGTCGGCTCGAACTACGGCGGCAACGTCTTGCTGGGCAAGAAATGCATGGCGCTGCGCCTCGCGTCGCACTGGGGCCGCGACGAAGGCTGGCTCGCGGAACACATGCTCGTGCTGGGCGTCGAGACGCCAGATGGCAAAAAGACCTTCGTGGCCGGCGCGTTCCCGAGCGCGTGCGGCAAGACGAACTTCGCCATGCTCCACCCGCCCGCCCGCTTCGCCGGCTGGAAGGTCTGGACGGTCGGCGACGACATTGCGTGGATGAAGCCCGGCCCCGATGGCCGCCTCTTTGCCATCAACCCGGAGACCGGTTACTTCGGCGTCGTGCCCGGCACGAATTACAAATCCAACCCAAACGCGATGGAGTGCATGAGGCGGGACACCATCTTCACCAACGTCGCGCTCACCGCCGACGGCGACGTGTGGTGGGAGGGCAAGGACGAACCGCCGCCCGCCGAATGCCTCGACTGGCGCGGCCAGCGGTGGACGCCCGACTCGAAAGAAAAGGCCGCACACCCGAACAGCCGCTTCTGCGCGCCGATGACCAACAATCCGATGCTCGCGCCCGAGGTCAACGACCCCGCCGGCGTGCCCATCAGCGCCATCATCTTCGGGGGCCGCCGCACGAACACGATGCCGCTCGTGTATCAGGCCTTCAACTGGGTCCACGGCGTCTATGTCGGCGCGACCATCGGCTCCGAGACGACTGCCGCTGCGACCGGCGCGGTCGGCCACGTCCGCCGCGACCCGATGGCGATGCTGCCCTTCTGCGGCTACAACATGGGCGATTACTTCCGCCACTGGCTCTTCATGCGCCGGCTCATCCAGCACCCGCCGCGCATCTTCAACGTGAACTGGTTTCGCAAGGACGCCGACGGCAAGTTCCTCTGGCCCGGCTACAGCGAGAACATGCGCGTGCTCAAGTGGATCGTGGACCGCTGCCGGGGCGACGCGAACGCGAACGAGGCGTTGCTCGGCTGGGTGCCCAGCGCGCACGACTTCGACCTCGACGGCCTCGACGGCTTCAACGCCGAGCGACTGGAACAGGCGCAGAGCACGGACATCGAGGAATGGCGGCGCGAAGTGCTCCAGCAGGACGAGCTGTTCATCAAGCTCTACTCGCACCTGCCGAAGGAAATTATTTTCCAGCGGGAGCTGTTGATTGCGCGGTTGTGAAAGAAGTCGGGGTTCAAAGGTAATTGGTAATTAGTGCCAAGTTTTCCACCAATGCGCCCGCGCACCGTCACCAACTGTTCACTTATTACTAATCACTCCGGCCGCCCGTGACGCGATCCCAACCCCTCTGCCCCGCCGCCGAGCTGCCGCCCGGCAAGACACTCAAGTTCGTCTTCACCCACGAGGGCATCCGGCGCGAGGGCTTCGCGGCGAATGTGCGCGGGCACCTCGTCGCCTACGAGAACGCCTGCCGCCACATCCCCATGCCGCTGGATGACGACAACGACTTCTTCACGAC
>Ga0255092_1000304_pt1 | contig 19748 bp, 7 predicted proteins | sample Colum_Yuk_RepC_8_2_FD_188454 | JGI IMG/M metagenome (GOLD analysis project Ga0255092, IMG submission 188454) | Freshwater microbial communities from Columbia River, Oregon, United States - Colum_Yuk_RepC_8d | ecosystem: Environmental > Aquatic > Freshwater > River | place: USA: Oregon | collected...
GAACTGCTTGATGCGCTGCTCGCCTTCGGAGGATTGAGGCGCGAGCAAGGGTGTGGCCGTGCGGTCATCCTTCACCAGGGGTTTGAACCCGTTGGGTGTCTGAGAAGTCTTCGCATCCCGGCCGGATGCCGCTGGAGCCGCAGCGATGTCAGCGCCAAAAGCGGAAGGCAATAGCGGCAGGACACCCAGCAAGAGCGCCCCGATGTGGAGCGTGCGATGGAATGAGGGGCGGGGCATGGGTGCAGCATGCAAAAGCCAAGCAAAGTGGCCAAGGTCGAGTTGGAGGGGCCTCCAGTTAAGATGTCCGGGGAAAGGGCTGGGGTCCCAGTGTTTCGAGGCAAACGCGAGTGAGTTGGGGAGGTTTTTGCGATGAACCTTTGCGGGAGTCGCAATGAACCGATGCATGGCTGGTATCAAAAACTGACATTTTCCAAAACCCGACTTGCGCTCCCGTCGATCATTCCCTTTATTTGCCGGGCTCTAACGGAGGGCGGGGTCGCCAAGTGGTAAGGCACGGCTCTGCAAAAGCTGCATCGTCGGTTCGATTCCGACCCTCGCCTCCAAATTTTTCTGCGATTTTCCTCAGGAAATCAGCGGTTTTCAGAGCTTCGCCTGTGGCAATGCCACGGAAATTGCCACTGGAGACGGGGCGGAATCACCTTCCGCCACCTTCCTTCAGTCACCAGGTACTCAGGGGTCAGGAGAGCGAGGTGGGCTGTTTTTGCCTTTGGACCGGCACCGTAAACGTTATTCCAAACGCCCGCCGTGTCTTCCGACGTCACCCGTTACCTCAAAAGTAAATGATACTGGAGAGCGTTCGGGGTGGAGGTATCGAGAACGCCGAGAAGGACAAGGTTCTGATTCCCCTGCTGGAACGCTCTGAGGGAGAGGCTAAGCCAACGATGCAGTGGTTTAGGACGTGCTCACTGCGCCTTCTGCCGCAAGAGCTTCGTTATTGGCTCGTTAAGGTCTTCAATCAAAAGTTTTGAGGTAACAGGTTTAGGCAAGTTTTGTGATTTTTGATTGACAGTGGAAAGTGCATTTGAAAGGATTATAAATTCTACGCTCGAATTACACGCGTCAGGCTAATTTTGCGGTTTGACAGAGTGAGTTTCAGAAACTTCACGGGCGTGCTTCATGGGTGTTCACCGACGGCAAACAATGATACGAATCGCTCTATGGTCCCGTGTGCTCGTTGGTGCCTTGGCCTTCGGCGCCGGTTTGACCACTCAGGCTCAATGGCAAACGCAGTCATTCACGCTCAAGCCCGGGTGGAACGCGATCTTCACTCACGTTGACGGGACCCATCAGTCGTTGGATTCGCTAATACCCGACGCCAATGGACCAGTAGCCGAGGTCTGGCTCTGGAAACCCACGTTTTCGACGATTCAGTTCGTCGATTCGCCCTACTCCAACACGGTCCCAAACACCCAGTGGGCGGTGTGGACTAGTGCGCGCGGCGACACCGATACCCTGAAAGCCTTAGTGGGCAATGGCGCCTACCTGATTCGCAACCGGAACACGACCGATTTCGTGTGGACTGTACAGGGCCGCCCCGTGCCGCCCAATTATCAGTGGACCACCACCGGGCTGAATCTCCTCGGGTTCCCGACCCCCGCCACCTCACCCCCGAATTTCGCGGATTATCTGGCGCCGGAGCCGAATCTGGATCTGGCCAAGACCCTTCAGAATCAGGCACACGTCTTTCGTTACCCGGGCGGTGAACTGGGCGCCTCTAATCCGACCGAAGTCGTGTCGTTCACGGCGGCGACCGTGCCTGTCACCCGCGGCCAGGCGTTCTGGGTGCGCGGCAGCACCAATTTCTACAACCGTTATTTCGGCCCGGTTGAGGTCACGCTCCAGAATCCGGCCGGGCTTCAGTTTGGCGATTCGCTCGGCACCTATGGCGTCCGGCTCCGCAACCTCACGACCACCAACCGGACCGTGCGGTTTTCGCTGGTAGATTCCGAGACTCCGCCCGCAGGCCAACCGGTCATCACCGGCCCGCCGCAACTGCTCGTGCGCGGTGCGCTCAACTCGGCAACCCTGACCTACGATTCCGCGGTGCTGAATGGTCAGCAGTTTACGTTGGCACCCAAGGGCCAGGTCGGTGCCGAACTGGAGGTCGTGCTTGGGCTGAACCGCACGGTGATGACAGCGCCGGTCGGTTCGTTTTATGCCGGTGTGCTGCGGATCACCGACTCGAGTCTTTTGCAGCAGGTGGATGTGCCCGTGGCGGCGACGGTGCCTAATGGGTCCGGGCTCTGGGTCGGGCAGGCCAGCATTAACCAAGTCGGCCAATACCTGAAGTCCTACCCGAAGGTGAACACGGGCCAAGGCGATCAGACCGCTCAGATCAATGCCGCAGCCGCTGCCGCAGGCCGGCCGGCGAATGGATTGGAGCTGCCTGGCGCCGTCTGGACCGCTCGGGAAACCAACGGGAGCCGGGCCTATTCCGCCGTGGCGTCGTCGCTCGATGGGCGGGTGCTCCTCGCGGCACACAACGGCGGAACCCTCTACGTCTCTTCAAATTGTGGCACAAACTGGACCGCGCGGGGCCAGAATGGCAGTTGGTCCGACGTGGCCGCGTCTGCCGACGGCAGTGTGATGGCTGCTGCCGTGTTCAATGGTCCCATCTGGGTTTCTTCCGATTACGGCACCAACTGGACCGCCACTGCGAGCGGCAACGCGGCTTGGGTCGGTCTAGCATTGTCGGCCGACGGCACCCGACTAGCCGCGGTGGTGCAGAACGGTGCTCTCTACACTTCGACCAATCGGGGTGCGACCTATCTGGCTCGTACCGGCGTCGGCACCCGCAACTGGAGCGGCGTTGCTAGTTCGGCCGATGGCAACCGCCTTGTCGCAGCGGTGAACCCCGGACAGATCTTCACCTCGACCGATGCGGGCGCGACTTGGCGGACCAACGCGTTTTCGGCGGCGTGGACGGCGGTCGCCGCTTCCGCGGACGGAGCGAGCCTAGCGGCCGCGGTGAATGGGGGGAACATTCACACCTCCGCCGATGGCGGCGGTACCTGGATTCTTCGGGGCGGCACCAATCGCTGGAACTCGGTCACGACGTCCACCGATGGCCGGCGACTGGCAGCCACCGCCACTGAAGGACAGATCGCCACCTCGGACGATGGCGGGGTGACTTGGAGCGCACGGGAGCAGAGCCGTAACTGGGGTGACGTGGTCGCGTCCGGTGATGCGACCCGGCTTGTCGCCGTGGTGAAAGGGGGGGGCATTTACGCGCTGGCACGTGGGTTCGCGAGCTACTCCGTGGATTCCGCCTCGGGGCTCGTGATCGACCAGAACGGTCTATACCTGTCGTCTGGGGTGAACACCAATCTCGCCAAGACGGGCCGGGAATATCCGCTGCGGCTTGTGTTGCATCACCGCTCCGACGCCAATCAGGTCAACCTGCTGCAACACGTCTACGTCGGCACCGGCGCGAACTCGACGAACCTGGTGGTCGCGACCCGGGAGAATTTGCTCGACCCGAACCAACTGGCCTCGGCCCGGCGGATCACCGCCACCCATTTGCCGTTCTCCCGGACCAACCAGCCGTGGGCGGCTGCGGGTAATTTCAATCCGGGCAGCGTCGTGATCTTCACGGTGAACCAGAGCTACAAGGACCAGGTGAGCAACCCCTTCCTGCACACCTTCCATCCGGACCATGACAATCTCGATGTGAGCTTCGCCGCCCTTCAACCGCGCGGTGTCGAAGCCTACGACATCACCCGGACCCTGCGGCTGACCTTCACGACACCCGGCAACGACTTCGCCTCCCTCACCGCCGCCGCCCAGAGCCGGACCGGTGTCTATGAAGAGACGATGACCCTGGGCGCCCAGGGCGGCGCTTCCCGCGACTTCAGGCTTTCCGGAAGATTCTCGCTCCAGCTCATCAGCCCCGTGGCCAACCTGACAACGCAATGAACCTCAACCCTGGCATTCCCCCCATTTCACCGTCGAACTGTCCTGCCATGAAAGGAATCTCCCGCTCCGTGCTGGGCGCCCTGTGCGCCGGCCTCCTGCTGTTGACGGCCGTGCCGGCCTGGGCGCAAAGCAATGCCAAGCCGCCCACCCAGATGACATACCAGGGCTTCCTGACTGACGGCAACGGAAGTCCGTTTGGCAGCAGCGCACCGGTCAACAAGACGGTCATTTTCCGAATCTACGACAACCTCACCGGCGGCACCCTCAAGTGGAGTTCGCAGCAGGTCGTGACGGTAGACAAGGGCTACTTCAGTGTCCTGTTGGGGCAGGGGAGCGCTGTGGGCAGCGAACCGTTCAATGCGGACCTAACCGGTGTCTTCACCGGCGCGGGTGCGTCAGACCGTTATCTGGAACTGAACGCCGACTCCACGACCATCGCGCCGCGGCTGCGGTTCCTGCCGGCACCCTCCGCCATGCTGGCGAAAAGCGCGACGGAGTTGCTGGATCCGATTTCCGGCGCCACCGCGCTCTCCGTGAGAGACGGTAACGTCACAGCAGCAAACGTGACGGCCAGTGGCACGCTCACAGCAGCCGCACTTTCCGTCAACGGCGCCGCATTCTCGGTGAACGGCGGTAACCTCACGGCGTCGAATGTGACCGCCATTGGCACGGTCACAGCAACCAGCGTCAGCGGGTTTGGAACGATTCCCTTGGGCGTCATCGTCATGTGGTCGGGAGCGATCAGCTCTATTCCGACGGGCTATGCCTTATGCGACGGCCGGGTTGCCAACGGCCGGACCACGCCGGATTTGCGCGGCCGGTTCATCGTCGGCTCGGGCACGGGTGCGGTCGGGCTGACCAGCCGAGAGGTCGGCACGACGGGTGGCATTGAGCAGACCACTCTGACGATCAACAATTTGCCGGCTCACAACCACACGGGTAGCGGCACCACATCCTCCGGAGGAGCTCATACCCATACGTTTAATGGGTACCACGCCAACTTTAAACATGAGGGTTCCGCGACTGAAAGCAGTCTCAAGGACGATGGGGATGGCGCCTATCAACCCCCTAACGCCATTTCGTCCGCCGGTGAGCACGCACATACATTCAGTTTCACCACCAGCTCAGTCGGGGCAGGTGAGGCTTTCAGCAATCTGCCTCCCTTCTACGCATTGGCCTTCATCATGCGGGTCCAGTGATCTGGGCCAAGCCTCCGCCCCATTTTTCATCCCCTATGAAACGGCTTCTCCGCCTGTTGTCCGTAGCCTTGGCGATCGCGTCCCTGCCCGCGTGCGCGGACGTCGTGCAACTGGACCAGAACGCCGTACTCTACGCACCCAATTATCAGCGCGGCATGAACTTCGGTTCTCTGCGTGGCGCCCCGGGGAAGGCCCCCGCTTCGGCGAGTTCCGATGGCCGGGCGCCGGCAGGCGCGACCCCCGCGCAGTTCCAGGGCATCGTCACCTACGGGGCCGTGGTGATTCCTAAGCCCAATACCACGTTGCAGGCGGGCAAGACGTTGGAGCAGAACGCCACCGCGCTGAATCTCCCGCGGGGCACTTCGGGTGGCACGGTCACGATGGTGCTGCGCTCCTCGCAAGCCGGCGGGCCCACGTTTTCTCAGGCGGTATCCTTTTATTTCGGCTCCGTCATCGCGCCGCCGGGCACCGATGAAAATGGGGCACTGCTGACCAACGCAGCCGCAGCCACGTATTGGAATCCGGAGCCCTACACGTTACCGACGTCCACGCCTCCGAACTACTACTACAGCCCCAATGCCCGGCAGGTTTTTGCGACGGTGCCTGGCCCTGTTCAGATCACCTGGCGCAAGAGCGAGGCCGGCGTTGCCGCGGGAAACACTAACAAGGTCACCATCGGCGGTCTGGACTACGCCTTGACCAATCTCAGCTACATCGTTTCCGGCGCGGCCGTTAAGCCAACCCGCAAACTGTATTGGACCGAGAAATCCTTCGCGGGCATGGGCTTCCCGGTTTCCGTGCCGGAGACCAGCGTCAGTGCTGTCTATTTTGCGTACAATCCGGCCCTCCCGAAGACGGTGGCAACCGAGTTTGACGACGGCTACACCGGAGCCGGCGAAGGCACCACGAACTCGTCGCTGCCGGAGTTGCGCACCGTCTGGTATGATCCCGGTCAGGGGCTGATCTTGGCCTACAATGCTGAGGGGCGCGTGTTCATGGAACTGCTCGGGGATACGACCGCCGATGGCGCCCGCGAGTTCCTGGGCTTCGAGATCGTCGATGTATTCCGTCAACCCACCGCACAGTCGCTCACAAACCAACTCGGTGAACGCATCACGGCCTACGGGGGCAGCCCTTCGGATGCGGCCCTGCTGCCGTCGCCGGTGCAGGCGTCGGTGAACAGCCCGTACCTGTATCAGGATGCCGCGAGCACCAGCGGCCGGACCGAGTATTATTCCGCGGCGTTGACCAAGAATCCCAACGACGTGCTCGTTCATTGGCTGGAAGAAGGGGTCGTGGGCCTGCGCTGGCCAAGCCTGTTCATCCGCTACCAGCAGGTCTGGCCCGACGATCCGGCGAAATACAGCCATTACCTCCGGCCCCGTGTTGCCACCGCCACCGAGGCGGCCAACACGGCGGTGCAAATATCTGCCAACAACGCGCCGGCGATCCAATTCCAGGACGCGCTGGACTATCCCCGGGCTTCGCTGGATGAGCGGTCGCGGTTCTCCACGTTCCTGGAAGACAGCCAACCTCAACACCGGACGTTGCTGCGCCTGCAGTCCGGCACCTCGATAAGCTTTGAGCGGGTACTGTCAACGCTCAGCACCACCTTGGTGCGGGGCAATGACCCAAACTTTGCCGACGTCACCGGCGTGCTGCCGCGCTCTGGCCAACTCTCTGCGCTGGCGCTCGATGGGACCGGCTACGGCCAGCTTCCGGCTGGCACCTACTTCAATGGCGGCAGCTACACGGTCGAGGCGTGGGTGAACGTGGCCGAAGTGAGAAACTGGGCGCGGCTCTTGGATTGCGGCAATGGGGCAGCGGCCGAGAATGTTCTGCTGGCCTTGTCCAGCGGCACCTCCGGGAAGCTCAACACGACTCACTATGTCACCGGCACGGGGGCGGGACTGGACTCCACCACGGCGCTGCCGCTCAACCAGTGGGTGCATGTGGCCTCGGTGTTCGACAGCTCCACTTCCAACCTCACGATTTACATTAACGGAGCCGCCAGCGGCACCGCCACCGTGAAACCTCCGGCGAACGCCAACCGGATGGCGAATTTCATCGGCAAGTCCAACTGGAGCGCCGACGCCTTAGCGAAGGCCCAGCTCGACAGCTTTCGCATCTGGTCCACGGCCCGGACGGCCGACCAACTCCAGCAAGACATGCAGACCGGCGGTTACCCGGCCGGCACGGCGGGCTTGCAGGTGCAGTTCACGTTCGATGAAGGCGGCCGGGTGGCCTACGACAGCAGCGGCAATGGCCGCCACCTGACGCTTTATGGCGGAGCCAAGCTCACGTCGGCTGACCTGGCCCAGTCGAGTTCGCCCCGTTACCTCTACCAGACCGCCTACGTCGGCAGCCGCATCAACCCGCCCGCGGGCGAAGTCGGCAACACGGGCGACTATTTCGCCGGCTACCTCCTCCAGAGCAGCGGCACTTCGTTCCATCCGGGAGCCTACAAGGATCCGTTCGCCGAGGGTTTCGCCGACGCCAACGCGGGGGCGATCATCCCGGTGAACGCGATTCCCGAGGCGAACACGCTCGAGGTCTGGTGGTTCCGGCAGAACGCGACCAATGCGGTGCGGAATCCCGGCAACGGCTTTGAGCCGATCTATTGGCCGGCGGTCATCGGGCGCTACACGCTGGCGTGGCCCGATGCGACCGCGAGCGCGATCGTGATGGCCAACAACGCCGGCAGCGGCGGTCTCGAAAGCCTCCAGGCCAAGGGCACGATTTACACGCAGAACGATCCGGCCCAGCCGGGCTACAATCCCAACGAAGAACATGCCCTGATGATCGGCGGCCAGGCCTATGCACTGCGCGACGACCTCAACGTCGTCTCCGGCGCCGGCTTCTCGTCCCAGCCGTATGTTTTGCTCGACTACACCGAGTCCGACAATCGTCCCGCGATCCGGCCCTTCCGAGTGGTTCGGGAGAATCCGTCTCTCGGTCAGGTGTTTGACTACGTCGTGGAGGCTGGGAAACAGCTCCAGGCGCCGATGCCGTTGCCGGTGTTGCCGCTGCCGCTGGCGACGATCACGAACCTGACCGCCGCGGCGACCAACATCTACGTCACCAACTACAACGCGGAGATCACCGCCGCGACCGGCGACTTGCCGACGGGTTGGACCAGCGCCGAAGCTGGCGGGTCGTTCGCGAACTACACCGCCTTCACGTATCGTGACCGGAAGGATGGCTTCTGGGTGATGCGGGGCCAACACGTTGGACTGCCGCGGCTTGCCGCGGGCACCTATTCGGCGACGACCAACGGTTTTGCCACGACCGTGGCGGGCGGCGGCAGCCTCAACGCGCCTTCGACGAACTACATCCATGCCTCCCGCCGGGTGGATTCGCTGGTGATCTCGGTGTCGCCGCAGACGCCGTTGCCGGCGGGCATCACCTTCGGCACGTTGCCCAACGGCTTGGCGGTTTACGGCACCTGGACAGTCACGAATGCGGGGCCGTATGACCTGAGCATCGCGGACGGCGACGGTTCACAAGCGACGGTCAGTTTCACCTTCAGCACCACCAAGTCGCCCCAGGCTTCGTTGGCGGTGAACGGGTTCGTGGGCCGGCCGCCGCATCTCGCGGAGACGGCCACCACCACGAATTCCCTGACCATGCGGTTCTTCTACCGCACCCAGGAAGGTTTCGCCTGGCCAAACCATCCGAGCCCGCCGCCGACCGGAACGATCGTGCCCTACCTGCGCCCGCTGGCTGGCGGGACCTACTCCGGCGGGGGGGATTCCGCCACGGCACCCGCCCAGCCGATTACTTATCGTCCGGTCTGGCCGGGTACGACGTCCGCATTGGCCTTCGGTGAAACCCTCACCGTCGCGAGCAAGGGGCGCCCGGCGATCCGCGGACAAAGCAGCGCGCTCGTGCTTTACCAGCAGCCCATCGCGCTCGCCGCGACCAACCGGGCAAACTATCCCGCCGTCACCCTGCACGATCCGACCCGCCAGAAGAGTTTCGCGCTGAAGGCCAATGCCAGCGAGGGCTTGGCCCAGCTTCCCGGCGGCGTGTATGCCCAAGGCTACCAGGGTAAGACCTACTTCCCGAACCTGCCGCCGCACCTGGCGAACCGGTTCTACTTGGATCCGAACCTCGGCGCGCAAGGCAGCCTGGTGTTCAAGGGTGATTTCAAGGACGAGCCGACCGGCGAAAAATATGTACAGCTCAACCTCCTCACAGGCTCCGATCTGGCCACCATCAAGGCGCTTTGTCCCGGCACCGATCCGGACAAGTCCGCTTGGGACGCCGGAATCGACAGGCTGACGGCCGTGGTGGAGACGTTTTACGAAAACCCATTGATTCCGGGGCAGTTCATCGTAGATCCCGCGGCCACGGTCACCCGCGGCATCGGCGACCTTGTCACGATCACGAACAACAATACCCCCGTGGACAGCTACGCCCTCAGCGCCGCGGGGCCGGGGCAGGGGTATTTCACGGTCATCGTCGGCAACGGCGAGGCCTTCACGCCGGCGGCCGAACCCGTGTCGATGTATGTCCTCCGAGTGAGCGGTCAGCTCTACCAAGGTGAGGTAAAGGTCATTCCGTCCGACAACCCGCTCAGCGAGTTGATCACCTTCGAGCATACCGGCGACCTCGCCGCGCGCACGGCGGACTACGAATATGAATGGAAGTCCGCGCCTCCGGTGGACGGCTTCCCGCCCGTGAGCGACTCCGCGATGAGCCGTTATCAGCCGCTGACCAACGGCATGGACATCCAGCGGTACACGCTCGGCGCGAGCGGCATCCAGGTGCTCGCCGACAACTGGCTCGTGATGCGATACCGGCCGAAGAACCCGGCCCATCCGCTCTACAACACTTGGTCGACCTGGACGCCGCCGCAGTTTGCTGAGGGTTATGTCAAACGTGTCCTGGCCGGTATCAATCCCTTCAACCAGCGCACCTCCGACCTGAACAACAACGCCGTCAACACCGGCGCCAGTATCCTCACCCAGGCGGGCAAACGTTATGAAGGCGACATCGCGCTGAACCAGGACGCGCTCAATAGCTACGGACTGATCGAGATCTATGAGACGGTCCTCAACCGGGCCCGCAATCTCAGTATCAACGCCGGGATCAACTACGGTCCGGCCAACGATTCGCTGCTGCTGGCCGCTGGCTATCTGAGCGATCTCTACAAGCTCGTGGGCGACGACGCGACGGACGACGCCGACAACCCGACGATCGGCATCGGGACCAAGGACCGGAGCTACGGCGACGTCGCCACTGCGCTCTTCTCCTTCAAGGGACAGGTGCCCTCGCTGATCGAGGAGGAATTGGCGCTGCTCCAGGGCCGCGACGACGTGGCGCTGCCGGGCGTCCAGTCCGCGCCGGTCTACAACCGCATGGTGTGGAACTACACCGGCGGCATCGATTCCGGCGAGGTCATCTACGCGCTGAACTACAACATCCTCGACCAGAACGCAGACGGAAAAGCCGACGCGTCCGACGCGGCGGTGCTGTATCCGCAGGGCCACGGCGACGCTTACGGGCATTTCCTCTCGGCTCTGAAGGGCTACCATTCGCTGCTGCTGAACCCCTACTTCGACTGGGTACCCCGCGTGCAGGCCGTGACGGTGCTGGGGCTGCCCGTGACGGTCGGTTACATGGACGAACGGAAGTTCGCCGCGGCCGCCGCTTCAGTGGCCCGGGCTGGCCGACAGATCTTCGACCTCACCTGGCGCAAATACTACGTGCCGGGCGCCAATACGAGCTGGGAGCCGTTTGCCACCAACCGTGTTTCCACCCGCACGGTCCGCGACGGCACCAACGTCGTCAGCATTGTCCGTGAATGGGGTGTCGACCAATGGGCGTCACGCACAGGACAGGGCGCGCTGGTCAACTGGGTCATCGGCAATGCGCTGCTGCCCGACATCGACCCGGACCCGAGCCACGAAGGCATCCAGAGGGTGGACCGCACCACCGTGCCGGAGCTGAACGAGCTGGTAGCCACGGCGACCGATCTTCAGGTGGCTATGGACAACGCGGAAGGTCGCCTCTCGCCTCTGGGTGTGACCCAGGGCAGCCTGGCCTTCGACCTGAACCCGGCGCAGGTCGTCGGTGCCGATCCCAAGACGCACTTCGAGCAGATCTACGAGCGCACCAAATTGGCTCTGAACAACGCCGTCGCCGCGTTCGACGACGCCAAGGACATCACGCGGCTGATGCGGTCCGAGGGCGACTCCCTGGCCGAGGTTCAGGCGCAGTTGGCGCAGCAGGAACTTGCCTTCACGAACGCGCTCATCGAGCTCTACGGCACGCCCTATCCGGATGATCTGGGTCCTGGCAAGACCTACGTGCAGAACTACGCCGGTCCTGACCTTTTCCACTACATGTACGTCGAGACGCCCGAGCTGAGTTTTCCCGGGATTCTCCAACCGAAGAGCACCAAGGTCTTTCGGCTCGATGTCCAAAACCTACCGTCAGGCTGGGTGACGGGTCTCCAGGCCAAGCCGGAGAGCTTCGACTTCCTGCAACTGGCCGACGACGGCACCGGCTCCGATCCGCGTTCGTCGACGAACTACGTGGAATACACGCTGACGCCGCATGGCTACTTCGGGAAACCGTCGAGCTGGACCGGCAAGCGGCAGAGTCCCGGCCAGCTCCAGCAGGCCATCTCCGAGCAGATCAATGCGCGGGGCGCGCTGCTCCAGGCCTTGGACGACAGTGTCCGGGCCAAGCAGTCCCTGGACGGCATGGTCCGGCTGCGTCAGTCGCTGGTGCAGGCCACGGCAGAGGCGGATCTGCTGACCCAAGGACTCGATGAAGCTGACCAAATCATCGACCAGATTGAGAACGCGGCTGAGATCTTCGGCATGGTTCAGAACGGCATCTCGGAAGCCTACAAGCTGGCTGCCGACGCCGCCGCGACCTCGCTGCCCACCTCGCTGGTCGCCGGTCTCGCCGCCGGCGGCGACCTCACTTCGGCCGGGCGCGGCATCTTCAAGGCCGCGACGGTGGCGGTGGAAAATTCCACCACCGTGATCGAGATAGCCCGCAAGACCGTGGCCTATGCTCGCGCCGCGCAGAGCCAGGCCGACGCCATCGGCATCGAGTATGGCCAAATCAAGCCTCTGGAGCAGACCGAGGACCACCGTGCCGCGATGGTCGAGTTGGAGAATGCGCTGATCGGCCTCCAGAAGGCCGCCTACGGAATCAACCGCGCGCTGCAAACCTACGACGATACCCAGCGCAAGGTGGCCTCGCTCGTTTCCAAGGGAAACCGCATCCAAGAGACTCGGGAGATCGCCCGGCAACGCACGGCGGCGGTGATCCAAGGCTTTACGACCCGCGACACGGCTTTCCGCCTCTTCCGCAGCGAGAAGCTGGAGCGCTACAAGACGCTGTTTGACCTCGCCTCGCGTTATGCGCTCCTCGCTGCGAATGCCTACGACTACGAGACTGGCTTGCTCGGCACTGACCAAGGCAAGGCTTTCATCGCGCGCATCATCAACAGCCGCGCGCTCGGGGTCGTCCGCAATGGCGAACCCCAGTTCGCAGGCAGCAACACCGGTGATCCTGGCCTTTCCAGCGCGTTGGCGGAAATGAAGAACGACTTCGACGTGCTCAAGGGTCGGCTTGGGTTCAACTCGCCGGATGTCTACACCACGCTCGCGTCGCTCCGGACAGGCAATCTGCGAATCCTACCCGATGCCAACGGTCTGGCGGCCTGGCAGGATTACCTTCAGCAACACGTCCTTGAAAACATCCTCGAGGACGCCGACGTACGCCGTTACTGCCAGCAGGTGGACCGTGGCGACGGGTTGCCGGTGCCGGGATTGGTCTTGCCGTTCAGCACCTCGATCAATGCGGGGCAAAACCTGTTCGGCCAGGCGTTGGCGGCGGGAGATGCTCAGTTCCATCGCAGCCACTTCGCGACCAAGATCAACGCGGTCGGCGTCGCCCTCGAGGGCTATCGCGGCATGAACGTGCCCGGCGTCAACAATACGAGCGACCCGAACCTCGCCTACCTAGATCCCCAGGCACTTTCGGCGAATCCCTACCTGTATCTTATCCCGGTGGGCGTGGACACTATGCGCAGCCCGCCGCTCGGTGACTCCAGCAAGCTGCGGACGTGGACCGTGGACGATGTGGCCATCCCGCTACCCTTCAACATCGGCGGGTCCGGTTTCTCCGGGAAGAACTTCTACCAGTCGGCCGACTCGCTGACCGAACCTCTCTTCACGCTCCGCAAGCATCAGGCCTTCCGCCCGGTGGATTCGGCGGGCGAGTTTACAAGGAATCCTTACTTCGGAACCGGGCTCCAGTTCTCGCAGTTCACCAACCGCCGCTTGGTCGGGCGCTCGGTGTGGAACAGTCAGTGGAAGCTGGTGATCCCGGCCGACTCGCTGCTGGCCGATCCGAAGGAGGGCATGACCCGCCTGATGCAGACGCTCACGGATATCAAGCTCCACTTCACAACCTATTCCTACTCGGGCAACTGACGCGAATCCGGACGTACCATGAAGACCCCCCAATCCTGCGCTTTCCCGAAGATTTTTCCGAGATTGTTGCTTCTGGCCGGACTGTTGGCCGTTGTCCCGGTGAGCGGTTACCCGCCCGCCCCGTTTCACCTCTTTTTTGGCCAGCTGCGCGACGAATACGGCACGCCCATCAATCAGGTGGCCGCAGACGTCGTGCTGGAAACCGCGAGCGGGGTGAAGGTCAAGACCCGGATCAATCCGGGCATCGAGGTGGGGGCCAACTACCGGCTGGAAGTGCCGATGGACGCCGGGCTGCAGGCGGCCCCGTATCAGCCGACCGCGCTGCGGCCGTTTGTCCCGTTCCAGATCAAGGTCCAGATCGGCAAGGTGACGTATCTGCCCATCGAGACCCGCGGCAATTATTCGGCGCTCGGCCAGCCCGGCCAACGCACTCGCCTGAACCTCACCCTGGGCGAGGACAAAAACGGCGACGGCCTGCCCGATGCTTGGCAGCGGCTCGTGAACACCGACTTGTCCAAGGTTCGACCGGACGCGGACGCTGGCAACGGTCTGAGCTATCTGGATACTTACTTGGCCGGCATCTACGCGGTCGATCCTGCCGGCGGCTTCAACCTGAATATCCTCGGTGTCACCGAAGGGGCGACGCAACTCGAGTTCCTCGCGGTCACGGGCCGCACTTACGCCTTGGTTGGCTCTCGTGACCTGAAGAAGTGGGAGCCGGCACGCTTCCGGATTCCGGCGGAGGGAGCCAATGCACCGATCCGCTCCAGCCTGCTGGCCAGCGCGATCAAACGCGTCCGGATCGAGGCCGTTTCCGCGGAGGCCGAAACTGCCCCGACCTACTATCGGTTGGTGTTGCAATAGGCCGATTTTCCAGGATGAAGCCCTCTGAATCCGAATCTTCCCGGCGTCGTGCGCGTCGTCCGGTGTGGTATGGTGGGATATTTCTGGTCATTGCCACGGCGACATGGATCGCGGTGTCGATCGCCCGGCGGGCCCTTGAGACCCCATTACCGTTCTCCTCGGATGTTGTGATGGAACGCAAAGGGCTGGAGCTCCGCGACGGGCAATTCCATGTGCCGGGGGCAGCGACGTCCTACACCGGTTGGCTGCTGGATCACTACGCTGACGGTTCTCCCCGGGTCCAGTCGGCCGTGGTGAACGGGCGGCTGCATGGCGAATCCATCGGCTGGTTCACCAACGGCACCATCGAATTGCGCGAGGGATTCCAGGCCGGCCTTGCCGAGGGCCCGCGGACCACGTGGCATCCAAATGGTGAGAAGAGATCGCAAGGCCAGCTTCGCGAGGGTCGACAGGAAGGCCTCTATCAGCAGTGGGATGAATCCGGTCACTTGATGGCCGAAGCCGAGTTTTCCACCGGGAAACCCCACGGCCTTTCGCTGGCTTGGTACGCTGACGGTTCGCTCAAGGCGGAAGCCCGCATGGTCCAAGGCGAAGTCAAGGAACGGTATTTCTACGCACCCGGGGAGCGCCGCAAGCCCAGCTTGGCAGCGCCCGGGCCAGAAACGTTCAGCACGGTCCAACTGAAATGAGCATTTCCATGAATCATCTGGAGGCAGGACAATCGCATCCTACCCGCGGCACCCGCCTGAAACAGTGTTTGTTGATGGCGTTGATGGTGGCGGGAACACTGCTGTCGGTGGGTGCCCAAACCCCGGTGAACGATTCGTTTTCCGACCAACCGATCCTCGAAGGGGCCACCAACGTGGTCAGCATCGCCAGCGGCGGTGCCACTGCCGAGTCAGGTGAACCCGCGCATGCTGGCAATCCGGCCACGGCCTCCGTTTGGTGGACTTGGATCGCGCCGGATAGCGGTCCCGTAGTCATCGACACCTTTGGCAGCGATTTTGACACTTCGTTGGCGGTTTACGCGGGCGACCAGCTCACGGCTCTTGTGCCGGTTGCCGCCAACGACGACGCGCCCAACCTACCCACCAGTGTGGTCGCATTTTCGGCGGAGCAGGGGACACACTACCGGATCGCTGTGGATGGATATTTGGGAGCCACCGGCGCAGTTCGTCTGCGGGTGCGCATGCCGGTGAGGCCCGCGGCGCCGGTCATTGTCCGTCAGCCGGTCAGCCTGATCGTGCCCGAGGCTACGACTGAGGTGGTGGGTTTCAGCGTGGCAGCGACGGGCAGCCTGCCGCTGAAATTCCGCTGGCAGCGGGCCGGTTTGGATTTGCCGGCGGGCACCAACGCCAATCTTGTACTCACCCCTTTCAGTGCGGCGTTGGCTGGAGACTACCGGGTCATCATCAGCAACCCGTATGGCAGTGTCACCAGTTCGGTGGTTGTGCTCACGGCCCTTGCGGAGACGGGGCACGACCGGTTTGCCGACCGGGTGGTGATCCCTGGGGCATCTTTTGCGGGTGGCGCTCACAACCTCGGCGCAACGACGGAAGCGGGTGAACCGGTGCATGCCGGCGCAGCCAGCGGTGCTTCGCTGTGGTGGGCGTGGACAGCTCCAAACTCTGGCTTGGTCCGCGTGGACACCGCTGGCAGCACCAATTCCGCAGGCTCTGTCCTCGATACGGTCTTGGCCGTTTACACCGGCTCTGGCCTCGAAGCGCTGGTGCCAGTCGCGGCGAATGATGATCAGCGTTTCGGTGGAGTGGTTTCCAGTGAGGTCCATTTTCGGGCGACGGCCGGCGTCACCTACCTGGTGGCGGCGGCCGGCCGCACCCCGACCGATGGCATCCCGGCCACCGGCTTTATCGCGTTGAACCTGAAACAGGCTGCTGACAACGACCGCTTCGCGAATGCCCTCCCTTTTCCGCCGGGTGCCATCCGGGTATTCGACGACAACCGTGGCGCATCGGCTGAGCCGGGCGAGCCGAAGCACACGGGCCAACCCGGCGGCCGGTCCGTGTGGTGGTCCTGGGTGGCACCGGCCACCGGAACTTACGCGCTCGATACCGTGGGCAGCGCCATTGACGCAGTGCTGGCTGTCTACACGGGTGACGCGATAGACGCCTTGGCGTTGGTCGGCGAGGACGACAACCGGAGTGGCGACGGCGCATCGTTGGTCAAGTTCGTCGCCACGGCTGGAACCGCCTACCGGATCGTGGTGGACGGTTTTACTGGGCCGGCCGGGATCGAGACGGGAGCCATTGTCCTAAACCTCAACTCGGCCCACGTTCTTAATGACGATTTTGCTGAACGCGTCACCTTGGCCGGGCAGACCAACCGAATCACCGCTTCCAACGTCAGCGCCAGCAAGCAGACGGGAGAACCCAACCACGGGAACAACGCCGGCGGCCATTCCCTGTGGTGGACTTGGACCGCGCGCCTCGACGGTCCGGTCGTCGTCACGACGCGCTACAGTAGCTTCGACACAATTCTGGCCGTTTACACGGGCAGCGACCTGGCGGAGTTGACCCTCGTGGCCGAGAACGAAGACTCCGATCCGTTGAATCCGGGGGCCGGCAGCATGGTGGTGTTCCCTGCGGTTGCCGGTCGGACCTACCAGATTGCAGTGGACGGGTATCGGTCCACGGCCGGCAGCGTCGAGGTGGGCACCATCGAGTTGCTCCTGGCGCAGCCCACGCCACCGCAACTCGGCGGCAACGATAGCTTCGCGCACCGTTTCGCTTTGTCTGGCCCTGCTAATATCGGCTTCGGGCAGAACATAGAGGCCACAAAGGAGATCGGTGAACCCAATCACTCGGGCAATGACGGCGGGAAATCGGTCTGGTGGTCTTGGGTGGCGCCGAAGAACGGCCCGGTCGAGTTCGGTGTTGTCGGTCGCGACTTTCACCCCACTGTGGCGGCTTATCAGGGAGCGTCGGTTGAAACCTTAACCTCGATGGGGGGCAGCCACCGCGGCGTCGGAGGTAGCTGGAATGATGTTCCACCGTCGTTGGCCAGTAAGATTGAGGGCTTGCAAGTGTGGAAAATGGGCCGATTTGGCTGGAGCACAGGGTCTTTCGAAGCCACCCAAGGGGTTGAGTACGTTTTTGCTGTGGATGGGGTCAATGACGGCGTGCGAGCCAGTGCTGGGGAGTTTTTGATCAAGTTGCAACAGTTTGATCCCGATTCCGTGCACGCCAATGACGACTTCGCGCACGCCTCTCCCATCACCATGGAATTCCCGCAGGTACACAGTTCCAACTTTGGCGCCACGCGCGAGTCTGGCGAACCGCACCACGACGAGTTGGGGCAGGGGCATTCCGTTTGGTATGTCTTCGAATCGAGTGAGAATGGTCCGGTAAAGATCTCTACCGAAGACAGCCACTTTGACACCGTGATCGCCGTTTATACCGGTGCGGAGTTGGAGACGCTGTCGATGGTCGCCGAAGATGACGATATGCATCTCCATAATTCGGACAGCCAAGTGACTTTCGAGGCGATGGCGGGAGTCCGTTATTTCATCGCGGTGGACGGCTACGCCAGCCAGATGGGTTTCTTTACCCTCACGTTGACCCCGTTGCACAAGCCTCTGGCAGCACCGTGGATTTCGAAGCAACCGGAGGCTCAGACTCGTTTTGCCCAAGGCGACGGGGGCGGATCCAACGTTAGTTTCCAAGTGATTGCTGTCGGAGAATGGCCGCTGCAATATCAATGGTTTCGCAACCAGGAGCCGCTAACGGGCGCTACAAACAACCTTCTCACCATTACCAACGTGGGGCCAAGCGTCGCCGGCGCCTACTCTGTCCAAATCGCGAATAAAAATGGCAGTATCAGGAGTTCTGCGGCCGAACTGACGATTTTAGACGCTCCATACAATGATGATTTCGCCGCGCGCATTTCAGCAACGGGATCGTCCAACGTCTTGCGCGGCTCAGTTTTGGGCGCCACCAAGCAGCCGGGCGAAGCCAACCATGGTGCCGAGTTGGGGGGGCGCTCCGTGTGGTGGAAGTGGGTTGCGCCGTCCAATGGGCCTGTCGAGATGACGACTTCAGGTAGCAATTTTGACACGTTGTTGGCCGTCTATGCAGGCGGCGATTTCGCAGGGCTCCGCCGCGTGGCTCAGAATGATGATGCCGTGCGCGAACAGCCGGTCAGCCGAGTCATCTTCGACGCCTTGGCCGGGCAGGAATACGCAGTGGCCGTCGATGCCTTCAAGACCAATGGCACCGCTGGGGATGTGGTGCTGACAATCGTTCAGCCGCCGCCCAAACCATCCATCAGGATCCAGCCCGCTCGTCTGAGTTCGGTGCCAGTAGTCGAATCCAATTTTTCCCTCTCAGTAACGGTGGAGGGCGATGCTGGGTTCACCCGCTTTCAGTGGTATTTCAATGGTGAGCCCATCCGGAACGCGACCAATACGACCTATGCTTTCGGTCCGCTGAGCCGGGCACGCAGCGGCGTTTATTCTGTAAAAGTCGCCAATGAATTTGGCAGTACCGTGTCCGACGATGCTCAGGTTTGGGTCCATGTGCCTCAGGTGCTGGAGCGCCCACAGGTGCTGCCGGACGGCAAGGTGCGACTGCGCTTTGCCGACCCCGACGGCACTTTGGCGGCCAATCCCGGCCGGTTCGAGGTCCGCCACACGTCTGACTTGGGTGTCCCGGAACCCACTTGGGTGCTCACTCCAGGGGAAATCATCCTCCGTGATGGGCGCTGGGAGTTAGAGGACCGGACCAGTGGCGCCACTGAACCGGTGCGGGCGTACCGTGTGATTGAACGGTGACCTAGGCTGGGGAAGCAGCGTTGACCTGACCTCGCCAAGTTGGGCCATGAGGAGTTTGGCGTTCTGACATCGCGGTCAGGTGCCGTCACTGGATTCGTCAGTATCCGTTAGCCCAATGAGGAACGGGTTTTCAGGGAATCTTCCGGTCGCTTCGGTTCATGGGCCGGATGGCTGCCATCCAATCCGTTGAATGGGGTGTTTGGCTGAGACAATCCGCCAGTGCGCTGCGGAACTGTCCAGCAAATGCCTATCCGCTCATTTTCAGTGCGGGCTTGGAATGCTGCTGATGAAGTAGGGAACGGGGTCAGGGAACGATTTCCGAATTGTGGACTCAGGCGGGTGTTCGTCGGTGTCGCCCGTAGCCTCGGCAAGAGTCCATCCAGATTGCGGAGCCCTTGGCCGATTTTTAGGCCAACTGAATCGGTGCATCCAAAATCGGAAGTCATTCCCTGAACCGGATACTCCCCCCGATGCCCCCGATGCCTGACCCGCTCTTCT
>Ga0255092_1000311_pt1 | contig 19384 bp, 22 predicted proteins | sample Colum_Yuk_RepC_8_2_FD_188454 | JGI IMG/M metagenome (GOLD analysis project Ga0255092, IMG submission 188454) | Freshwater microbial communities from Columbia River, Oregon, United States - Colum_Yuk_RepC_8d | ecosystem: Environmental > Aquatic > Freshwater > River | place: USA: Oregon...
TTTGGCGCGGGGCCATGGGCCGTCATCACGATCTGGACAGAAGCCGCCCCTGCCGCCTTGAGTGCCGCCTCGGCTGCGGCCTGCACCGGTGCAAGCGCGCGGGCCTCGTCCGGGCTGGCACTTTCAATGACGAATCGCACGGTGCCACCCTCGACCGACAGCGCGCGCACCAGATCGCGGCTGATGAGATCGCCCCCGCCCGGACAGGCAACCCCCGCCAGAACCTTCCGCACTGCCGTTTGATCCAGCGCCATCGTCGCCCCCCTGATCTTCATAATTCGCCTTTGATTTTGGCACAGTTGCGCTGCAAAAGGCAAAGGGCAAGGCGCCGTTGACCAATTGCTCAAACTTTCATCGAAGATATTGGTATTCATGACATTTTCTTGACCGACAGCCATGCGGTTGCTGCATGGCGGCAATGCGACAAGGGGATATTGTGCAGTTGCAGCATTTCCCCCATCTTAGCGCTAACGAAACGAAGCTGATGATGTGAGCAGTCGCGACGAGCTTCGTAAAACCGAAAGTAGAGGCCATCATGGCATATGTGAATTCCACCTACCGCGCCGAGGCTGTATCGCTTCGTGATCTGATCGCGCACCCTCTGGCCGCGATCCAACTGATGGCCCAGCGCCGCCGCGTCTATGTGCAGACCGTGGCAGAGCTTCAGGCGCTGTCGGACCGCGATCTGGCCGATCTGGGCCTGCATCGCTCGATGATTTCTGCCGTCGCCAAGGATGCGGCTTACGGCAAGTAAGAACCCTGAGGGGGCCACTCCTCCCAAATCTTGGCCCCTATCAAGGCGCGGCGGCGCCGATCCTCCTCCCCGGCCCGCCGCCTTTTTATTCCCTTCGACCGGCCCTCTCCTCCTCCCTCGGGCCGTTCGGATCAGCGGCACCCCCTCTCCTCCTCCCTCGGGGGTGTCGCGCCCGAAATTGTTTACCGACTGACCCTTTCTCCTCCCTCGGGGTCGTTCGGCAGGGCGGTGGTTCTTCCTCCCTTGAACCCCCGCCACACCATCCGCTGGACCTCTCCTCCTCCCTCGGGCCATACGGAAACGCGGCGACCCCTCTCCTCCTCCCTCGGGGTCGCCGCATCTCCCCCCTCCCTGCTCTTGCAACCCCCGCGCCGCGTCGCGATAGTCGCCCGAAAAGGGGACTGTCATGCGGGCATCTGTGATTTCTTCGGCGCTGGTGGCCGCTTTGGTTGGCTATGGCTCAACCATCGCGCTGGTCCTTTCGGCCGCGGCGGCGGTCGGGGCGACAGCCGAACAAACCGGATCATGGGTCTTTGCCATCTGCCTTGCTAAGGCCATTGGATCGGCCTTGCTGTCGGTCTGGACGCGGGTGCCGGTGGTTCTGGCGTGGTCGACACCGGGCGCCGCGCTGATTGCCGCAACATCCGGAATTTCCATGCCTGAGGCCGTTGGCGCCTTTGTGTTGACGGGTGTCCTGATTGCCCTGACAGGCGCGATCAGCCCGCTGGGCCGGCTGGTGGCCCGAATTCCGGATGGCATTGCCGCCGGGATGTTGGCCGGCGTTTTGCTGCCCTTCTGCCTGAAGGGCGCCGGGGCCGCGCAGGCGCTGCCCATGCTGGTCTTTCCCATGGTGGCCGTCTTTGCCCTTGTGCGGTTAAAGAATCCGGCGCTGGCGGTTCTGGCGGCCTTGGCCTTGGGTCTGGTGCTGGCCTTTGGTCTTGGGCAGGCCTTGTGGCCCACGCTGCGCCTTCCCCTACCCCAGCCGACATTCATCCTGCCCGAGATGCGGCTGGATGTGCTTTTGGGTCTTGGATTGCCCCTCTACCTTGTCACCATGGCGTCGCAGAACCTGCCCGGCTTTGCCACGCTGCGCGCCCATGGCTATGAGCCGCCCGTGCGGGCGGGCTTGCTGACAACCGGGGGACTTTCGGCATTGTCGGGGCTGTTCGGGGCGCACACCATCTCGATGGCGGCCATCACTGCCGCGATCTGCATGGGACCAGACACCCACCCCGACGCAGGCCAGCGCTGGAAAGCGGGGCTGGTTTATGCTGGGTTCTGGGCGGCCTTGGGCCTGTTCAGCCCGGCGATCCTGTCGGTGCTGACCGCCCTGCCGCCCGCGCTGATGGTCGCGCTGGTGGCGCTGGCCCTTCTTGGCCCGCTGATGGGGGCGGCGACGGGTGCCTTTGCCGCCGCTGACACCCGGTTTGCCGCGACGGTGACGCTGGTCGTCACGGCCAGCGGGGTCGCCGCCTTTGGCATCGGCGCGGCGTTCTGGGGCTTGGTTGCGGGATTGACGGTTCAGGGACTGGAAAAACTCCGCACCTGACCGCCCTCCGCGTCGGTTTCGCCGCTCGTCGAGGTTTCCCGCGACGAGAAGCCGAAGGCGCCTAAGGAGAGGCGCTTAGAAATCGGTCGGCGCCCCGCCCTCTTGCTTGCGCTTGGCGACGAAGCGGCGCAGTTCTTCCTGATGATCGCCATTCATGGCGGGGGCCTCAAACTCAGCCATGATCTGCTTGTAGATCCGATGTGCGCGTTCGGGCGTCCATTGTGACCCATCCGCCTGCCACGCCTCATAGTTCCGCCAATCGCTGACGAAGGGCTGGTAAAACGCCGACTGATAGCGGTCCTGCGTGTGCTGGCAGCCAAAGTAATGGCCCCCTGCCCCAACCTCTTTGATGGCATCAAAGGCGATGTCGTCAGGCGTCGTGGCCCAGATCGGATCCTCAAAATAGCGCTGGATCATTTGCAGCACTTCGCAGTCCATGATGAACTTTTCAGGCGACGCGATCAGCCCGCCTTCCAGCCAGCCTGCCGCGTGATAGACCATGTTGGTCCGGCTTTGCACCGCAGCCCAAAGGCTGTTCGAGGTTTCCCACATCGACTGGCCATCCGGCACGTTGGCCGCGCAGACGCCCGACGACCGCAACGGCACCTTGTAATGACGCACCATCTGGCCGGTCATTTGGGTCGCGCGCATGTATTCCGGGGTGCCAAAAGCAGGCGCGCCCGATTTCATGTCAACGTTCGAGGTAAAGGTGCCCAGCGCAATCGGGCAACCGGGATTGACATATTGCAGCAGGGCGGCCGCGGCGAGCCCTTCGGCCATCGACAGCGCCACCGCGCCCGACATGGTGACAGGCGCCATCGCACCGGCCAACGTGAAGGGGGTGATAACCACGGGCTGACCGCGCCGCGCCAGACGCAGTGCGCCATCCAGCATCGGGAAATCGTGTTTCAACGGCGAAACCGAGTTGATGTTGGTATACATCCGGGGCTTGGCGTCGAATTCCGCATGCGAAAGGCCGCCCGCGATGCGGACCATCTCCATCACATCCTCGACCCGCTCGGCTCCCAAACTGTAGGCATGCACGACCTTGTCCGTCAGCGTCAGCTTTTCGTAAAGGCAATCAAGGTGACGGACAGAGGCGTGGATGTCCACCGGCTCCACCGGGTAGCCGCCCGCGATATGGATGCAGTTGAAATACTGCGTCAGCTTCATGAATTCCTTGAACGTCTCGAAATCACCCGAGCGTTTACCCCGCTCCAGATCCCAAGCGTTCGGCGGCGAGGAGACGTTGACGAACAGCATATGCTTGCCGCCCATCACCACCTCGCGCTCGGGGTTGCGCGGGGTGATGGTGAAGGTTTCGGGCGCATGGCCCAGCATTTCCATCACGAAATCTTCGTCCATGCGGACATTCTCGCCGGTGACTTTGCAGCCGGCCTTTTTCAAAAGCGAAATCGCCTCGGGGTTCAAGAACTCGATGCCGATCTCTTTCAGGATGCGCATCGTGCCTTTGTGGATCGCCTGCACGCCATCGGCATCCAGCGGTTCAATCGGCCGGTCGGGGTTGACCGGAATGCGCCATGGCATCTGGTCGATGGCCGCCGAACCCGCACGGGTCTTGTTGCCAGCCCGGCCCCCGGCGCGCGTGCGCTTGCGTCCTGCGGTGTCATCGGTCATCTTGATCCCCATCTTGGCCGCCCGCAGTCGGGCTTTTGCCAAGGATGGCCGAAACCCCGACCGCGCGCGAACCAGATCAGCGACATTTTTTGTCGTTTTTGACGCGCGACCAGACTAGAGCCTGCGTTGTGCGTCGATCCAGACCCCAAGATGACTGATATCAGGCAAAACCACATCGGCGTGGGGGGCCAGTTCGGCAGCCTCGGCAATGCCGGTCAGGACCGCCGCACGCTTCATCCCCGCAGCCAGTCCCGCATGCAGATCGTGCAGACTGTCGCCAACCATAACAACGCGCGACGGGTCGACCCCGACCCGACCGGCAAAGGCCAGAAGTTGCCCCGGCGCAGGTTTGCCGCCCCAACCAGAATCGCAACCTGCCACGAAGTCGAACAGATCCAATACGCCTGCCCCCGCCAGATGTGCCCGCGCGGGCGCTTCAGTATCATTTGTTGCAAGGCCCAACTTCAGGCCGCGCGCCTTCAGCGCCGTGAACACCTGATGCAGGGGCGCGGCTGGGGCCTGCGGGGCGGTTTCGGAAAGTTCGGATAACACATCCAGAAGATAGCCCTTATCCATCCCCGGGACGAAACCATGCAGGATGTCCACCAATTCCGGCGTCGTCGAGGCGATCACCGGGCTGGATTTTTCGAAATGCCCCGTCGCAGGATCATAGCCCAACACCTGCCCCATCGCCCCCGGATCGGCACCGTGGCCGGCGAGAAAGTCCATCGCCCGCGCCGTCCATCCGCCCCATGTGGCGCGAAAATCAAAAAGCGTGCCGTCCTTGTCGAAGATTGCTGCGTCGATCATCATGCCCCCGTTTTTGGCAGCATGGCGCGGCCGACGGCTCAGGTCCAGTGCGGATCGCGCCCGCCCGGCAGGCCTTGTCGGGCCTCTCCCAGCGCGGTGGGGGGCAGATCAAGCGCACGGGTGCAGGCCAGCACGCGGTCATCCGTCTCCAAAAGGTAGTCCACCAGCGCCGCAAGAAAATGCGGATCGCGCGCCAGACGCCCCAGATCGCCAGAGGAAGCGCCAGAAGCGTTAAGGAATCCCCCCAACTCGTCGGGCTGGCCAAGCAGCCAGCCGAGGGCCTGCAGGGCCAATATTTCAGCGGATTCTTGCCGATTCACCATTTTTCCCCAGACTTATTCACAGAAAAGAGAAGGATTTGAACACTTCTGTTACCCAATTGGAAAGGATTCCTTAACCACTTGGTAGGCAAAGTGAAGACACGATCCGCATCATACACAGTGAGCCTTTTTGGGCCCCAGCGTTGCCGAAGCGGACGGGGAACTCGAAACAGGCTTGGGGAAGATGGGCGGCAAGGTTCTCATTGTTGATGATGTAGCGACCAATCGCATCGTCATGAAGGTCAAACTGACCGCAGCGGGTTATCTGCCCGAGGTGGCGGGGGATGGGAAAACCTGCCTTGCACTGGCCAAGGCGTCTCCGCCCGATCTGATCTTGCTGGATTGCATGCTGCCCGACATGCCCGGTGCCGATGTGCTGCGCCGCCTGCGCGCCGATCCCGTGACACGCAACATTCCGATCGTTGTTTTCTCTGCCAGCCAAGCCACCGATTGCCGGGTTGAGGCGTTTCGCGCCGGGGCAGATGATTTTCTGGTGAAACCGCTGGATGACCAGACGCTGATGGCCCGGATCCGCAGCCTTGTTCGCGCCAATGAAACGCTTTCCGCGCTTGGCAGTGATCTCGGGTCTGATTTTGGCGGAACCGCCAGCAGGCTCCCGGCTTTTGGTCTGGCCGAAAAGCCCAGCCTCTATCAAGGCCCTGGCACGGTTGCCCTGATCCTGCAGCACCCCGAAACCACCTTGTCGCTGCGCCGTCATCTGGCAGGAAGACTTGGCGGAAAAATCGTGGTGATGAGCCCAGAAGAAGCCTTGTCTCAGGGGCAGAATAGCCAGCCGGTTGCCGACCTTTTTGTGATCGACGCCGACCTTGATATTCAAGGTGGCGGATTGCGCCTGATGTCGGATCTGCGCAGCCGAGCTACCACACGCAACGCCGCCTTTGTGATGTTTCGCAGCGCCAAAAGCACGGCCTCGGCGGCCATCGCCTTTGACCTTGGGGCCAATGACATCGTCAGCCCAACAACCCCGGCCGACGAACTTGCGCTGCGGCTGCAACGCCTGTTGGCCATCAAATCCCAAAGTGACCAGCTGCGCGCCTCGGTCCGCAACGGGTTGCGGCTGGCGGTGATTGATCCGCTGACAGGTCTGCACAACCGGCGCTACGGCTTGGCGCAACTGCAAGCGATTGCGGAAAGCGCCCGTGCAAATGGCGCGATGTTTGCGGTGTTGGTGGCGGATATCGACCGGTTCAAATCGGTCAATGACCACTTCGGCCATGCCGCGGGCGATGCGGTGCTGGTCGAAGTGGCCCAGCGCCTGCGGCAAAACCTGCGGGCAGGCGATCTGGTCGCGCGCATCGGGGGGGAGGAATTCCTGATCGCGCTGCCGAACATCGCCCTGCCCGAGGCCCGACTTATCGCCGAGCGGCTTTGCACGGTGATGGCAGAGCACCCCTTCCACCTGAACGCCACACAAGACCTGCCGGTGACCCTGTCCATCGGTCTGGCGATTTCGGAGGCGGGCGAACTGCCGGCCCATGTCGAGACCGTGACCGATATCTTTGACCGGGCAGACCGGGCGCTGCTGCGGGCCAAGACCGCCGGGCGCAATCAGGTAACGATCAGCCGCGCCGCGGCCTGAGGCGGCTTCAGTCGCGGGGCGCGTCCCGGTCCTCACGGTCCTTGTGATGATGCAGGCCCGCCTCCAGCCGATCTGCAAAGGCGCGGCGTTCGTCGGCGGGCATTGCGGCGATGAAATCTTGCAACAGGCCTTGTCCCAACTGCAACTGGTGCTCCATCCGCTCATGCTGCGCCTCCATCCGATTGCGGAACGCGGCCCCGTCAAAGGGCTCGGCGCGCAGAAGGCCCAAAAGCGCTTGCATATCCTCGTGCATCAGGCGGCGCGTTTCGCGGATCTCGGGCGCTTTTTCAAACAGGGCACGCCGCAATTCCTTGCGGTCTTCGGGGCGCAAAGCCTCGGTATAGGGGCCGAAGCCCAGATCGCGCACCATGGCACCACGCATCCCAGGCCCATCGCGCAAAATCACCCCGGCAACCAGACCCAGAACGGCCAAATTGACAGCGACCGACAGCGCAAGCGCGATACGCAAACCTTTACCCGAATTGGGCTTTACAACGGATTGGGTGTCCATGGGGGGGGGCGTCATCACGGGGCCTCGTCCAAAAGGGCATCAATGCCCGGCATCATGTCAATCTCGGCGCTGGTTCCGGTCAAGGCCGCGCTCATTGCGCTCATGGGGGCGGGCTGGGCAAAGCCAAGCCAGAACCCGGCGACGGTGGCTGTGACCATGCCCGCCAGCGCCCCGGTGCCACCGAAAAGCCCCGCAAGATAGGTGAAAAGGCCTGTGGCTTGGCGCCGACCCCGTGGCTGCGCGCGACCCAAGGCATCCCCGCCCAAGAGTTCCGCCTCGGCGTCAGAAATCACCCGCGCCATCAGCCCGACGGGTGCAGGCAGGGTCTCGGACCGGGCGACGGCGAACAGGTCGTCAAGATCATCTTCGGTCATCGCATCACATCCCCTCTCATAAGCCTAGGGCCGACTTTTGCCCGGCCAGTGCTGCGGTCAAGGCACGCTTGCCGCGCGCTGTCAGGCTTTCAACAGCCTCCACCCCGATGTCCAGAATGGTGGCAATTTCGGGGTTTGTAAGCCCCTCGATATGGCGCAGCACCACAGCTTGGCGCTGGCGGTCTGGCAGGCTGGCCAGTGCGGTCTGCAAGGCATCGGCACGCTGGCGGGCCATCAGCGCGCTTTCGGTGTCGGCCCTGTCATCGGCGGGGTCAGCCACATCGTCCAACGCCTCGGTCCGGCGGCGGGCGCGGGCGCGCTGGCGGTCGATGCAAAGGTTCGCCGTGACGCGGTAAAGCCAACTCGACACCTGCGCCTCGCCGGGCCGCCAATCGCGCGCCACCCGCCACAGCCGCAGCATTGCGTCTTGGGCTACATCTTCGGCCTCGGCCCGATCCCCCAGCACACGGGCGGCAAATCGGTAAACCCGCCCCAGATGGCGCCCGGTCAAGACCCGTGCCGCATCGCTGTCACCCCGAGCATACAGCACCAAAAGCGCGGCATCCGAGAGCGCATTGATCTCGGCCTGAGACGTTTCAAAAGCACTATCGCGGGGCATGGTCATGTTTAACCGGTGTAGCGGGTCGCGGGGCCGGGCGCAAACCCGCCCCCGGTTGCAGGCTTGATTGCGGCCTTAATTGTTGCCGCCCATCCAGTTCCAGAAGCCACCGCCATGCATGCCACGGCCGCCCTTGCCTTCGCCGTGCATCCCGTCCGTCATCATCTCATGCATCTCATCCATTTCCTCGACCGAAATCGCCCCGTCGGCATTTTCGTCGATCCGCTCAAACATCTTGTCCATCATCGGCATGGATTGCATTTCTGCATCCGAGGCAAATCCATCCTTGTCGCTGTCGATCCGGGCGATCATCGCCTTGGCCATTTCAGCCTTGCGCTCTGCCATGGCCTTTTCGTGCATCGCGACCATCTCGTCGGCGGAAAGCTTGCCGTCCTTATCGGTGTCAGCCTCGGTGAATTTTGCGGTGCGATTGGCGGCCAGTTCTTCTTTGGTCACCTTGCCGTCTTTATTGGCATCAAGCTGTTCAAAGTTCAGCATCGGCCCTCCCATGGGGCCCGCCATCGGGCCCTCTTCGGCCATGGCAGCGGTCGACAAAGTGATCCCCATCAGGGCGGCCAGCATCACGGCGGAATGTTTTGCAGTCAGCGTCATCTTGTATCTCCGGCTGTTGTCGCGCCTGTCAGGATGCAGGGCGTTCATGTCAGTCAAACGCCGGACCATGGCCATTCCGTCGCAGAAATCTTCGGCCCGCCAAAATACCGGGGGCTGCGACAAAGCCGCCCGCCCCCGCTTTTGGGCTGTTCCAAAACCCACCCGAGAAGCTATATCTTGGCCACACCTTGCAGGACTTGCCCCATGACCGACGCCACCACCAGTTTGATCGACACCGAAGATCGCCCGTTCTGGCCTTCGGTCCTGCGCGGCTGGAAGGGGCGTTGCCCGTCCTGCGGTCAGGGGCCGATGTTGAGAGGCTATCTCAAGGTGCGCGACACCTGCCCGGTTTGTGGCGAAGCGATGCATCACCACCGCGCCGATGACGGCCCTGCCTATCTGACCATCCTGATCGTCGGGCACCTTTTGGCCCCGATCCTTGGCTTTGCCTATGCGGTCTGGCGTCCTGAACCTTGGACCATGGCCACGATCTTTTCCGTGGGCACCGTGGCCTTGTCGCTTTACCTGCTGCCCCGACTGAAAGGCGCCTTTGTGGCCTTGCAATGGTCCAAGCGCATGCATGGTTTTGGGGCGGGCGATCCCGCCAATGATTGACGAGCCGATCCGCCCGGCTGCAACCGTGATCCTGTGGCGCGACGGGCCGGCGGGGCGCGAAATCCTGATGGGGCAACGCGGTGCTGCGGCCGTGTTCATGCCATCGAAATACGTCTTCCCCGGCGGTGCGGTTGATCCGCAGGATCAGGCGGGCGCCCCGGTGTCGCTTGGTGCCGATTGCCTTGAGCGGCTCGCCTTGCGTTGCTCTGACAGCGCCCCCGATGCCCAAACGCTGGCCCGCGCAGGCCTGCGCGAACTGCATGAGGAAACCGGCCTGCGTCCTGCCTCCGATGTGGCGTTCCGATTTGTCTTCCGCGCCATCACCCCGCCCGGCCGCAGCCGCCGCTTTGACGCGCGGTTCTTTCTGGTTCCGGCCGCCGGGGCCCAAGGCGATACGGTACATTTTTCGGATGCCACAGATGAGTTGTCACATCTGCATTGGATCGGTCTGGCCGATGCCCGCGCGCTGGATCTGCCCTTCATCACCGAAGTGGTGCTGGCCGAAGTGACCGCCCTCTTGGCCGGGGCAGAGCAACCCGGCGTGCCATTCTTCGACAATTCCGGACCGGTCCCGACCTTTCGGCGGCTTTAATCGGCCGACCTACACGGCGTCGGCATCGTTCCGGTCAGATTTACGCACCGGCCAAACCGGATGCGGCACCGGGTCTTTGGCCTTGAACAGAAATTGCCGGAAAATCTCGGCATAGCTGCCATAGACATAGGAGTCATTGCGGCGGCGATAATGGTCGCCCTTAGCCGCGTACAGGTCCGGCAGTTTATACCACGGCAAGGCCGGATGGCAGTGATGCACAACGTGCAGATTGTTGTTCAGAAACAAGAGCGAAAGCGGCCCCTGATCCTCGATGATGACCGTGCGGGCGCGAAAAGCCTCATGCGCGCGGTGTTCCAGATAGGTGCGGATTTTCAGGATGCCATAGCCGATATAGGCGGCCACAACCCAAGCCCAAACCGGCATTTCGGTAAAGCCCCAAAGCCAGATCAACACCGGCACAAAGCCCAAGCCGTGCATGACCCATGATTGCAGGATGCGGCGATTGCCAGCCAGCATCTGCGCGATGTCCGGCCCGGAAAAGAACCATGTCCCGATGGCTGGCCCCAAAAGAATACGGCCCAACAGCGTGTTGTTCAGCCGCAGCAGCTTTTGCATCGGCCGCGAGGTGCGCTCCCACACCTTGGGGTCCATGTAATTGCTTTCGGGATCGTCATAGGGGTCGGTTAGGTTCGGGTCATAGTGATGCTGCAAATGGGTGTCTTTAAAGCGCAGGTAAGGCACAAAGACCGTCAGCGACGGAAAGACCAGCGCATCGTCCAACCACGGATTGCCGAACGGATGGCCGTGCAACATCTCATGTTGCAACGAAGAATACTGCGCGATGGCAAGGGCGGAAACCACGATGGCCAAAAGCCCCGACAGCGGCCACAGCAGCGTGCCCAAGGCAAAGGTGGCATAGGTCAGCGCCAGCATCGCCAAAGTCGGCCATTCAATTTCGCGCGGGGTGGACATGTCAGGCTCCTGTGCAGTCTGGCAAGACGTAACACTTGAAATGCCGCGCCGGAACTTGGAGGATACGCAACATTCAGTCGCAGGCGTTTTGGAAAGCCGCCACATGATAGACAAACGAAACCGCGCCCTGCTGTTCCGTACGCGCCTGGCGCAGGCGATGGCCGCCGTCGGACAAAGCCAAAGCGCCTTGGCGCGGGCTGTTGGGGTGGATCGGTCAACCTTTTCCGCGCTGTTGTCGCCCGGCACGCGGCTGCCCAACGCGCAAGTCGTAGCCGAGGCGGCCGCCGCGCTTGGTGTCTCGTCCGATTGGCTTTTGGGGCTGGCCGAAACCCCTGCCCCGCTGGAGCAAGCCTTGGCCGAAGCCGTTACGCTGACCGATGCCCCCCGCGCCTTGTTCGATGACGCGATCTTTGGCTGGCACCAAGAGGCGGCGGGCTACAAGATCCGCCATGTGCCGGCGACCCTGCCGGATATGCTGAAAACCCGCGAGGTGGTGGATTGGGAATATCGCGATGCCTTGGGCGGTGCGGCCGAAACCGCCATAGCCGGGTTCGAGGCGCAGCTGGCGCATTTGCGCGGGGCGCGATCGGATTATGAAATCGCCCTGCCCATGCATGAAATCGCGGGCTTTGCGGCAGGGGTCGGCTATTGGCAGGGCCTGGCCCTAGCCACACGGGCCGCACAACTGGATCGGCTGATCCAGCTCACAGACGAGCTTTACCCCGGCCTTCGCCTCTATCTTTTTGATGCACATAAGGTTTTCTCAGCCCCGGTGACGGTCTTTGGCCCGCATCTGGCCGTGATTTATCTGGGCCGGTCTTACGTCAGCTTCCGGGATCCGACGCGGGTCGCGGCGGTTTCGGCGCATTTTGACTGGCTGGTGCGCGCCGCCCACTTAGGTGCGCGCGATGTCGGCGGGCATCTACGCGCCTTGCGTGCCGGGCTTCAAAGCGGCTGAAACTGCGCCATATCGTAACCGTTCCACTCTAGAATCTCGCGCGCGGCTGTCATGCGGTCGGCAGAAATCTTGCCACCCCGGTTCAGCACAAAGCCAAAGGTGCCCGAAGGATGGCCGATCACCATGGTGCGATAATCGCCATCGGCCCACAGCACCCACCATTCCTGTCCGGCAATGGCCAGCCGCCCCGGTCCAATCGCCTCAATCTGCCCGGCCCCCTTCACATCGCGGCCCCCAAGGCACAGCCGGAACGACGCTTTGCCCCTGGCCTTGATATCCACTCCTCCCGGTTTGCAGCTGGTCGGCCCAAAGGTCGCAACCTGCTGCCAACGCCCGGGCAAGCGGCTAGTGTCAAAGACCGCCGAGGAATAGACCTGCCCGCCGTTGGGCCGATAGTTACCCTGCGGCAGATCCGCGGTCTTGCCGACACAGGCGGCAAGGAAAACAGCCGCCAAAAGAATTAGTCGAGACATAGCGTCACCTCGCGCCCATCGGCCTGAAGAATTTCGGTGCAGCCGAACATCGGCTTGATGGGGGCACAACTGCGGGACCGGGCAAGACAGTAGCCCTCGCATTGGGTTTCTTTCGTGCAGGCTTTTCCGGCGTCCTTGGTGCGTTTGACACAGGCCTTTGCGCCACTTTTCCCCGCCGAAGCCCATGTGCCACCGTGTTTGATACATTTTATCGCCTCGGGCGTGGCGGGCGGGGCCGCTTCAACCGGAGCGTCGGGCGCGGCCGGGGTCGCGTCTGCGGCAACCGGCGTCGTCGGTTTTTCGGGCGCGGATTTCACGGCCTCGGCCGCCATGATGGCATCCTGCGAGGCGTCAACCTGCCCTGAAACCGGTTGAACAGAGGCCGATTGTTCAGACGGCGGGCTGTCGAGTGATTGCGTGGTGACTGCAGAGCCGGTGATCGGATTGGCGGCGGGTTTCACCGTTTTCGCGCCCGGCAGCACACAGCCTGACAGGATCAGCGCAGCCGCAAGAAGCGGGGCTGCGATCAGGAAAGGGCGCATGTCGGGTCTCCGAAAACTTGCGGGCAGATGGCCAGATGTCGCGCCACAACGCAAGAGCTCAGAACGGCATCGGATGGGCGCGATGGGCGGCGTCAATCTCGGCCAGAACCTGTGGCGACAGGGTGAGATCCGCCGCCGCCAAGGCTGTTTCCAACTGCGCAAGGCTGGTTGCTCCGATGATCGGAATACAGGGGAAAGGCCGGTTGCGACAAAAGGCAATCGCCATCTGCGCCGGATCAAGCCCATGCGCGGCGGCAATGCGCAGATAGGCGGCGACAGCGGGGAACACCTGCGGCGTGACGCGGCCGCTCAACGTCGGGTTCAGACTGCGGCGGCTGGCAGTGGGAATCACATCGCCTGCGTATTTCCCCGTCAACAGCCCGGTGGCGAGCGTGGAAAACGCCAAAAGCGGCAGATTTTCCAGATGCGAAAGTTCTGCCCAGTCGCTGTCGAACTGGCGGCAGAGCAGGGAGTATTCATTTTGAACCGAAACGACACGCGGCAGGGCGTGGCGATCCGCCAGCGCCAACCATTTGGCCGCGCCCCAAACCGATTCATTGGAAAGTGCAAAATGACGGATCTTGCCTTCTGCAATCAATTTTGACGCTTCTTGAAGAATTTCAATCATATGCGCCTCAATCTTCGCGCGATCTCCGGCGCGAGGATCAAAGGTCCAAATGTCGCGAAAGTGATAGGCGGCGCGATTGGGCCAATGCAGCTGGTAGAGGTCGATATAGTCGGTCTGCAGCCGCTTCAACGATCCCTCGACCGCCGAACGCAGCACCGCCGCCGAAATGGGCGCGCCACCCCGCACCTCGCTCCGGCCGCCGCCGGTCACCTTGGTGGCCAGCACCATCCGGTCGCGGCCCCCTTTGGCGATCCATCGGCCGATGATCTCCTCGGTCCGCCCCACGGTTTCGGCGGCAACCGGGTTCACGGGATACATCTCGGCCGTGTCCAGAAAATTCACCCCCGCCCCCAGCGCCCTGTCGATCTGGGCATGCCCTTCGGCCTCGGTGTTCTGGCTGCCCCACGTCATGGAGCCAAGGCAAAGGGCGGACACCATCAGCCCTGTTGAACCAAGGGAGATCATCTGCATGGCGGGCACCTTTTTTCCAAGATGTCCAAAGGATGCCGGGCCGCGCGGCAATGCGCAAGTCTTCGTGAACCGCCAATGACTTGCGCCATATCAACGCGGGTCCCCTCAGATGGCTGTAGAGGGGGAATGGACAAGAAAAGGAGCACGTCATGCAGATTTCTTTCGACGGACAGGTGGCGCTGGTAACCGGGGCCGGGTCTGGCATTGGTGCCGCCGTGGCCGAGGCTTTGGCCCGCGCCGGGGCCAAGGTCGCCGTGCAGGACATCGCGTTCGACAAGGCGCAGGGCGTGGTGAAGACCATCATCGCAGCAGGCGGTCAGGCGCTGGCCCTTGCTGGGGATGTATCCGACCCTGCCGCGGTAGAGGCGATGGTGGAAAAGACCGTCGCTTGGGGCGGCGGTTTGGGGCTGTTGGTCAACAATGCCGGGATCGGTGGCCCGGGCGGGCCGACGGGAGATTATCCGCTGGACGGCTGGCGCAAGGTCATGGGCATTAATCTGGACGGTGTGTTCTACGGCCTGCGCTATGGGATCCCGGCGATGCTGAAATCGGGGGGCGGGTCGATCGTCAATATCGCCTCAATTCTGGGCAATGTCGGCTTTGCCAATGCACCCGCCTATGTGGCGGCCAAACATGCCGTGGTCGGGTTGACCAAGGCCGCCGCGGTCGATCATGCCAAACAGGGCATCCGGGTGAATGCCATCGGCCCGGCCTTCATCGACACGCCGCTTCTGGCGGGCTTTGACGAGGCTGCGCGCAACTAGCTGATCGCGATGCATCCGCAGGGGCGGCTTGGCCGTGCCGAGGAAGTTGCGGCCCTGACAACCTTCCTGCTGTCGGATCAGGCCAGTTTCATCACCGGCAGCTATCATCTGGTCGACGGCGGCTATTGCGCGGTCTGACGGCTTTAAAACCGAACGCAGCCACGAAATCCGGGGGCCAGAGGCGCGCAACCCTCTGGCCCTTCACCCTGCCCTTCGTTAAAGAACCCCGACCACTTGCAAGGGGCGCATCATGGCACGGATTCTCATCACCTCGGCCATTCCTTACATCAACGGCATCAAGCATCTGGGCAACCTTGTCGGCAGCCAGTTGCCGGCCGATCTTTTTGCCCGCTTCAACCGGGCAATGGGTCATGAGGTGATGTTCATCTGCGCGACCGACGAACACGGCACCCCCGCCGAACTTGCCGCCGCCAAAGCGGGTAAACCCGTGGCCGATTACTGCGCGGAAATGCATGATGTGCAGGCCGAGATTGCCAAGGGCTTCCGTCTGTCCTTTGACCATTTCGGGCGCTCGTCTTCCCAGCGCAATCACAAGCTGACCCAGCATTTCGCCGGCGTCCTGGCCGAAAATGGCCTGATCCGCGAAGTCAGCGAAAAGATGATCTATTCGATCGACGATGGCCGCTTCCTGCCCGACCGCTATATCGAAGGCACCTGCCCGAATTGCGGCTTTGACAGCGCGCGGGGCGACCAGTGCGACAACTGCACCAAGCAGCTTGACCCGACCGACCTTATCAACCCGCGTTCGACCATTTCGGGATCGACCAATCTGGAAGAACGCGAAACCAAGCACCTCTACCTGATGCAACGCGCGCTGAAGGACAAGTTGGGGGCTTGGATCGACAGCAAGGCGGATTGGCCGCTTCTGACCACCTCCATCGCCAAGAAATGGCTGAACGATGGCGACGGCCTGCAAGATCGCGGCATCACCCGCGATTTGCATTGGGGTATTCCGGTGATGAAGGGCGATCAGCCTTGGCCGGGAATGGAAGGCAAGGTCTTCTACGTCTGGTTTGATGCCCCCATCGAATATATTGCAGGCACCGCTGAATGGGCCGATGCCAATGGCTTGGGTGACGAGGCCTGGCAGCGCTGGTGGCGCACCGACAAGGGCGCTGCGGATGTGACCTATTATCAGTTCATGGGCAAAGACAACGTGCCGTTCCACACCCTGTCGTTCCCCGCGACGATCCTTGGGTCGGGCGAGCCGTGGAAGCTGGTGGATTACCTCAAGTCCTTCAACTATCTGAACTATGACGGCGGCCAATTCTCCACCTCGCGCGGGCGCGGGGTGTTCATGGATCAGGCCCTGTCGATCCTGCCGTCGGATTACTGGCGCTGGTGGCTTCTCAGCCATGCGCCCGAAACCTCGGATGCCGAATTCACTTGGGAGAATTTCCAAGCCTCGGTGAACAAGGATCTGGCCGATGTCTTGGGCAACTTTGTTAGCCGCGTCACCAAATTCGCCAAGTCAAAGCTTGGGGAAACGGTGCCGGCGGCGGGCGAGTTTGGCCCGATGGAAACCGCGCTGATTGCCGATCTTGGCGTGCGGATTGCCGATTATACCCGCGCCATGGAGGCGATGGAGGTCCGCAAGGCCGCCGGTGAATTGCGCGCGATCTGGGTGATCGGCAATGAATACCTGCAAGCCGCGGCCCCGTGGTCGGTGGTCAAGACCGATCCGGACCACGCACAGGCGCAAATCCGCCTCGCCCTGAACCTGATCCGCATCTACGCGATCCTGTCGGCCCCCTTCATCCCGGATGCGGCACAAGCGATGATGTCGGCCATGGCATCGGAAGATTGGACATGGCCTTCGGATGTGCATGCCGCCATTCGCGCCCTGCCCGCGAGCCATGCCTTTACCGTGCCGGAGAATCTTTTCCGCAAGATCACCGACGAAGAACGCACCGAATGGCAAGCGCGCTTTGCCGGGGTCAGAACCTGATGCGCCACGCCCCGCCCTCTGCTATGATCCCCTCAGATGAGGGCCAAATGACCGATAGCCAGAGATATGTCGCCAAAGGCACGGCCCATGTGAAACTGGCGGAAAAGCCCGAGGTCGTCGATGTGGCCTTTGTGCTTTTGCCCAAGTTCACCATGCTGGCGTTTTCGGCGGCACTTGAACCGATGCGGATGGCCAACCAGCTGACCCAGCAGGTGCTGTTCCGCTGGACGGTGCTGTCTGATGACGGTCGCCCTGTGGCCTGTTCAAACGGCGTGCCGATCGTGGTCGATGGCGCTTGGCCCGATGCCAAGCCCGAAGGCATTGTGCTGGTGGTGTCCGGGGTCGAACCCGAAGGCAAGGCGTCGGTCGCGCTTGGCGATTGGCTGCGCGGGCTGTGGCGGCGCGGCCGCACCGTGGGGGGGCTGTGCACCGGGGCCTATGCCCTGGCGCAAGCCGGCATCCTGAAGGGGCGCCGTTTCACCATGCATTGGGACAATACCACGGCATTTGCCGAAAACTTTCCCGATCTGGAACCCAGCCGCCAAGTCTTTTCGATGGATGACCGGGTGATGACCTGCGCCGGCGGTGTGGCGGCGGCAGACATGATGCTCAAGCTGATCTCGGACCGCTTCGGTGCCGAGCTTGGCCAAGAGGTCATGAACATGTGCCTTTTGACCCAGCGCCGGGACGAGGCCGACAGCCAGACCGCCAGCCTTGCAACCCGGCTTGGCACCCGCCACGACAAACTTTTGCAGGCCGCCGCCTATCTGGAAGCCCGCATCGAAGACGAGCTCGACCTTGACGGCTGCGCCGAGCACCTGAACCTGTCGCGCCGCCAGATCGAACGCCTGTTCAACCGCTATCTCGGCATCACGCCGGTGCGCTATATGAACGACCTGCGTCTGGCCCGTGGCCGCGCCCTTTTGGCGGAAACCGATATGAAGGTCACGGATGTGGCGGTGGCCTGCGGCTATGCCTCCACCTCGCATTTCTCCAAAAGTTTCCGCAAGAAATATGGCGTCAGCCCCTATCGGTTTTCGCATTTCGGCGGCTGAGGCGCCCTGTCCCACGGTCGGCGCCTCCGGCCGGAGTATTTGGGCCAAGATGAAATGTCTTGCGCCTTTGGAAATACTCCGCCGGGGTGAATGCGCCGCAGGCGCAGAGGGGGCGCGAAGCCCCCTTCTTCTTGCGGGGGGCAAGGCTTTGGCCTAGGACGGGCGCAACTTGACCGGAGGTGCCGATGCCGACGTTTCTGAACACCCGCGACGCCGATTTCGAAGCGCGCTTTACCGCGCTTTTGGGACAAAAGCGCGAAGACAGCCCCGATGTGGATGCCACCGTCGCCGCAATCATCGCCGATGTGCGCGCGCGCGGAGACCGGGCCGTGCTGGAATTGACGGCTAAGTTTGACCGGCTGGAGCTGACGGCAGCGGGGATGGCCTTTTCCGAAGCCGAAATAGACGCCGAAATCGCCAAGGTTGCCCCCGAGGATCGCGCCGCGCTGGAGTTGGCCGCAGAGCGCATCCGAGATTATCACGCCCGGCAGGTGCCGGAAGATGCGCTTTGGGTTGAGCCGACAGGTGCAACCCTTGGCTGGCGCTGGACGCCGGTTTCTGCCGCCGGGCTTTATGTGCCGGGCGGGCGGGCCTCATATCCCTCGTCGGTTTTGATGAATGCCATTCCGGCCAAAGTGGCCGGGGTTCAGCGGTTGGTCATCACCTGCCCGACGCCGGATGGCGTGGTCAATCCGCTGGTCCTGTTGGCGGCGCGGCTGGCCGGGGTGGATACGGTGTACCGCATCGGGGGCGCGCAGGCGGTGGCAGCCTTGGCCTATGGCACGGAAACCATCACGCCGGTGGACAAGATCACCGGGCCGGGCAATGCCTTTGTCGCCGCGGCCAAGCGCCGGGTTTTTGGCAAGGTGGGCATCGACATGATCGCTGGCCCGTCAGAAATTCTAGTGATTGCGGATGGCGACAATGATCCAGATTGGATCGCGCTTGACCTGCTGTCACAGGCTGAACATGACGAAAGCGCGCAGTCGATCCTTGTCACCCCGGATGCGGGCTTTGCTGCCCGCGTCGTGGCCGCAGTGGAGGCCCGGCTGGAAACCCTGGCGCGTCGCGTGATTGCGGGGGCAAGCTGGCGCGACTTTGGCGCGGTGATCATCACCCGTGATCTGGCCGAGGCCGCAGCCTTGTCGAACCGGGTCGCGCCCGAGCATTTGGAGCTTTGCGTTGCCGATCCCGACGGGTTGAGCCAGTCGATCACCCATGCCGGCGCGATCTTTCTGGGATCTTGGACGCCAGAGGCGATCGGCGATTATGTCGGCGGGCCGAACCACGTGTTGCCCACAGCGCGCTCGGCCCGGTTTTCGTCGGGGCTTTCGGTGATGGATTTCGTCAAGCGCACCACGTTGGCAAAGATGACCCCTGCGGCACTGGCCGCGATTGGGCCCGCCGCCGAACGTTTGGCCGCAAGCGAAAGCCTTGAAGCGCATGGGCTGAGCGTCACAGCGCGCCTGAAAGCTTTGAACCGCTAATCCAAGGCATAGAAAGGAAAAGCGCGCGACGGATGTCGCGCGCTTTTTGTGTTTTTGGGGCCTGAGGTTAGGCCACAGCGTTCGGCGCGGTCAAAGGCTCAGCCTTAGTT